>LXNI01002237.1_pt1 | contig 13998 bp, 8 predicted proteins | sample 809091 | NCBI WGS metagenome assembly LXNI01 (sample SAMN04870527, study PRJNA318959) | sponge metagenome | biome: 01000161; feature: marine sponge reef; material: water | host: Sarcotragus foetidus | place: Greece: Milos, Mediterranean Sea | collected 2013-05-29 | depth 5-7 m | reverse complement strand
CGAACTGGTTCTCGAACGCCGCCTCCGGCGCCGAGCTGAAGCGGGCGCTGCCGCCCGGACCGGCGCCGCCGGTGCGGGGCTTGCCTGCCAGCGTGATGAGCGCCACATTCACATGGCCGGCGGAAATGGCTGCCGCAGCGTGCTGCACATGCACGAGGTACGCCGAGCCGCCAGTCTCAGTGTCGTCGATGTAGGTGCAGTCGAGCCCTAAGTACTCCACCATCGACAGCGCGCCGAATCCTGGAGCGTCGCCTGCCGAGTAGTAGGCATCGACGTCGCTGAGCGACAGACCCGCATCGGCCAGCGCTCCCGCGGCTACGTCGGCATGGATCTGCGGCAGCGTGCGGTCGGGCAGCTCGCGGCCCGGATGCTCGTACACCCCGGCGATGAGTGCCTTGCCTCGAATTGTCACCGGCGGCACGCTAGCCGCCGCCTCCGTTGCGCTGCCCGATCAGAGCAGGAGCGAGGTCGTCGGTCTCGGTCGGGAGCGAGCGTTAGCTTCGCGGCGATGCTGAAGCCTTATCGAGTGCTGGACCTCACTGACCACCGGGGTGCGATGTGCACCTCGATCCTCGGCTCGCTGGGCGCCGAGGTGATCCTCGTCGAGGGCCCCGACGGGCGGGGCCGAGACCACCGCCAACAGGGGCCCGACGGGACGTCGCTTGGCTGGTGGAACCTGCGGCGCGGCGCACAGAGCTGCGTCATCGGCGACCAGAACGAGCTTTCGGATCTGGTCGCCGGCGCCGATGCCCTGATCGAATCGCCCGACCCCGGACTCGGCCTCGATTACGACGAACTGCATGCCGTCAATCCGGGGCTGGTGCATACCACCGTCACCCCATTCGGCAGCACGGGGCCCAAGGCCGACTGGGCGGCATCGGATCTCACCATCGCGGCGGCTGCGTGCAGCGCCGCCATCACCGGCGACGCCGATCGCGCACCACTGCGCATCACCGCACCGCAGAGCTGGCTGCACGCCGGATCGCACGCCGCAGTCGGCACGGCGCTCGCGCTGCGCCAGCGCGACCGCAGCGGCTATGGCCAGCACGTCGACATCTCGGCGCAGCAGGCGATGATGCAGACGGCATTCCCCGGCATCATCCACGCTCCCAACGAATACCCGTCGGCCCGGCGAACCTCCGGCGGGATCCTCTTTCTCAACTTCCACCTGCAGTTCGTGTATCCGGCATCGGACGGCTATGTCTCCATCACACTGCTGTTCGGCGACACCATCGGTCGATTCACCAAGCGGCTCATGGACTGGGTGCATGAGAGCGGCTGCTGTGACAACGAGCTTGCGGCACTCGATTGGGTCGACTTCGGAATGCGCATGTTCACCGATCCTGAAGTTGCACCGGGCCAACTTGAGCAAACCAAGGCTGCCATCACCCGCTTGACGAGCACGCGGACCCGCGCCGAATTGTTCGCAGAAGCGCAGCTTCGTGAACTGCTGCTCGCACCCGTCTACACCCCAGCTGAGCTGACCGAGGTAGAGCATTTCGCCGAGCGCGGCTATTGGGATGCCGTTGCCGATCCTGCTTGGGGCAGCGTGATCACCCCCGGCGCTTGGTGCAAGCCCAGCAGCACTCCGCTTCGTTCCCTCGGCGCCCCGCCAGTGCTCGGCGCGGACACAGCAGCCATAAAGGCGAAGCCGCGTTCGGCGCTGCTGGACGCCGCGGAACAGCTGCGAGACGGCGGCGGCGATCCTTCGAGCCCAAGGCCGCTCGAAGGAATCAAAGTGCTCGACACGTCCTGGGTGTACGCCGGGCCGTTCGCGACTCGGGTGCTCGCCGACTTCGGCGCGACCGTCATCAAGGTGGAGGGACCGGCACGATTCGACGCCGCGCGCGGCAGCGGAGGCGGCTTGAAGGGCGACATGGGGCCTGACGCATCGATCCAGTACGGCACGCTCAATGCGGGCAAGCTCGGCGTGACCATCGATCTCAACACCGCCGAGGGCCGCGAGGTGCTGTGCGACCTGGCCGAGTGGGCCGACGTCTACGTCGAGTCGTACACCCCTGGTACGCTCGAAGACTGGGGCATCGGCTATGAGACGCTGTCGGCCCGCAACCAAGGCCTCATTCTGTTGAGCACCAGCCTGATGGGTCAGACCGGACCGCTCGCCACCTTTGCCGGCTTCGGCAATCTGGCCGGTGCGATCACCGGCTACTACGAGATGACCGGCTGGCCGGACCGGGCGCCGGCGGGACCGTTCCTCGCCTACACCGACTACGTCACCCCGCAGTACATGGTGCCGCTGCTGCTGGCTGCGCTCGACGCCCGCGACGCCGATCCGGAGGGCAGGGGCCAGCATCTCGATTTCGCGCAGGCCGAGGCAGCAGTGCACTTCCTTGCGACCGAGGTGCTCGAACACACGGTCAATGGCACAGCGGCCACCCGGAAGGGCAACGCGGATGCCTTCCTGTGCCCCCATGCGATGTACCCGTGCGATCCCGGCGACGCCGATCCGGACAACCCCATCGAGACGCCGGAGCGGTGGATCGCCGTGGTTTGCGAGACCGAGCACCAGTGGGAAGCGCTGTGCCGCCTGCTGGAGCACGACGGCCAGCCCGTGCCGTCGGATCTCGCCGGCCTCGACACAGCAGGACGCCTCGCGCGCAGTACAGAAGTCGACGCTGCCATCGCGGAGTGGGCCGTCGTGCGCACACCGGCTCAGGCCCAGGCCGCGCTGCAGGCTGCAGGCGTCCCCGCACACGCCAGCCAGAACAGTCTCGGCTGCTTCGCCGATCCGCAGCTGATCCATCGCCGCCATTGGATCGACGTCGAGCATCCAGTGCACGACCGCATGATCGTCGAGGCGCCCCGCCTGCAGCTCAGCGCGTCACCTCACGAGGTCACCAGATCGGGGCCAAGCCTGGGCGAACACAACGACCTGATCCTGCGAGACATCCTCGGCTACGACGACGACTACATCGTCGAACTCGCAGTGGCCGGCGCGATCGGCTGAGCACCGACATCCCCGCCTCGACATCGAAGCGAGCGGCGACGCCGGCCCTCAACTCCATCGCGTGGGCCACCAATCCACATGCTCGGGCTTTCATTTCTCTTATTGAGACAACAAATAACACATAGCGTATGCTATTTACCGGATAGCGGACACAACATCGGACTCGTGATGGCTACATGGTCCCCAAGGCAAGACGATTTTCGCAGGGTCTACCGTGAACAGAACCCGTGGCATGCCTCCGGCGGCCTACCGGCCGCCCTTGCCCCGAGGACAGAACGAACACTGGCAACGGTGCTTTGGCGGAAGCTCGTCGGCACCAAATCGCCACAACACCAAGTCGTGCTGGGACCTCGCCGGGCGGGCAAGACCACGGTGCTGTACCAGACAGTTCGGCATCTGCTCGACAGCGGAGTCGCCGCGGGGAAGATCTGGTGGCTCCGAATGGACCACCCGTTGCTTCTTCAATCCAGTCTCGGTGACTTGGCGAGCGCCATCGTCGAAGGGTCTCAAGCAACGACTGCAGATCCGCTCTACCTCATGCTCGACGAGATCGTGTACGCCGATAAGTGGGACCTGTGGCTCAAGACGTTCCACGACGATCATTGGCCCATTCGGGTCGCCGCCACGTCGAGCGGCAGCGCTGCGCTGCGAAAGCAGCGACACGAGAGCGGGATCGGCCGATGGGAAGAGCACCACCTGATGCCCTGCCTGCTCGACGAGACCCACATGCTGCTGTCACGCGCCGGATCGGCCAGCCTGCCGCGAGCGCAAGCAGAAGGAACACTCGCCGACACACTCGCGTCCTGGCCGACCACTCCATCCCACACTGAGCGGACGGCTGAGATACGAGAAATTCTGATGATGGTCGGTGGCTATCCACAACTCTTGATGCTTCGCGAACTCTCCGAGAACTCCGTACAGGTGCAGGACCTCGAGGGCTGGGTCCTCGAGTCCCAGCGAGTGCTTCGCGGCGATGCCGTAGAACGAGCGGTCTACAAGGACATTCCTCAGGCGACCGGCATTGACAGCCCTGCGGCCCTGGAGCGCTTGCTGTACATGCTCGCCGCAGCTGTCACCGGGATCATGTCGCCCAAGAACCTCAGCCAGGACCTTGGAATCTCGCAGCCGACCTTGGACCGCTACCTCACTCACCTGGAGCAGGCCTACCTGGTCTTCGCCCTGACCAACTACTCGGGTTCTGAACCCGCAATTCAAAGGCGTGGCCGCAAGCTGTATTTCTGGGACAGCGCAATTCGAAACGCCGCGCTGCAACGCGGGCTCGCCCCGCTCTCCGATCCGGTCGAGCGGGGCACGCTGCTCGAGAACCTGGTGACCGCGTCGGTCAAGTCGCTGGCGATCCATGCCGGCATACGTGTGCACTACTGGCGGGAGGGCAACAGAGAAGTGGATTTGATCTACGACGACCCCCGCCAACCCTTGGCGTTCGAGGTTGCATCTTCACCCGATCACCATCGTCGGGGACTCGCCGCGCTGATCGAGCGTCATCCGCGCTTTCACGGCCACAGCTACCTCGTTGCACCGCACGCCGAATTCATCCACGCCGACCGCGAAGCGTCCGGTCTGGGCACTGTGCCAGTCGATGCGTTCCTGCTCGCAGTCGGGGCTCAAGCCCGTCACGCCATGCTCAACCGCCTCGGCCTCTCGTAGCAGCTCCGCGAATTGACGAGGCGTTCGTAGCAGTGGAGACTACGGCGAGTGCAGAGGCGAGATTGTCTGCCGATCTCGTTGAAATTGCGGGCAACGCCGCAGCGTTCGTCGATCTAGTCGGACGCGGCGACGAAGGTCGTCAACGGTGACAGGTCATGGGCCCAGAAGATCGTCAGGCCGCGGTCTTGAGCTTGCACGAGGTTGCGAGTCTTGAACACGCCAGACAACACTGCCACGGGAACGGCGCCGTGGGTACCGAGCTTGTCGATCCAGACATCGGCCTTCACGGCGGCATCGTTGTTGAGGCGCTTCACGGAGTTGGTTGAGGAATTCGAGACCTTGCACTCGATGGGCATGACCCGGCCGTCGTGCAATCCGACGACCACATCAGCTTTGCGACCGACAACCGAGCATTCGCCGCAGAACTCGCCTCGGGATGGCGCATCTGATGGAGTCCATATTTCCCGTGTGACCACTTCGGTGAGGCCTGCGTCAGCAAGGCGCGATCGAACAAGCGCTTCTTGGACCGCTTTAGCGGTATTGGCGCGATTCGTGCGCACGCGCTGACTCGCCATGAGGGCAGCAGAAGCCATCGCCGCCGACGACCGTTCGTTATCGGTGGGTTCCCTCTTCTCGGCCATCCAGGTGAATCGACGAGAATCGAGCATGTCCAGGACGGTCTCGATCACACGCTGGGCGGCAGCCTCATCGTCCCGCAAACGACTCGCCGTCAGCTGTGTCTCAGCCAGCTCCATGAGATCATCTGCAGAGACCGGCGGTCCCGCGAGGTAGCGAACGGCCTCAAGCAGGTCCGCATCGGTGAGCAAGTGTTGGGCAACATCGTGCAGCGACCGCAGATCGTTGCTCTCGCGCATGAGGCGATCAACGCTCGCCACATAGTCGTCGAATGCGGCGAGGTATCGCTCAAGGGGTTCGGTGAGCCGCTCATTGCGAAAGATCTCAACGGCTTTGAGCCGCTCGCGTTCAAGTTCCTCGTCCGTCCAGCGTGGAGGGTCTATGAGCGCCATGGCTCGTCAGATTCCAACCAGCTCGGTGGCGGGACCATGATCTGCGCCATCTCGGAGGGCTCAAATTTGGTCAATCCGCCTGCGTAGGTGCGGCCACCCGTCAAGGACGCCCCGTCTCGGAGCACCTTCGTCAGGCGACACAGCGCTGATTCAGCCAGCGATTCAAGTGGGTAGATGCCGTGCACGGTGTTGAGATTCTTGGCACCTGCGAGGTTGCGCACAAATGCTGGCGGGCGTCTTGCCATGTACGTGGCCAGGATCGGCGCCGGGTCGCGCAGCCTGACCGACCACCACGGGTTTCTATGGCGAGCGATGTAGCCATCGGCGGCACCCGAGCGACGCGCTATATACAAGAACCGCTCCACGAGTTCGCGATCCTCTGAACCGAATCCGTCTAGGTCCGCCGGTAGGTCGATCACAACTCTCAACATGCTGCTGTCGTCCAATATTCCCGATTCCAGGTTGAAGAGTTCGGCGGCTCTCGTCACCGTCGGAACGAGCACCGACTCAGGCAACCTCAAGTCCCCGTGTGCGGTCACCCACGTCGAATTCGCTCCGGTAACGGCTCCCCGGTGCACTCGACACAACTCGCCGAGCGGAACAAATTCTTTCGGCACGCTGACCTTGGGCTCGAGCAACGATGACCAGCGGCGCGTCGTGCGCAGCTTCTCGCGGCTGAACCGCTTGCCTCCTCGCAGACCTCGCAAGTCCTCCGTTCGCTTGATCTTGCGCACACGAACGCCGTGCTGCGACGCGCCGAGCTCGAACGCAGTAACCGCGGCAGTGGTAGCGGCGTCCGCGAAGACCTGGCTTCGGGCATCAAGCACATGCACGGAGAGGCCACCCAGCGGCCCGGCGATCAGGTCGCGGGCTAGCCGCCCGTAGCCCACATCGAGCCACTCGGATGAGGTGACGAATACGCCGTAATCGCCCACTTGCGCGAGATGTGCCGTTGCGAGCAGGAAGTGAACATGCAGGCCCGCGAGCGCTGACGCCTTCAAACACAGTTCCCCAGAGCGTTCTCGCAGCCATGTTTTCCACTCCGGAGTGATGTCGTGGTGACGCACGTATGGGGGGTTCCCGATGAACGCCGTGGGGCCGGGCGCTGACGGCAAGTCGAGCGAGCGGTAATCGACCGTTTCCACTTGCGACCGCTCGTCGAAGCCCAATACCGTCAAGCTGGCGCGGGCAGTCAACGCAGCGAGCGGGTCGATCTCGACAGCGACCAGTTGCGCTTCGGGCAGATAGCGACCAGCAGCGCAGAGAAACCTCGCCGAGCCAGCGCCAGGGTCTACGACACGAGAGGCGACCTTGTAGTTGGCAAGCCATTCGGACATGGGTCCGACCAGCGACGGGGGCGTGTAGGTCGCGCCCATCTTGCGTCGCCGCGGCGCGGAACGGAGGGAGGCGAATGCGGCGCCCAACGGATCCTCACCTGCTCTGATGGCTGCTGCGACGACACCGAGCACATCGTGCGAGGGCGGCTGAGCCGACGCATCCACAAGTCGCGCTTCGGCACCACTCACATCGGCAAGGCGTCCATCCCGCACGAGTGCCCAAGCCATCGCGCACAACGATCGCTCGTCGGGAATTGCGTCGTGCGCGAAGCCCGTACCCGGCACACTGGTCAACGTCAAGGCCATCTGTTGGCATGTTCGCATACGACACCTCCAAGCTCGCGGACGACACGACCCGGTCCGTGTGTCCATTTTCGACGCGAGGTGTGACAGCACGTTCTCGCCCAATGTCCTGCCCTCTCGAAGCCGAACGCCGCAGGTGGCCTCGCGCGAGTCGCGCCGGGTATGTCCCAAGGCCCGCCAGTAGCGTGATTGACCGCGACCGCGGTTTAGGTGGTTGGCACCACAGCGACGACTTGAGGCACGAATATGCGCGTCATCATCTTCGGGGCGACCGGCAAGACCGGGCAGCACGCCGTCCGCAGCGCGCTGGACGGAGGCCATGAAACGACGGCATTCGGGCGTTCCGTGGACAGGCTCGATGCAGAGTCCGGGCTGACGCCGTCACGGGGCGATGTCTTCGACGCCGAGGTCGTCACCGACGCTGTCGCAGGTCACGATGCCGCCATCGTGTGCCTCGGCAGCACGAGTCTCAAGGATCGCACGACGCTGACGCGCGGCACGGAGCACATCGTCGGCGCCATCGACGCCCACGGCGTCGACCGCCTCGTCGTGGTGTCCGCGGCCGGCGTCGGCGAGAGCTGGGCTCAGATTCCGTGGAGTTCGAAGCTGATGTTCAAGACCATGCTGCGGAACGTCTTCGCCGACCATCAGGCTCAAGAGGAAGCCGTACGCGCCAGCGCGGCCAACTGGACCATCGTTCGATCCGCAGTGCTGTCCGACAAGCTCCAACGCCGCGCCGTGACCGCTTCCAACGCAGGCAAGACCAGTCGCATCCACCGTGCCGCGCTCGCCGGATTCCTCGTAGACCAGCTCGAAGACGGCACCTACAGCCGGCAGGCCATCACGGTGACGTCATGACATCGGACGAGCGGTTAGCGGCCATCCGGGCGATTCACGACTCGCCGCTGCGGATCGTGCTGTCGGTGACCGGGGGCGGAGTGCTGGCCGTGAGCGATCTGCTCACGGTGCCGGGCGGCTCCCGCACGATCCTCGAGGCCACCGTGCCCTACTCGGTGAAGTCGTTGTACGAGCTGATGGGCTCGGAGCTGGAACCGCATGTGTCCGACGAGGCGGCGCTGGCAATGGCGGACGGCTGCCTGGCCCGAGCACAGCACCTGATCTCGACGCCCAAGCCCGGTGCCGAGCCGTGGCCGCTCGCAGGCATCTCCTGTACGGCTGCGTTGGCGACCGATCCGCCGCGGCGGGGCGAAGACCGGGCGCACATCGCCGCCGTCTCCGATGCGGGCACACGTATCGCTCGCAAGATCACCTACGAAACCGACGACCGCATCGCCCAAGATCGCGAGACCTCCGACGCCCTGCTCGACCTCATCGCCGAAGTCGCCGCCGGCTGAAGTTGCCTCGCGGCGCACCGGCAGATCTTGCCATCCGGTCAGACCGCCATCGGTATCAGCCACGGCCAGAACCTGAGACAATCCGCGAGCCGATTGCCCCGAAACAGAATCGGGTGCGTGGGAACGGGTGGGCACGATGCAGGGGCCGCCGAAGCCGACTGTGACGACCTGCCGAGCCGCCTCATGCTGCGATCATGCACAAGAATCTATAGGTGAAACATACATGAATTATCCGATATTCCGTACATAAACAGTGATGGGGCCGCGCTATCCTCGGTTGCATCACCGAGTACATCCCCCGTATCGCCGACGGAATCCTGCGTCGCCACCTCGCAGCGTGGCCGGCTGAATTCGTCACTGGCCCGCGTGCCGTCGGCAAGACGACGACGGCACTTCGCCACGCTGGTTCCGCGCTGCGACTTGACCAGGCATCGGACCGCAGACTGGTGCTTGACGACCCTGACATCGCCCTACGCGAGGGGCCGTTCCCGCTGCTCATCGACGAGTGGCAGCACGCGCCTGAAGTTCTGAGCGCCGTCAAGCGCGCTGTGGACACAGCGGTTTCCGCAGGAGGACAGTTCATCCTGACCGGTTCCTCGCGCAATGACCTGCACGGCGGACAGTGGCCGCTCGTCGGTCGGTCGCTTGCGACGCACATGTGGCCGCTGACAGGCCGGGAGCGATTCGGCGATGCTGCGGCCGATTCGCTTTTTGACCGTTGGGACTCCGACGGGCGCTTCACGGTGCCTTCCGCGCCGCCCGATCTCCTCGGTTACCTCGATATCGCGCTTGACGGCGGTTTCCCCGGCGCACTCGCCGCTGCGGCAGCAGGCGCCCGAAGCGACTGGATGCGCACCTACGTCGACACGACCGCCGTGCGCGACCTGCCCGAACTCGCCGCAGCCCACGGACGACGACGGCACCCCGATGCGCTGCGGCGCTACATGGGCGTCTGCGCATTGCACACCGCAGGCGTGGTTCCCGACACAGCACTGGCACACGCGGCAGGCGTGGACCGACGCACTGCGATTGGGTATCACGACACGTTGAACGTCCTTCGCCTCGTTGCCGACGTGCCTGCCTGGCACTCGAACCGGCTCAAGCGCTTGACGTCGATGCCCAAGCGCCTGCTCGCAGACTCAGGGTTGGCGGCCTGGCTCATCGGCGCTGACGGCGATGTCATGAGGCGAGACTCCGCAGCACGCGGACGGATAATCGAGACGTATGTCGCAGCGCAACTCCGAGTCGAAGTCGAGTCAGCGCAACGCCGAACCACGATGTTCCACCTTCGCACACAGGGAGGGGAGCACGAGATCGATCTGGTGGTCGAGTTCGGCACGCGACTCGCGGCGTTCGAGGTGAAGACATCGAGCAGTCCTTCCGCCGGCGACGCTCGCCATCTTGCATGGCTGCGCGACAATCTGCCGCCCGATCAATTCGCGGGAGGAGTTGTCCTCCACACCGGAGCGCGGCGCTACGGCCTCGGCGATCGCATCGAGGCCGTGCCGATCTCTGGCCTGTGGGGGTGAGCGAGCGCGCGCCCTGGTACAGAGTGTCACCGATGCCAAGGCTCGAGTCGGCGGCCGCGTCATCGGCGAGATCGGCCCTGGGCTGCGCTGCCCGTCCGCCGCAGCCCACGACGATGACCGGTTTGCTGCGCCGGGGACTCGCTACCGGAACAGGCCGTCGCCGATGCCTTCGGCTATCTCGTCCGGCGCGTATCCGGCATCGGCCCAGACATCGAAGTTGTGCTCTCCCAGGTAGGCGGGGCTGAGATGGCGGGGGTGCCAGCGCCGGCCATTCCAGAGGCCGGCAAATGCGTCGACGGTCCGCTCGCCGAACACGGCATGGTCGACCGGCTGCCAGAAGCCGCGAGCCGCGTGCTGGGGATCGTCGGCGAACAATTGGTGCGAGCTCTGCACCGGTCCCGCAGGGACGCCTGCAGCCTGCAGCGCCTCGGCTGCTGCCGTGGCCATTCGAGCGGCAGCCCACTCCCCCAGCACAGCGTCGATCATGGATCTGCGGTCTCGGCGACCCGCTTCAGTTGCGAGCGTCGGATCATCGAGTCGCGGGTCGCCGAGCAGCCCTATGAGCCCCAGCCACTGCGCCGGCTCGGTCACCGTCACCGCCACAAAGCCGTCGACGCACGCATAGACCTCATTGGGCACGTGGTCGGCGATGCCGTCGCGGTTGCCCTCGGGGCGCGGCGGCGACACGCCGGCGGATTGGCGGATCACCGCGGCACCGATGGCGTAGGTGCCGACTTCGAGCTGCGCCATGTCGATGCGCTGCCCTTCACCGGTGCGCTGTCGGGCATACAGGGCACCGACTGTTGAGACCGCTGCCGCGAACCCCGCCAAGTGGTCGTTCAGCGAGAAGCCCGGACCCACGTCGCCGCGGTCGGCGAAGTCGGTCAGGTGGGTGATGCCGCACACCGCGTGCACCGTCGGCGCGTACGAGATGACGTGGCGCCAGGGTCCGTCGTGACCGCAGCCGGACATCGTCACGTAGACGAGCCGCGGGTTCCATTCGTGCACGGTCTCCCAGTCGAGACCCCACGAATCGAGCACCCCGGCGCTGAAGTTCTCGATGAGCACGTCGCACGTCTCGATCAGCCGCCGCGCCGCAGCCAGCGCCACGGGATGCTTCATGTCGAGCGTGGCGCTGCGCTTGGAGCGGTTCCACACGAAGTAGTAGGGGAAGTCGGGCGAGTTGACGAGGGTGGAACGCTCCTCGCTCTGGATGCGGATCACGTCGGCACCAAGATCGCCGAGCAGCCGCGTGGCCGACGGGCCGGCCAGCACCCAGGTGAAATCGGCGACACGGATGCCGTCGAGCGGTCGCCGGTCGCCGTCGTGCATGAGTGACGCTTCCCCGACCGGGCCGGCGCTGTCGCTGTCATCCACACCGCTCGCGCTGCCGCATCCCGCATCTGCTTCGGTACCGCCGCCCGCATCTGTGCCGGTGCCGTCATTGGAGTCGCTGGCAGCGTCGCGGCCGGTGTCGCCATTGCGGGCCTCGGTGGGCGGCGCCGCCCATGATGCGAGCACCTCGTCGAGGCGCGTGTCGACACCAGCGGGCGGGCTGGGCGGGACCGCCCCTGACCGGCCGGCGTCGCTCCAGCGAACCAGCCGAGCGGGCACGCGCACCGAGCCTTGCGGGCCGGACGCCGCGTGGTCGGGCACGCGTGACCCGTTCGCGCCAGCCGCTCCTGGTGGCAGGACATCGGCAAAGAACCTCCGGTGCGCGAACTGCGGGTTCGCGCAGACTTCGGCGATGTCCAGCACCCCGCCGAAGGCCACATGCCGTTCCTGTGCCTCCCACCACACCTCGCGCGCATCTTGGGGGGCGATCCAGCGCCGGACGGCGTCCATCACCTCGGTCACATCCAGCAGCACATCGGCCGGATCTGCGCCGAGCCACCTCTTCACCTCGTCGGAACCGGTCTCGATCATCCACTCGAACAGCAGGTCGGGCGTCGGCGTCGGCGTGATCATGACGTAGCCGCCCTCGCCGCCCCGACACTCGGCCAGGTCGTACGCGCCCAGCCAGTGCAGTGCGCCCTGCCGCGGTGCCACCTTGGGCAACGGCAGTAAGTCGTCGAAGAAGTACTGCATGAACAGGTTCTCGATCGAACCGGTGACGGTCTCGTGGATGGACAAGTCGACGTGCGCTCCCCGGCCGGTCGAGCGCGCCGACAGTGCCGCCGCTACTCCCGACGTCGCCGCCACGAAGCCTGCGTAGTTGTAGGCCTGCCTGCCCCACACGTTGAGCGGGCGATCGGCGAGGCCCGTCAGCGCCATCATCCCGCCCATCGCGGCGGCCACGAGGTCCGAGCCGAGCCAGTGCGCCCGCGGGCCCGTGCGCCCGAACGGCGTGATCGACACCTGCACCAGCGCCGGATTCCCAGCGCCCACATCGGTGTAGTCGATGTTCAATTCGGCCAGCCGTCCTGGACGCTCGGTCTCCACGATGAGGTCGGCCGCCGCGGCCAGCCGGCGGTAGGCATCCCGACCTTCGGCGGAGCTCACATCCAGGCGGCAACGCCGCTTCCCGCCGTCATACCACCAGTCCGCAACGCCGCCCAGCGCAGCGGACGCCGGGTCAGCCAGCGGCAAACCCGGCGAGCCGGCTCCCACCCTCACGACATCCGCGCCCAGCTCGCTCAGCAACTTCGTCGCGAATCGGCCCGCATCACCGGTCAGATCGACCACGCGCAATCCCGACAGCGCGCCGTGGACCGCTGAGGGGTCCCGACCCTGAGAGCTGACGGGCTGGTTCATGACGGCCCGAAGCTAGCCCCGCCGAGAGGCGCCGCTCAGGGCGTGGTGCAAAGACCGGCGAGGCTGCCGATCGCGGTGTCGCGGCGAGGCTGGCGAACCTCGTGCTCGTCGTAGCCGTTGGTGGTGTAGCCCAACGACAGACCGGTGGCTGGATCACCCCAGGCCAGCTGGCCGCCGGCGCCGTTGTGACCGAAGGCCATCGGCGACACCGTGCGGCCCAGCCCGCGCATGTTCGACATGCCGTCGTCACCCGCCAGGAACAGCCCGATCGAGCGGTTGGCCGGCATGCCCATCGGGTCGGGCATCGTGTTGCGCACCTCGCCGGTGCCGACGGCCAACATCTCGGGGTCCCACAGTTCGTCGGGGTTGCCGAGCAAGCCTTGGTAGAAGAGCGCCAGGTCGACCGCTGTGCCGAACCCCCCGCCACCGGGCACGCCCACCTCGCGCACTGACGGCTCGTTGAAGCGCAGGATCGCCTCGTTGGTGACCTCGGTCATGGGCAGCTCGCGCACGCCGAACGTCGCCTCGAGCTCGTCAGGCGTTGCCGGCTCGCCCACGAGGATCAGCTCCGCGATGCCGTCCTGATCCTCTGGTGCCAAGCCCAGTATGCGCGGCAGTCCCAGCGGCCCGGTGACCCTGTCGTGCACCTCGTCGCGGAAGTCGTTGCCGGTGACCACATTGATGATCTCGGCGAGCACCCAGTGCGCCGACGTCGGGTGGTACTCGTACCTCGTGCCGGGCTCCCAATTCAGGCGCCAGTTCGCCATGGCGACCAGCCGCGACTCCGACGTGTCCCATTCCGGCGGCTTGAGCGGGGCATGGGGAAAGCCCGACGTGTGCAGCATCACCTGTTCGACGGTGATCTGGTCCTTGCCGTTCTCGCCAAAGGCCGGCACGTAGCTGGCAGCCGTCGCGTCGAGATCCACCAGGCCTTCGCTGATGAGCTGCCACATCGTCGAGGCCACGAACGGCTTGGTGGCCGAGAAGATGCAGTAGCGGGTGTCGTCGGTGGCGTCGCCGTAGGTGGCCTGCGCAACGATCTCGCCCTCGAAGCCG
>LXNI01002236.1_pt1 | contig 13999 bp, 12 predicted proteins | sample 809091 | NCBI WGS metagenome assembly LXNI01 (sample SAMN04870527, study PRJNA318959) | sponge metagenome | biome: 01000161; feature: marine sponge reef; material: water | host: Sarcotragus foetidus | place: Greece: Milos, Mediterranean Sea | collected 2013-05-29 | depth 5-7 m | reverse complement strand
CGCTCGGCGGCAGCGACAATGGCTACCGCCCTCACCCAAAATATCAGACACCCTCGGCTACCGCAAATGGCGGTTTGATAAGAATATGCCTAGTTCGCTTTTCGGTATGTCTCAGCGGCAGCGGAGAGTTGGTCGAAGGTCGCTTCGTCGAGTTGCAGGTCAAAGACTTCAGCCATGACTTCGGTCCAGCCGTGCAGGAAATATTTCCAGCCGTCCTCGACCGTCAGATTGAGCGCCTCAGCCTGGGCCAACGCCGCTCGCATGAAGTCGCGCTCGCCGCGGTAGTTCAGCTCCCAGACCAGACCATCCTGAGGAAACTGCGCTTCGGACGTCAAGGGCGAGCCGGGGCGATCTTTGCCCAAGCCGGTGGCGTTGATGACCAGCGAGCCGGGCGGCAACTGGCGCAGCAGCCGGTCGTTATCCGCGGAGCTTCGGCTCAGATGGTACTCAAATTGCAGCGGCGTATCCAGGCGCTGGTGGACCTGCCGGATCGAAGCCAGCCGTTCGGGCGCGATGTCGGTCAGGATAAAGCGTCCGGGATGTAGTTCATCAAGCGCCATGCAGACGCTGATGGCGACAGCCGCCCCGCCCGCGCCCAGGCAGAGCGCATCACGCGCGCCGCCCCGCCAATGTTCGCGCGACACAAAATGAGCGAGCGCCTGCGCCGACGAGATCGCATCTTTGGCGAAACCCAGCAGCTTGCCCTCGCGCTTGATGATGCACGAGACTTCATCACAGATGCGCGCGTACTGATCCAGCTCGTCAATCTTGCCGCGGCAGGCCTGCAGCATATCGATCTTATGCGCCGTGATCAGCGCGCCTTTCACGGTCGGGTCGGCGATGATTTGCTGCATAACATGGCGATAGCGCTCCGCCGGCGCGCGCAGAGGCAAGTCTACGCCGACGATCTGGCAATTCACTCCGAGAATGTCCGACCAGCGCGGGAAGATGCGCATGATGGACGAGCCGCCAGTGGACACGCCGATGAATATGAGTTTGGCTTTTGAAAGCACGGTATGTGGTTCTTTCCTTACCACCGAGTACACCGAGAACACCGAATTTTATGTTTGGTTTGCTAAGTTAGCATGTAGCCTGAACCCCACGATTTCGGCGGAAATTGACAGATTGACCAATTTTGCGGATAATCGTCGTGCATAAACACAGCGGAGTGAGCCTAATGGCAGAAAACACACTTGAAAGCCGCATAACACAGGTCGAAACGCGATCTGAGGAGTACGTCAGAAAGAGCGACATTTCGGCAACCTTGGCGCGTATAGAAACTGCGCTGGATTATCACAAGTGGATTCTCGGCCTACTTGTACTAGGTCAGATTTTCACGCTTGGTCGTCTGTTTGAAATTTTCTAAGCAAGCGGCACTGTCCCATCTTTACCGTCAATGTACCAAATTCACAGCCCGGCGATATCGTCATAGACCGGCTCTAGCGCGGCGTAGAGACGGTTGAAAACGGGCAGCATGCGCTCGTAAGTGGCCTGCGAAGCCGGATCGGGCATGACCGTTGAAGCGACCGCATTCATCTGGTGGATCATGTCGAAGCCCGGGTAGAGCCCCACGCCGACGCCGCCGACCAGCGCCGCGCCCATGGACGTGGCTTCTTCCAGGATGGCCAGCCGCTGCACGGGCATGCCATAGATATCCGCCATGATCCGATTCCAGATGCGACCGCTGGCGCCGCCGCCGATGAGCCGCATGGCTTCGATGGCTGTGCCTTGCGCGCGGAAGGCATCGAGGATCACGCGCAAATTCAGCGTGACGCCTTCCAGCACGGCGCGGTACATGTGGGCGCGGGTATGGCGGATGGTCAGCCCCACAAAGGCGCCGCGGGCCAGCGGATTCCAGCGCGGGCTGCGCTCGCCCATCAGATAGGGCAGGAAAAACAGCCCACCAGCGCCGGGCGGGACCTGCTCGATCTCCAGATTGATGAGCTCGTAGGGACTGATGCCCAGGCGCTCGGCGGTTTCTTTCTCGAAAAGCGACAGTTGGTCACGCGTCCATTGGTAGGAGGCGCCGGCCGCTTGCATAGTGCCGGTGGGCATGAACATGTCCGGAATAACATGGCCGAAGGTGAAGGTGCGGTAGTCGGGATCGTAGATCGGCGCCGGCGTGGATAGCGCGATCCAGGACGATGAGCCGACATAATTGTAAGCCGAGCCGGCTGCGATCACGCCCGCTCCGGCCGCTGCGCAAGCCCCATCGCCGCCGCCAATGACCACGGGCGTTCCGGCTGCCACGCCAACTTCGTCCGCCACGCTTGACTGCACCTCGCCGACTACGTCCGTCGAGGGGCGGACTTGCGGCAGCTTGTCGGCGGGCAGCTCCACCGCATCCAGGATCGCGCCCGACCAGCCGCCCGCTTCCAGGTCGTACAAATTCATGCTTGAAGCGTCCGAGGGGTCGGTGACGAAGGCGCCGGTCAAGCGGGCCACGATGCAATCCTTGGCGTGGACGAATCGGTAGGTATCGCGGTAAAGCTCCGGCTGATGGTCGCGTATCCAGAGGATTTTCGCCAGCGAATAGGACGCGCTGAGGCGATGGCCCGTGATGCGGTAGACATCTTCAAATGACAGGCGCTCGCCGATCCAGCGTTCCTGCTCCAGCGCGCGCAGATCAGCCCAGATGATGGCATTGCGCAAGGGACGCGCCTCGCGGTCAAGCGGAACCGCCCCCATCATTTGTCCACTGAAGGTAATGCAGGCGATATCGTCGGGACTGACGCCGGTCTCGCTCAGCAAACGCCGGGTCGACAGGCAGACCGCATCCCACCAGTCGTCCGGATTCTGCTCGGCCCAGCCGGTATGAGCGTACTCGGTGTCGTAGGCGTGAAGCGCTGCGCCGACCAGCGTCCCTTCGCGGTCATAGAGCGCCGCTTTGTTGCTGGTCGTGCCGAGGTCATGCGCGATGACATAGTTGGCCATGAGCCGTCGTTCCGCTTCCGATTCGCCGCTGCGGCAAGCATACAGAATTCGCCCGGTGAATTCAAGCAGCCTGTTAGATTAGGCCAAGACACGTTAAAATGGCGTCAAGGTCGTGGGTGGTAATGCCACGCTCGCCCGAATCATCCGATCTGTTTCAGTACCCACAATTCAAGGAGCATCATCATGCGCAAAGTTTCACTGCTTGTATTGTTTACGTTACTCACGCTCATCGTCGCGGCGCCATCGTTGGCGCAAGACTTTTCGGGCCAGAAGGTCGTGGTCGTCACGCAGACGGGCTCGGCCATCGGCGGTCCCGTCCTCGACAAGGGACCCATCTGGGAAGAGGCGACCGGCGGCAGCATTGAATTGCAGACATTCGCCTTCGGTGAATTGTTCGAGAAGATCGTCACCGCCTTGTCCACCGGCTCCGGCGATTACGATGTGTTAATCTACGCGGCTGACTGGGCCGGCGACATCATGGCCCCCGGCTACGTGATGGAAATCCCGCAGGAGACGCTGGACGCCATCGAGGCCGACGACGTCATCCCGCTCTATGCCGACCGCATCACCACCTGGGGCGGCGTTCCCTATGCCTTGCCCTACGATGGCGACGCCCACATGCTCTACTACCGCAAAGACCTGGTCGATAACGAAATGTACGCGGCCGACTTTGAAGCGGCCTACGGTTACGCCTTGGGCGAGCCTGCCACCTGGTCGCAATATCGCGATATCGCGGAATTCTTCAACGGCATGGAAGTCGATACAGCCGGCTCCATGGCGCCGATTTATGGCGCGCTGGAAGCGCAGCGCCGCAACGCGCAGTCCTATTGGGTCTATCTGTCGCGCGCGGCCGGTTACGGCAAGGTGCCGGGCAACCCCTGCTTCTTCTTCAGCTGCGATGATATGACGCCGCAGGTCAACAACCCCGGCTGGGTGCGCGCGCTGGAAGAGTACATCGACATCCGCAATGTCGGCGATCCGGAAATGATCAACTACGATGTCGCCGATACCCGCACGCTGATGGCCACCGGCACCGCCGTACTGAACCTCGACTGGGGCGATGTCGGCACGATCTCGGTTGACGAGAGTATGTCACTGGTCAAGGGCGCTGTCGGCTTCGGCGTACTGCCGGGCGGCGATTCCTACTGGGATTACGAAGCCGGCGAGTGGGTCATGGAAGAGAATCCGGCGCCTTTCATCGCCTTCGGCGGCTGGATCATCTCGGTAGCCGCCGATAGTGACGTCACTGAAGCGGCGCTTGATTTCGCCTCCTTCCTGGCCAGCAAAGACGTGGTCAATGAATTGGCCGTCACTGGCGGCACCGGCATCAATCCCTCCCGTTTCAGCCAGTTGGCCGATACCGCGCCTTGGGTCGCCGCCGGCTTTGACGAGGAGAGCGCCGCCGACTATCTGGACGCCATTCAGAACACCATCAACCATCCCAATGCCGTCCTGGACATCCGCATCACCGGTTCGGCGGAATACTTGTCGACCCTGGATGCCGAGATCGCTCGCGCCCTGGCCGGCGAGATCAGCGCGCAGGAAGCGCTGGACAATGTCGCTGGGCTCTGGAATGACATCACCGACCGCCTCGGTCGTGATGTACAACTCGAGCAGTACAAGGCCGCCGTCGGTTACATGGGCGATATGTAGGAGTTTTCACCCCCACCCCAAACCCCTCCCCCATCAAGAGGGAGGGGCTGACGTCGCTATTCACTAGCTAGCTAGTCCCAAGCTCCCCTTCCCTCATTTTGGGGGAAGGGGCCGGGGGATGGGGGCAGATAGGCGAGGTAATCTCCGCGTGGCATCCGTTGTTGGCAGCATGACCACTGTACGCGAAGACAGGATCATGAAGCGGGTCTTCCTCAGCCCGGCCGTGATCATCCTGCTCGCCCTGTCCATCTTCCCCCTGATCTGGTCCCTCGGCATCAGCTTCACTGACATGCAGCGCGGCGGCTCGACTGTGGCGCGGCAAGCCGAGGCCGAAGGCATCACCGAGGGCGTCGGTTTCCTGGGCCTGGGTTTTGAGCTGACTGGCCGCAATTATGAGCGCCTGCTGAATGACGGCCGGCTGCACAGCACCGTGCGCAATACGATGATTTACGTCTTCTTCGGCGTGATGATTCAGTACCTCATCGGCCTGGGCTTGGCGACGGTGCTGAATCAGCCTTTCCGCGGGCGCAACCTGGTGCGGGTGATATTTCTCATGCCGATGATGATGACCCCGGTGGCCGCAGCTTATACCGGGCGCATGTTCTTCGACTCCAATCCACTGCGCTCGCCCCTGGCGCATTTCTTGCGCGAAATTTCCAAAGCCCTGGGCTCGGAGCGGGGCATCACCGTGCCCTGGTTCACCGATACCGGCTGGGCGCCAATCGCCATCCTCATCATCGACGCCTGGCAGTGGATTCCTTTTATGACGCTCATTCTGCTGGCCGGCATGCAAGCCATCCCGGACGACATCTACGAAGCGGCGCGGGTCGATGGCGCGGGCATATTAAATATCTTCTGGCGCATCACCGTGCCCATCCTGCTGCCGATATCGATGACGGTCATCCTGATCCGCGGCCTGGAGATCTTCAAGATTATTGATGTCGTGGTGGTGACTACTGGCGGCGGCCCCGGCTCGGCGACCGAGTCGCTGACGCTGTATATCTTCGAGCAGGCGCTCAGCAACGGCAACTACGGTTACGCCAGCGCCATCGCCTACGTCTTGCTGATCCTGGTTATCATATTCGCCACGATATTTTTGGCGCTGGGGCGGCGCTGGATCCGCGGCTCGGCGAGCGAGGTGGAATGATGCGGCAAGGCACAAAGACCTGGTTCCGGCGCTCCAGCCGGCGCCCGCTCTGGGGTTCAGCGCTACTCTACGCGATTGTCGTATTCTGGTGCTTTATCGTGCTCTTCCCCTTTTATTGGCTGGCGACCACCTCAGTGAAGCGCCCGATCGATGTCAGCCGCGGACCCAATTACATCCCCTACGTCGATTTCCAGCCGATACCCGATCACTGGGAAGAGATGTTCGGCACGCAGCGCAAATCGACCGAGCGCCACTTCCGCAACAGCCTGGTTTCGGCGATCGGCAGCACGATTCTGTCGGTGATCATCGGCGCCATGGCCGGTTATGGTCTGTCGCGTTTCCGCTACTATTGGGGTCGATTAGGCTGGGACAACGACAATATCGCCTTCTGGATTATCTCGCAGCGTTTCTTGCCGCCGGCTATATTCATCGTGCCCTTCTTGCTGCTGTACAACTTCTTCGGCCTGGTCGATACCTACGCCGGGCTGATCCTGGCCTACACGATGTTTAACATCCCCTTCGCCGTCTGGATCATGCGTGATTTCTTCAACGGCTTGCCAGTCGACCTGGAGGAGAGCGCGCGCGTCGATGGCGCGACGCGTTGGCAAGCCTTCATACGCATCGTGCTGCGGCTGAGCGCGCCGGGCTTGGTGGCAGTGGCGATTTTCTCTTTCATATTCGCCTGGAACGAATACCTCTTCGCCTTGATGCTGACCAACTTCAAGGCCATCACCATGCCGGTGCTGATCGCCGGGCAGAACAATACGCGCGGCATCGAATGGTGGTTCATCAGCGCGCTGACGCTGATGGCGGTGGTGCCCGTCATCATCATGGGCTTGCTGCTGGAGCGCTTCATCACCCGCGGACTGACAGCCGGCGCGGTCAAGGGCTAGCTTGGTCCACCCCCACCCCACATATCAGCGGATTTCCGACACTTTTGCCACAGAGGGCACAGAGTGTGTGACCATAAATTTTGAGCGTGGGCGACTTAAGGTTGATCCGCAACGCTGCCGAATTCGACGCTGATCCAGCACGAAACCTCACCTCTGTGTACTCATTCTAACTCGGTGCACTCGGTGGCAAAGATGTCGAGTTTTCGCCATTGCTCTCATTACCGGATAAGCCTAGCAAAGTCTCGTGTGACGCGCCTTAGTCCCAAACGCTGCGCATCTGCCAGGCATCCAGCCGCTTGAGCGCCGCCGCGCTGCCTTGCGCGCGCAAGGATACGCCCAGGCTGTCGTCCCGCCCCGGGTAGACGCGCACCGCCAGGCATTGCTTGCCATTCACGAATACCTCGACCACGCTGCGGTCGATGAATACACGCAGCCGCAGCGGCTCATCGTCTTCCAGGAATACCGGCGCGGTCTCCGGCGCGCGCGAAAGCGCTTCGGGCAGCATCGAGCTGTAGGAAGCGTCGATGGAGATCAAGCTGTCGTAGCGCTGCGGTACCTGTTGCATCGCCGCCGAGCTGGCGTTCATGGCCTGGGTCTTGGACAGACGCATCTTGAAGCGGTTGCCGCGATGTTTGAAAAAGGCGATGCGCGTGTATTCTTCGCGCTCCGGCGAGCGCAGCACATTCAATTCGACCAGCGGCGCGGCGCCCGGATCGAGCTCAAGCGCCAGCTCCATAGCGTTGCCCTGTATCGCGTCGAGCACGATTTCTTCGTTGGCCGGCAAGACCGTCTCGCCGATGCTGACCGGATCGTAACGCAGCGACTCGATGTCGCCGGCCGGTTCCTGCAGCAGGCGATCATCCGCATCCAGCGTCAGCCGGCGCGGCAAGGTCATGATCTGATTCCAGACCTCGGTCGGCTTGCCTTGATTCATGTTAAAGATGACGATGACGCCCCCTTCGCCATCGGGCGCGGCTGAGGGCGCGTGAACGCCGGAGGGCGTCGAGGGACCGAAGTTGAACAAGCCGCCATCGCTGACGACGAACTTGTCGCGCGCCGTATCGTAATCGCCCAGCAAGTATTGCCCGCCGGTCATGTGGCTGTACATCAGGAAGATGTGCTTGTCAGCGCCGATGGGCCAAAAATAGGGACAAGCGCCATCATCGCCCACAACCGTATATTGATCATTTTCGATGAAGGGATGCAGATATTCCCAGTTCTCCAAATCGGCCGAGCGGAAGAGGAAATTGGCGCGCACCTGTTTATTAGCCGGCCCATTGGGCAGCCAGCCGCCCGAGAGCGCGTAGTAGCGCTCGCCCTGTTTCCAGATGCAGGGGTCGAAGACGGTATAAGGCAAGGGCGGCTCGCCCTCTTGCTGCAGCGCAATGACCGCGCCATCGCCGATCTTCTCCCAATTCAGCAGCAGCGCATCGGAGGAAACCGCCACCATATTGCCCAGCTTGGTGCCGTGATACATGGCGATGACACGATCGTCCTCGACCAGCGCCGTGCCCGAATAGCAGCAATCCTCCGGATCCGGGTAGATGGCGTAGGGCAGATCGCGCCAGTGGATCAGGTCGTCGCTGATGGCGTGACCCCAATGCTGGCGGCTGTCTTCCGGCGGATAACCCTGATAAAACAGGTGCCAGCGTCCGCCCCAGTAGCTGAGGCCGTTGGGGTCGTTCAGCGTGCTCTCCGGGCTGACGAAGTGGTAGAGCGGGCGATGGGGGTCCGCCGCCAGCTCCCGCCGCGATTGGGCGAAGCGCGCCATCATGGGGTTGGCCGCCAACTGCGCCTCTTGCTCGGCCAGGCTGTCGGCGAAGTTATACTGCGGTACTTTGGAACGGTAATCCGGCTTGCTGTCTTTGCTCACGATTCAACTCTTTCCAGTCTATTCCTCGCAATTAAAAGCAATATGTATCACATCGGTCGGCTAGCGCGTGGTGTAACCTCCGTCGACGACAATGCCGGTCCCGGTAATATAACTCGCCTCATCCGAGGCCAGAAAAGCCGCCACATCAGCGATCTCCTGCGGTTGACCCATGCGCGCCAGCGGCACCTGGCTGACAAAATGCTGATGCTCGTCCGCGGGCACGGATTGAGTCGCCGGCGTCGATATCGACCCGGGCAAAATGGCGACCACGCGCACCGTGGGCGCCAACTCCAGCGCCAGCGCACGCGTCAAGGACAGCACGCCGCCCTTGGCCGCTTGGTAGGCCGCGCTGCCAGTTAGGCCGACAATGCTATGCACCGAAGCGGTGTTCAAGATGACGCCGGCCGGGCTTTTCAATAAGTGCGGAATCGCCAGTTTCGAGGCTCTCCAAACGGCCGTCAAAGTAACATCCAGCGTCGCCTGCCAATCCTGCGCGCTGATGTCCGCGGCGGCGCCGGCCACATTTCTGAAGGCGTTATTATGCAAGATATCCAGGCGGCCATAGGTCTGCACGACGGCGTCAATCATGGCGCGGAGGTCGCCTTCGCGGCTGACGTCCGCTTCGACGAAGATCGCTTGGCCGCCGGCAGCGCTGATTTCGCGCGCGCAGGCTTCTCCGCCGGCCCGGTTGATATCAGCGATGACAACCGCCGCGCCGTCGCTGGCGAAGCGCTGAGCAGTGGCTCGGCCGATGCCCGACGCCGCGCCCGTGATAATCGCCACCCTGCCTTTTAAGCGCATGTCGCGCCTCACTTTCGCGCTGAGTCTGCGGCCTATTCGAAGGCTTCAAAGCGCCAGCCGTCGCCGTCTTCGCGTACATAGCCGACGCCGGGGAAGGGAAAATGGAAAGCGTGGATCAGCGCGTTTTCCTCGACAGCGCGCCGCAGCAGCATCCGCCGCGAACGCATGCCTTGCTCCGGATCTTGGTCCCAAGCGGGATGCCAATTCGTCTGCTCAATGTGGATCGGCAGGTCCATGGTATCGGCGACGCAGATGAGACGTCCCTCGCCCGACGCGACGGCCAGCGATATATGATCGCGCGTATGGCCGGGCGTGGCGATGCTGCGGATGCCGGGCGCGATTTCGTCGCCGGGCTCGATCAGCTGCATCTGCGCCGTCATCGCCCGCAGGCAATCTTGCGCAAACTTGACATCGGCCACCAGCGCGGCGCCCATGGCAGACGCATCCCTTGCTTCGGTCCAGTATTCCCATTCGCCCCGCGCCATGATCTGACGCGCATTGGGGAATACCAGCGCGCCGTCTTTGTCGACCCCGCCGCAGACGTGATCCAGGTGGCCATGCGTCAGCACGATTTTGTCGATGTCGCCCGCCTGATAGCCCGCCGCCGCCAAACCCGGGACTACCTTGCCCAAGACCGAATGATATACCGAGCCGCCGCCGCTATCGACGAGGATGCGCTCCGCTCCCGTGTCGATCAGCAGGCAATTGCTCTGCAAGTCGAGGAAATCCGGCGAAAGCCCGTGCTGCCGCAGCGCCCGCGCCCTGTCCTCGGCTGTCGAGCCGGCAAAAAAGGTAGACAGAATTTCCGCGTCAAGCAGCTGCGAGCCATCGCTGATGGAGACGCATTTGAAGCCGCCAAGTAAAAATGTGAAGACCCCGTCTGACACAGCCCGCTCCTTCGTTTCGTTCTATTCAAGCCAGCGGCAGTCGCATAATGCCGCGCCCGTGCAAGCCGAGCAGCAGGGCATCGTCCAGCAGCAGCATCGCCGTCGGCACAGCTTCCGTTCGCTGTACGCAGGCCCAGGATTTCCCGCCGTCTTCAGAGCGCGCGACGCCATTATCAACCAGGGCGTAGAGCACAAAAGGCCCATCGCCCGCGCACTGAACTTGCAATTGGTTCAGGGCCGAATCCAGCGCCAGGCCCTGCCAGCTTTCGCCCTGATCGCAGGAAACTTGCAGACCATGCGCTTCGCCCCCGGCGAAAAGCAGCGTCTCGCCCGAGGCCTGATCCACCGCCAGCGCCAGTGAAAGCACGGGGGCGAATTCGGTCGGGAAGCCGGTGAAGCGCCAGGCGCGCCCGCCATTGCCGCTGCGGTACAAGCCGGTCTCCGTGCCAGCGAAGACGGTTTCGTCACCCGGCCAATGCGGGGACAGCGCCAGACACAGCACACTCAGATCGAACAAGCCGAAATTCCAGGGCTGCCAGCGCAGTCCGCGATCGGCCGAGGAGAATATGCCGTCTTCCAGCGTGCCCGCCAGCAAGACGCCGTCGCGCTCAAAATCCGGCGAGAGCGCCAGGCAGGAGAACAGCGGCGGCGGCGCGGGAAAAGCGGCCGTATGCCAAGTGTCGCCGGCGTCGCTTGAGCGCAGGATGCCGCCTTTGACCGCGGCGAACAGCGAGCGATCGTTAGCGAATGCGGGCGAGAGCGCCACCGCCGTCGTGACGATTTCGCTGGACGGGCTCAGCCGCTGCCAGGACGCGCCGGCGTCGCTTGAGCGGAACAGCCCGGCGCTACAGGCGGCGAAGCAGCAGTCCTTCCCGTCGGCGGCAAGCGCGTAGACCGTGTCGTCGGCTGTCTCGAATTCGAGAGTAAATGTCATTGCTGTGTGCCCTAGCCGGGAGACCGCGCGATTTCCGGCGTTTTGTGGTGGACCAGTACATCGATCGTCAAAGCCATGCCGGCGGTCAAAACGGCGTTGCGCAGCGCCTCCTTCTGCGTCGCGGCGCTATCCAAGAGCTGCCGCCCCTCGACAATCTCGCCGCTCATGACGTCAAAGCTGCGTTGATCAGCCGCGTGAGCGAGCCGCGCGAAGACCTCGCCCGGTTCGTAACCGGCGTTTTCGTATATCGCCCGCGCCGGCTCCAGCAGGGCGTCGTAGAGGATGCGGAAGGCAGCGCGTTCGTCGGGGTCGGCGCCGTTGGCCAGCATGGGCGCGAGCCGTTGCCGACAGCGCGCCAAAGCCATGCCGCCACCGGGCAGCACACCCTCTTTGACGGCGGCGCGCATGGCATCGGCGGTGGTTTCGGCCAGTTCCTTGCGCCGGTCGATCTCAGTCTCGGAGAGTCCGCCAATCCAAAGCGTTGCCGAGCCGCCCATCAGTTTGCCGATGCGCGCTTGCAGCCTTTCGCGATGCTGCGGGTCATCGGACCGCTGGTATTGCGTCTGCAGATTGCTGACGTGCCGCCGCAGCTGCCGCGGATCGCCTTTGCCGCCGATGATGCCGAAATTTCGCGTGCTGGCCCAGGCGCGCCGCGCCCGGCCGATGTTGACGGGTGTGATGTCTCTCAAGCTATCGCCCGCTACCGAGAGCAGCGGTCGCCCGCCGGTGAGCACGGCCAAGTCGGCGATGGCCGCCTGCCGATCATCCGGATTCATGCCCGGGCTGCGAACCGCCATCACCTGGAAGTTCTTCAGCTTGCCATTAGCCATGGTCAAGCCGGCTATGGCGTCGCCGGAAACCTCGCCGGCGATCAGCAGGAGCTTCTCGATTTTGTGGTCGACAGCGAGTTCCAGCATCGGCATGATATGGCGCGGATCGTTGATCTGAAAATCGGCGATGACGATGGCCGGCTCTTCGTAGACCGTCTGCAATGCCTTCTGATCCGCGATCATCTCGCGCGAGACCAAGCCGCTGTTCCAGAACATGCCCTCGATATACTCGCGGCGCAGCGCCCGGCTATGATCTTTGCGGATGTCCAGCTGGCCATAGCTGCCGATGATGTCGAAGATTTCGCCCAGCAGTTCCGCCAGGGGCCGGTCGTGGCAAATCGCTTCGGCCACCTGCGCCAGCTTGCCTTTGCCGGCCACCGGCGCGGTCAGCTCATCCAGGCCCTCGAGCACATGCGCCAGCGCGCGCTCGAGGTGACGCCGCAAGCGCATGGCATTGCCGCCGGCCGCCAGGTAGTGGATGCCGCCGCGATATATCGCCTGCAGCAGGACGGCAGCCGTGGCGCTGCCATCGCCCATTCTATCTTGCTGACGGCAGATCAGCGCCCGCGCCAACATAGCGCCGATGTCCTCGTCGCGCGCGCCCATTTCGATCACCTTGCGGGCGATGGCGCCGCCGCTGTCGAGCACGTCGGGCGTCTTGCGCGCGTCGTCGAGGCGCGTCACAGCGACCGTGCGCGGCGTCGGTCCCAGGGTCGGGCGGATGGCCGCCACCAGCTTGTCGATGCCGCGACCGATATTCCGCTGCGCGGCCGGCTGGAAGACCACTCCTGGCTTATAGGACTTGCGTGAAAAGAATTCTTTTTCTTCGCTCATTGAGCTAGCTTAACGGGAGTGCAGACATGGTTAAAGTTCCGACTGCGCTAGCCCTTGATGGCGCCGCGCATGATGCCTTCGATCAAGTAGCGCTGCCCCAACAGGAAGATGATGATGACCGGCACCAGCGACATCACCACGCCCGCCAGCACAACCGCGATGGACCCGGTCATCATATAGCCTTGCAGCTGGAAGATGCCCAGGGTAATAGGAAAATTCTCATTGTCGATCAGAAATATAAGGGGGCGGAAGAATTCATTCCAGTGAAAGTTGAAGCTCAGAATTGCCAATACCGCCAGACCCGGCTTTACCAGCGGCAGGTAGATTCTGTAGAAGAGCTGCCATTGATTGGCGCCGTCGATCAAGCCGGACTCTTCCAATTCGATCGGAATCGTCAAAAAATACTGCCGCAGCAAGAAGGTGCCGAAGGCGGTTGGCACGGCGGGCAAGATCAGCGACCAAAGCGTATCCACCAAGCCCATATTGCGCAGGAAAATAAATACCGGGATGACCACCGCTTGGATCGGTATCATCATGGTCGCCAGCACCACCCAGAACAAGAGATCCCGCCCCGCGAAATCCAGGCGGGCGAAGGCGTATCCCGCCAGCGAAGCCGAGATCAACTGCCCGAGAACGGTGCCCCAGGTGATCAGCGTGCTGTTGATGATCTGCCGGCCGAAGGGCACCTTGTCGAAGACTTCGGCGTAGTTTTCCACCGCCAGATCGGTCGGCAACCACTTAGGCGGCACGGTGAAAGAGTCGCTGCCTTTGCGTAAAGAAGTGGAGAAGGTCCACACCATCGGGGCGATAATGACGATGCTGAGCATGAACAATAATATGATTGGCACGTATTTGCCGGCGACAAAGGTAATCACCTGCAGCCGATGTTGCGCCGCGCTGACATCGCCGGGATTTACATTAGCGGTCATCAATTATCTCCAGCGATTGTCTACTGATAGAAAACCCAGCGCCGGCTCATCCACATCTGCACCAAAGTGAATGCCAGGATGACCAGGAATAAAACCACCGCAATGGCGGAGCCGTAGCCGTACTCAATATTCTTGAAAGCCGCCTCGTACAGGACCATCACCGCCGTCCGGCTGGCATTGCCCGGGCCGCCGCGTGTCATGATGAAGGGCTCTTCGAAAACCTGCACCGCGCCAATCACGCCGGTGACCGCGGCGAAGAGAATCTGCGGGCTCAGCAAGGGTAT
>LXNI01002235.1_pt1 | contig 14003 bp, 14 predicted proteins | sample 809091 | NCBI WGS metagenome assembly LXNI01 (sample SAMN04870527, study PRJNA318959) | sponge metagenome | biome: 01000161; feature: marine sponge reef; material: water | host: Sarcotragus foetidus | place: Greece: Milos, Mediterranean Sea | collected 2013-05-29 | depth 5-7 m | reverse complement strand
GCGAGCAATTCGGCGCGGTTATCCCAAGGCTGTACCTGGTTGATCACCTTGATGCAAGGATTCTCCGCTTCGAAATGGCCGATGAGCGTGTCCATCAGCGCTTCGCGGGCGGCGCCCCACCAATTCATGAACTCAAGTTCAATCACATCGCCATCGCATTGGGCGGCCGCGGGCAAGAGACCCAAGTAAAACAGTATGACTAGCGCGATGGCAATTCGTACAATAGCTGTTACTTTCATGATGCTCTCCTTAATATGGCAAAAGAATCGTCAAATACAGGCATCAAAGCCTTTCCTACCCTCAGTTGATCGCGCGAGCGAGTTTGTTGCGATCTGCCCGCTACCGGTTATACTTGGGCGAGTTTCGCTTGACGCTGCAACGATTATGGTGAGTGTAACGCGTCTGAGGCCAACTGTCAAAACAGCCGCCGAAACGACGAATGGGAGATGTACTGTGCCGGCAGCGATGGAAAACCCGGGTGTCCTGAATATCCTCAAGTACGCCAATGCCGTGAGGCTGAAATGGTACAGCCACGACGGCGAGCGTCTGGTGTGGATCCGAGCGGACCTCAAGCACATGGATGATATCAACGGCGCCAATACCATTGACATTGCCGACATAAGCCGGGGCAGCGAAGTGCTGGAATTACTGGTGGACATCCTCACCTCGGCGGACACCGACTGGATGAAATATGATTCTCCCGGCGAAGAAGAGTGGTATGTCTTGCCGTCGCTGATCGAGACCTAGACATGCTTTGTCGTTGCCTGGATAGGCGCAGTGCGGGAGTTGCCTAGATCAATATGATTGCGACCAAGACAGATCCGCGCCTCAGCCGCTTCGACCCATTGGAGCGAATTTTTTTCTACGACGACTTCGACGAAGGCATACACGGCTGGTCGGAGTTGATCGGCAATTACGAACACAGTCTGGATTCCATGCTGCCGGAATACAGCGACATGCGCCCGCCGATGCTCTCTAACCTGACCATGTGGGATACAGGCACAGCCGGCTCGATGGAAGGCACATACGCGCTCAAGCTGGCCAGCCGCGCCCGCGCCGGTTCGCTGGCCACCAGCATCAAGCGGCAGACCTTTCGCAAACGCGGGCAGATCCAGTTGGAGTGCTACTTTACGTTTAAGCCGGAAGCCAGCGAGCTGCGCCTGTCGCTGAATGACGTGCGCGCTTTTGGTGTGCTCTTCGACTTGCAAGACGGCATGAATCCGGAATATCGCTGGATGCCGCACCTGCGCTACTTGAACGCGCAGGGCGATGAGATGGTCAATCGCTGGCAGATGAAAGGCGCAACCCGCGAATTCGCCAAAATTGGCGATTCCGGCGAGACGGTTTCGCATTTCCATCTCGGTCCCGAAAACTGGGAAACCATAGACGCCCCCGTCCAAACCCTCGCCTACAATGAAATCGCCACCAAGATGAATTGGCATTATCTGCGCGTCAACGTCGATCTGGCGCAGCGGCGTTTTCTCAGTTTCCAATGCAATGACCTGGTCTATGACGGCGAGCCGCTGAAGCACATCTCCATACCGGCCATGCCCAATCTGAATTGCATGTTGAACACAGCCTTCTGGGTCGAGACTAATCGCGATAAACGCGCCTTCCTCTACCTCGATTCGGTGCTGCTGAGCGGGGAGTTCTGATCGTGGCGCTGCGACGGAGTTATACCGCGGTGGTCGAGCGCAATGTGCGCTGGCAGGGCGACTTCGCCAGCGAGCCCTACGAAGTCGCCTGGGCCAGCGAGGCAATCTTTTTTGTGCGCGCGCTGGAGGTTAACCCATCAGGGATTGCAGCAGCTTACTCGGCGGCAGTGCAGATCTCCGCCGACGGCATTCGCTGGGTTGATGAGGGCACTCGCTTCAATCTGCCGACGCAAAGGGATGCCGTTACATTCTGCAAGGTCAGACATTTCGGCGGCTGGCTGCGGATAGCGGGTACGCTGGCGCCGAACAATCGAATGACAGTGTTGGTATCACTAGCGCTTAAGGAATGATTGTTTCGAAAACGGGAGAATTGTAGGGGCAACGCCGTGAGTCACCCGTCTCTCTCAATAGTCTAGGACTTTCTTATGACCCCACCCCCAACATTCGAATTCGACGCCGTCATCGTCGGCGGCACGCCGGGCGGCATCATGGCCGGCATCGCCGTGGCCCGGGCCGGACGCCGAGCGGTCATCCTCGAGCGTACGGCGTATATCGGCGGCTTGCCCGCCAACGGACTGGGCGCTACTGATATCGCCACCCGCGGCGCTACCGGCGGGCTCTTCCTGGACTTCGTGCGGCGTATCAAAGCGCATTACAGCCGGACCTATGGGCCCGACTCGCAACAAGTAATTGATTGCAGCGACGGCTATCGCTTCGAGCCGCATGTCGCCGAGATGGTCTTAAGCAACATGATCGCGGAATGCGGCGACAAGCTGGAAGTCCGCGCTCTGCGGCAATTCAACCACGAGCCGCGCAACGCCATCAAAGACGGCCCATCCCTGCGTCAGATTCGTATCGTCGACCGTGAAAGCGGCGCCGAAGAAATCTACAGCGCTGCGGTCTTCGTCGACGCCAGCTACGAAGGCGATCTGGCGGCGGCGGCGGGAGCGCCTTACATGCTGGGGCGCGAGGGCGCGGACGAATACGGCGAACCCTGCGCCGGCAAGTTTTATCAGCGCTGGAACGCGCCGGTCGACGAATATTACTCCACCGGTCAAGGTGACAACGCGATACAGTCTTACAACTACCGCCTGCCGCTGACCACAAACCCGGACAACATGCGGCGCATCGAGAAGCCGGCGACTTACAACCGCGACGAATATGCCTCGTTGATCGACGATGTGCGGCTCAACCGCTTTGCCGGCCCGCCAACGCCCATGGAGTTTGACGGCATCGGCGCCATCACCAATATGGTGCGCATTCCCAATGACAAGGTCGACGGCAACAATCAGCACGCCGCCTTCATCTCGACCGACCTGCCGGAGGAGAATTGGCCCTACCCCACCGCCAGCTGGGATTGGCGCGATCGCTTCGCGCAGCGCCTGCGTGACTACATCCTGGGTCTTTTCTATTTCGCGCAGAACGACCCCGAACTGCCGGCCGATTTCCGCCAGCGCTGCAGTCGCTGGGGCCTGTCGCTGGACGAATTCCCGGAAAACGATAACTTCCCGCGCCAAATTTATGTGCGCGAAGGCCGGCGCATCCGCGGCGAGTACCTGTTCACCGCCCATGACGCCCTCTCCAAACGGGGATCGCGCGAGCATATGACCAGCATCACCGCCAGCCACTACGCGCTCGATTCGCACGCCTGCCACAAACGCGAACCCGGACGCCCCCATACCGAAGGCATGTTCTCCTACAAGACCGTCCCCTACAGCGTACCCTACGGCGTCATCGTGCCGCTCGAAGTCGAGAACCTGCTGATTCCCCTGCCGGCATCGGGCACGCATATCGGCTTCAGCACCCTGCGCATGGAACCCTGCTGGATGGCGCTGGGCGAAGCGGCCGGCGTCGCCATCAACGTCAGCCTGGACCAAGGCACGTCCCTGCGCGCTGCCAACATCGTGGAGCTGCAGCGGCGGCTGCTGGCGGCGGGCGCTGTGCTGAGCTACTACGAAGATGCCGCGCCCGGCGACGCCCATTATGAAGCGCTGCAATTCTTCGCCCTGCGCGGTTTCCTGGGCGACAGCTACCAGGCACAGCTCGATGCGCCCGTCTCTGACGATGACCGCGCCAACTGGATCACTTGGGCAGATGCGCCGGAACTGGCGGATTTCACTGGGACGCGCGGTCAACTCCTGGATAAACTCTATACTGAAGCGGGCAAACGAACGGATGCGGAACAGGCTGCGCTCTACGCGCAGGTAGGAGAATAAGCGATGGAATTCGTCAAGATTACACCTGAACAGAAACAGCAATTCGATGAAGAGGGTTACCTGATCATGCGCGGCGCCATCGACAGCGACACGGTCTCGACGCTGATCGAAGCCGGCGACCGCCTGATCGCCTCCGACCGCGAGCTCAATCGCCAGCGCCGACCCGGGGGCCTCTACGATGGCTTCCGCAACTGCGTATCCATGGACGACGCCTTCCTGCCGCTGATCACCAACCCCAAGGTCTTCTCCATCGTGGCCCAGCTGCTCAGCCCCTATCTGTCGCTGCTGACCAGCCATCTGATATATCGCGCTCCCGATCCGCCGGGCTCTTCCGGCGACGATCGCATACCAGGCTGGCACCGCGACCACTACATGTCCATGCGCGATCTGGGAGACCAACACATTCCGCGACATTCGCTGAAAGTCGCCTACTATCTCACCGATTTGACCGAACCGAAGACTGGCGTCACCATGATGGCTTCGGGCAGCAATCAGCTCAAAGAGCCAATCGACATTCCGGAAGGCCAGGTCGATCCCGCGACCATGGTCGAGCCGCTGCTGAATCCAGGCGACGCCGTCTTCTTCGAGAACCGCACCTGGCACGCCGGCGCGGCCAATTTGAGCGACCGCACGCGCAAAGCCGTCATGATCGGCTATTGCTACGACTGGATCACGCCCACCGACTATCGGCAGCAGGCGCCGGCTATGGTGGAAAAGCTTTCGCCAATGGAGCGCTACCTGGTCGGTGAGCCCGTCGATGACAATCCAAACTTTGATTTCACCGGCGGCGCCAACCCAATTGACGATTGGTGCGTTGAAAACGGCTATCAGTATCGGCCCAAGCAAGGTAAAGACCATGTGATTGCCGCTGGCGAACCGAGCAAACCGGGCATGTAATTGCAGGCTGATGGAAAGCTACATTAGAAAGCGCGCTTAATGCCTGGTTGGCACAGGCTATGCTTCAGGTGGTTCTGGCGAGATTTAGGAAGATTTGAGCTTTGGCGTTTCAAAATAACTTTCGAGGCGGTTCATCGACGCCTGCAAGACTTTCAGATCGCCACGAACGGTATGATGCAAATCCATGGAGGCGTCGGCTTTCTTGCCGATTTCGCGCAGGTTGCTGTCCTGAATGTCGAATCTGTTTTCGAGCGCGCCCTGCTTGGTTTCGAACGCGCCCTGCCTGGCTTCGAGCGCGCCCTGCCTGGCTTCAACTATGCCCAGTCTGTCACTCAGTTCCTTGATGTCGTCCTTCGTGGCGAGGCGCCGGAAGTAACCGAGCAAGACAAATACCATGACGACCGCGTTCATCGCCAGCCCAAGCAGAGTCGGAATTTGCGCTTGACCCACGAACTTGACCTTCTCCAGCCTAATTTGCCCTTCTTCTGAAGATTATATTAGACTCTGGATAAATATGTCAAATAGCGGACTCAACATAGGAATTGACGCATGAAAGAACGGCACTGTGACATTCTAATCGTTGGCGGCGGAACCGGCGCCATCGGGGCAGCACTATCCGCGCTGAGCATGGGCAAGTCGGTCATCATGAGCGAAGAAACCGACTGGATCGGCGGGCAACTGACCCAGCAAGCCGTCCCGCCGGACGAGAATCCCTGGGTCGACCAATGCGGCGCGACCGCGTCCTATATGCGCTTCTCCGACGGCGTGCGCGATTATTACCGCCGCAACTACCCGCTGACCGACAAAGCGCGCCATACGATGAACTGGAATCCGGGCCAGGGCAACGTCAGCCGCTTGTGCCACGAGCCGCGCGTTGGGCTGGCCGTCATCGAAGAGATGCTGGCGCCCTACCGCTCCAGCTTGCAGTTGGATGTCCTGCTCTATCACATTCCCATAGCGGCCGAGACCGACGGCGATCGCGTATTGGCAGTGACGCTGGAGGATACGCAGTCCGGCGACCAAGTGCTGGTATCCGCGCCCTACATCCTGGACGCGACCGAGCTGGGCGATCTGCTGGAGCTGGCCGGCGTCGAGTCCATCCTGGGCGCTGAGAGCCGGGAGCAGACCGGCGAAATGCACGCGGTCGAAGGCGCGCCGCAGCCGCTGGACCAGCAAGCCATCTCTTGGTGCTTCGCCATCGACCACCTCGAAGGCGAAGACCATACCATCGACAAGCCGGAAGATTACGATTTCTGGCGCGATTATCAAGCCGACTTCTGGCCCGGCAAGCAATTGAGCTGGCTCTACCCCAGCCCCATCACGCTGGAGACGGTGCATCGGCAGATATTCCACAAAGGTGAAGGCGCCAACTCCGACCTGTGGCATTTCCGGCGTATCCTCTACCAGAAACACTACCGCGACGGGGCTTTCCCCAGCGACATCACGCTGGTGAATTGGCCGCAAATCGACTACTGGCTCAAGCCGCTGCTGGGCGTCGCAGAAGACGTGAAGCAGGCCGCGCTGCGCGAATGCAAGCAGCTGAGTTTCGCCCTGCTCTACTGGATGCAGACTGAAGCGCCGCGTCATGATGGGGTGGGCTACGGCTACCCGGGACTGCGCCTGCGTCATGATGTAGTGGGCACGACCGACGGCATGGCCAAGTACGTCTACGTGCGGGAGGCGCGGCGCATCCAAGCCGAGTTCACCGTGCTTGAGCAGCATGTCGGCGTAGAGCAGCGCGCGGGCTTGGATTCCGCCGAGCAATTCGATGACAGCGTCGGCATCGGCAGCTACCGCATCGACCTGCACCCCAGCACCGGCCTGCGCACCTACATCGACATCAGCAGCTATCCCTTCCAGATTCCGCTCGGCGCCCTTATCCCCGAGCGGGTGGAAAACTTGCTGCCCGCCTGCAAAAACCTGGGCGTGACGCATATCACCAACGGCTGCTATCGACTGCATCCGGTGGAGTGGAATATCGGCGAGGCGGCCGGCGCGCTGGCGGCCTACTGTCTGGACAAGGGGCTCGCGCCGCGGCAAGTGCGCAATAGCGAGAGCCACCTGCGCGACTTCCAGCGCCTGCTGAAAGATCAACTGGGCGTGCCCTTGGACTGGCCGCTCTATGCTCGGCGCACTGTGCGCTAGCGGTCGTCCTCAAGCTGCGACAGATCCCAGATGGCGGGCGGTGGCCACAAGCCATCGTAAAGGACGGCATCGGTAATCTGAAAGATCGCCAGTGACTCGGCGTTGCCGCAATCACCAGCGAAGGGTGAGTCGTCGAGGCAGGTGAGTGTACCGGTCAAACCGGGATAGTCCTCGACCGCGTTGATCGCTTCGCGCAGCGCCTGCCGGCCAATCAGCAGTGTGTCGTCAGCGGCTTCCTCCGCCGCCATTTCGATCGCGTCCATCAAAATATTGCTGGCATCATAAGCATGCGCGTGGAAACTGCTGGGTGGCGTCCCGCCAAACTCATTCTCCCACGCCACAAGCAAGGCTTCGTAATCGGGGCCGGTGATATGCGCGCCCGCCATGTATAGACCAAGCGCGGCATCGCCCGTATTGGTGGGGAAGGTAACCACCATGCTGGCGTCGGCCATCATCATGATGGTATCTTCCAATCCCGGTATGTTGCCCCTCTGCGCGGTAACGAACTCGGACTCTGGCGGGAAGAAAGGCGCAAAGAGCAGATCTGGCTTGCCGGCCGCGACCTCGGTAAGTATGGCGCTCATATCCACATCGCCGACGTTTATGCCGCCTACAAAAACGATATCGCCGCCCAGGCTGGCAAAGGTATCAGCCATCACGCCCGTCAAGCTTTCGGTGTAGGTGCCGCCGTCGTGGATAACCGCGACCGTGCGTGCGCCAAGTACGCGATAGGCATATTGCGCCACCAGGAAGCCCATGAAGCGATCATTAGGCGTGATGCGGTAATACCCGGGCCGCCAAACACCACCGGCTTCAGTATCAGTACTGGTTAGCGCCGGCGAAGTGTTGGACGGCGAAATAGTCAGCATGCCGGCTTCGCTGATAATCGGCAAGGCGCCCTGGGCGGCGCTGGAACAGCTGGGGCCGATAATGCCGACGATGAAGGGATCGGCCGCCAATCTTTGCGCCGCCGCCTGGCCGCCTTCCGAACTGCAAAGCGAGTCTTCGACGGCCAGCTCAATCTCGCGACCGAGCAACTGGCCGCCGCGGTCGATGATAGCGAGCTCCAATCCACCTTGCGCATCCTCACCGTAAAAGGCGTTGGCGCCGGAATGGGATAACATGACTCCGATCACAATTGGATCGCCCGAGAGCAATTCAACGCAGCCGAGCGGATCCGCGCAGTCGGCGCTTGTCGTAATTGCGCCAAAGAATAGCATAGCGGCTAGAAGCACAGTGATAATCACTGCCAAGTTTCCACGTTTCATAATCCGGCCTAGCCTCCGCTTTTAGACTCTAAACAGACTTAGCGTTTACTAGTATGACACAAGCCTTCATTCATTTATAGCAATAAATTAGTCAGGCTTTGGCGGGTGGGCAGGCCCTGCGTTGCGCCATTAGCAAGCCGTTTCAGATCGCTTTACCACCGTTGGCAGACGCGTTATTATTGAGTAGCCTCAAGGTGTAAGATCGTGTGGCAAGTTGCTGCTTTGAAACTTGCGCAAGCCAAAGTGAGGGCTCGCGGCTTCTTGCGGGGAGAATTAATGGGCCGGGCAATCGGATATGCTTTGGCTGGCGTGCTGGCGCTGATAGTGGGGCTGACGCCAGGACAGGCGCAAAACAAAGTGATCTTCCGCGATGTCAGCGCGGCCGCCGGCATCACTGCCACGCATCGCGGCGTCTGGGACGATAAAGAGGCTATGCAGGGCTACCTGGCCATCGGCCAAGCCTGGGGCGACTTTGACCGCGACGGCTGGGTTGACCTATTCGTTACCGGCAACCTCGACCCCAACGCGCTCTACCGCAATGACGGCGATGGCGCCTTCTCCGTCTCCGAGCACTCGCAGCTGCTCAGCCTGCCCGATGTGCCCAGCGGAGGCGCGGTCTGGGCCGATTACAACAACGATGGCTGGCTTGACCTCTACATCGTGAACTACGGCGCCAACCGGCTCTTCCGCAACGAGGGCGGCAGCGGCTTCCAGGATGTCACGCTGGGCGCCGGCGTCGGCGATACCGGCAAAGGCACATCGGCGGCCTGGGGCGATTACGACAGCGATGGCTGGCTCGATCTCTATGTGACCAATTGGTCTTGCTTTCCCGAATGCGATCCTGTTGATTTCACGGCGCAGCAAGACCGCCTGTATCACAACAACGGCGACGGCAGCTTCACCGATGTGACCGTCAGCCTCGACTACGCCTTGACCCTGGGCGCGGGATTCGCTCCCGCCTTCCTCGACTATGACGGCGACGGCGACAGCGATATCTACGTCGTCAACGACAAACTCCAGAACGAAATCGGCAATGTACTCTGGCGCAACGACGGCGCCGGCTGCGGCCACTGGTGCTGGACCAATGTTTCAAGCGAAAGCGGCGCTGATCTGCTGATCAACGGCATGGGCGTGGACGCCAGCGATTATGACAACGACGGCGACCTCGACCTCTATATCACCGACATGGTTTATCAGATGCACCTGCTGATGAACGACGGCGCCGGCGGCTTCCGCAACCGCGCCCGTTCAAGCGGCAGCGCCATCAACATGGGTCCCGATAACGGCGTCGGCTGGGGCGCGGTCTTCTTTGATTATGACAATGACGGCTGGCAGGACCTGTATGTAGCCGCCACCAATTATCACCAGACCTTCCCCGAGCTCGAAGTCAGTTTCATGAATCCGCGCGCCGATGCCCTTTTCCGCAACGACCGCCATCGCGGCTTCCACAATGTCAGCGCGGCCAGCGGCATTGACGCCGAGCTGCCGACCTTAGGCGTGGCTTATGCCGATTACGATCAAGACGGCGACCTGGACCTGGTGACGGGCAATTGGAATAGCGGCTACCGGCTGCTTCAGAATCAGGGCGGCGACAAGCGCTGGCTGTCGCTCGATCTGCGCGGGGGCGGCGACGTCAATCGCGACGCGGCCGGCACGGTGGTACAGCTCACGACGCCGGACGGCATGACACAGCTGCAGACGGTGTCTATCGGCGCCGGGCTGGGCGGCAACAATCAACTGCCGCTGCATTTCGGCCTGGGCGACGCGACCGCGGCCGACCTGCGCATCGTCTGGCCGAACGGCGCCGAATGCAGTCTTGATGCGATCCCGGCTAATCAGCGCCTGCGCCTGGTATATGGCGTGACGGCCGGCTGCGGCTGATTTTTTCACCACAGAGGCTCTGAATATGTTCAGACTTCAATGTGAAAATATCTGCGCCTCAAATCTACCTCCATTGCAATATGTTTTACTTATGTTAGCTTAAGCCTATTCTGGACACTTTGTAGAAATACCCCTATACCCTGCAAAAACAAACGCCCTGCGGCTACGGCGCTTCCATCTCCTGTAGAGTGCAAGCGCTTTCGCTATACTGAAAACTGTGCTAAGTTGAGTGCTTGTGCATCGGAATTTCCCTGTAAAGGCAGGCACAATATGCAACACTTTGCTACTTCGCTGCATAAAGCCCCGCCGAACTTGCATGCGGAAGGGCTGGATTGGACTTCCTTTCCCGAAATAGATGCCTTTATATACCCGGATCACTTTGATGGTAGCAAGCAAAGCAACGGTAAGCTGTTGCTTGAACTGAAAGACTTAGTGTGCCTTGTTAGCGAATGGGTCATAACGTCGACCGATGTGCGTGTTAGGCTAAGATATGGCAAATCTGGTTTCCCTTCGCTGTGGGAAGGTGTGCAAGATTACAGCACGGTGCTAGAAGCAGAGCCACAAGAAGTTCCCTTCATTTATACATATGTTGTGCCAATATCCGTCTTGTGGTATGTTGGTGGTGGGAGTTACTGTATCCAAATCGACCACTTGCTGCCCGATGGCGGTGAGTCGGAATTCGGGTCAGCGCGCTTTGATTTGGTGGAAAGGGAGCCAGTTGATGAGGTATAGGCGAGAGGATTTCCCCAAGAAAACTAAGAATATTGTTATTGAGTTCCCCGAGTTGTGCGAGGCGGCTCCCAGGTCTGACATTGCAGCGCTTAAAGCCACTGTCGCAACGCATAACAAAGCCATTAATGCCGAGTTGAAAGAACTGTCCATTCAGCCCAAGAAGGCTGAATAAGCCCCCTGCAAAGTAACGACAGCCCGCTTATTCGGCGGGCTGTTCACTTAGAAGACGTGCTGCCATTGATGTGTCCCTTCCCATAAGATTAGGGATAACCTCAATAGCACTAGCGGGACGGGGCCGGGGTTGCGGCAAGAGAGCGGCATATTCGTATTCTAGTGTTGCTTACTTTGGAAAACAGAACATAGTACAAAGCTCAGCGCACATCGGTCTTGTAGGGCACGACATCGCAGGTAGTTTGATACCAGGTCAGCATGCGCTCGCGCAGCTCGGCGAGGATGCCGGCGCAGGCGGGGTCGTCAATCCTGTTCTGCAACTCGCCCGGGTCTTGACGCAGGTCATAGAGTTCGTCCGCCTCGTACAAGCGGCGCACGTATTTGTAATCTCGCGTCCGGCACATGGTCGCTTTGCTGTGCTCGCCGCCTTCGCTGCCTTGCAGCTGCACGCGCGGCCAGTAAAGCCCGCTCGGATCGGAGAAGGACGGGCTGTCCTTTTCCATCGCCTGCTCCTCGCCGATCAGCCGCCCGCCCTCGCAGAATACCGCGTCGCGATGCTCGTCCGCCGCGCCGGCGATCAACGCTGAGAGCGACTGCCCGAAGTGATCGTAGCCCGGCTGGACGCCCGACCACTCATAGGCGGTAGCGGTGAAGTCGATGAGCTCGACCAGTTGATCGCGGATGCCGGGCTCGATGGCTTGGTCCGCCGGCGGCTTGACAATTAGCGGTACGCGCGTCAGGCAATCTTCAAAGGTATTCTGCGTTTTCTCCACCAGCCCGTAATCGCCGGTGAAGTCGCCGTGGTCCGAGAAAAAGAAGATGGCGCTGTCGTCATACATGCCGCTCGCTTTGAGCGCATCGACGACCAGACCGAACTGCGCGTCAACCCGCGCGCACATGCCATAGTAGACGGCGCGCAATTCATTAAAGCGCTCTTCGCTCCAACCCTGCAGGCCCTGCCGCTGATAGATGCCGGCAGTGAGCCCGGGTTTCGTCGACCAGTCCGGCGTGCTAAAGCGCTGCGGAATGAGTTCGCGGTCGATCTGGCTGAACCAGGGCTCTTCAACGCCGTAGGGCGGGTGCGGATAGCTCAGCGGCAAATAGATGCAGAGCGGCTGATCGTCCGGCGCGTCGCGGATATGCTCGATCGCCCCGTCGACCATGGCCCAGTCGTTGTCGTAATACACATCTTCCGTCATGCTTCCCCCTGACTCGTCGGGGGGACCGAGGGGGGTTGAGGTCAGCTTCCCTGCGAAGAACGAGTAGTAGTTGTCGCCTTCAGGATCGCCGCGCCATTCGTCGGCGCTGTGCAGATTGGGCCGCAGCGGGCGATCCGCCTCGTATTTGACATCGCAATAATCAGCGAAGCCGTTTTGACGCGGAACCAGGTCGTTTTTGCCGCCCCAGAAGACGAAGTAGCCGGCGTCCTTGAGTTGCTTCAGCAGCACCGGTTCATCCGACTGCAGCATGTGGAACATGGTGCGGTGCCCGCGAACGTGCGGATACCAGCCGGTCATGAAAGAGCAGCGGCTGGGTGTGCAGACGGGATTCTGGCAGAAGGCGTGGCGGAAGGAGACGGCGTCGGACTCGACGATGGCGTCGAGGTTGGGCGTGACCGCCGCCGGATTGCCCAGGTGACGCATGACGTCGCCGCGCCACTGATCCGGGTTGAAGATGATGATGTGCGGTTGCTTGGGCATGTGAAGGTCCTGCAAGGCCTATGCGATAGTCCAATCTTCGATTATGAGGTTGGGCACGCGGCTAAAGTGGCGAGTATTGTGGGTGACGAGGACCAAATTGTGGACAAGAGCAATAGCGGCGATCTGAGTATCAATGGGACCGATACGCATTCCGCGACTCCTCAACAGACCGTCAATTCGTCCGTATTCATCATCAGCAGCATCGTCGAAGGGCAGACTCGTGTAGCGTACAAGAAATGCTTCCTGCCTTTCTCTGGTTCGATCGCGCTGCATGCTATTAGCGGAGCCGGCGAACATTTCGCCTTTGGTCACCGTGCTGACCGCGATTTCGTGGCGAGGAACCGCGTTCAACCGACGCGTAACCGGCCGCCACTTGCCATTCAAGCAGTATATTCAGATATCGGTGTCAAGCAAAAGCTTCATTCCAGGGATTCGGCGGTCTCGGCAGGTCTTTCCCGCACCAAGTCTATTGTCAACTCCGGCAAACTGCCAAATGTCAGGTCTACAAACTGATCATGTGGCATCGTTCGGAAGCTTTCTAATTCAATTTCACGCACGAGTTTCGCTGCCAACTGCGTGTAGATGTCATAAATCGTTTCTGATTTCGAGACCTTGATTCCGTTTTCAAGCGCTGATTCGGCGCACTCATGTACGCTTTCCCTGAGCAATTGGTAGAAGTACGCCGAGATGCTACCGGGTGTTTCCCCATCCAAGGCGATCTCCTCCAAACGCTCGGCAGGCAGCTGTGTCATGTCTGTCTGTGCCAAGGCACTGTTGAGCTCGGAGAGAAGACTAAGTGTCAAAGCTTGCAACACAGTTTCGCCGATGACTTTGCTAAACGCCGCGGCCAATTCCTCGTCGCGGGCAATTTCCGAGACGCTGGGCAATCTGTGCGCGAACTGCTCTCTGGCGGCTGATGCGTCCGTGTTTTGCTGCGTCGCTACGAATTCTGCCAGACGCGTCAAATACTCCTGCCGCCTTTCGGCAATGGTATCCAATATCTCACGCGCAAGTTGCCACGTATATCGCCGCTCAGTCATTACTTGCAGCCCCACCTCAAACAGCGGTCACTCGCCTCAATCGTATATGGGTATAGATTTGCTGTCAAGCAATCCGCAACATCAAGCGAGCTACAGCAAATCTCCCGCCATCGGCTGAAACTCCAGGTCGTAGCCAAAAGCCCGCGGACCCACCACCGCCAGCGCTTCCGGCGTCTTGAGCTCCCGCGGCGCGGGCATGGCCAGCACGGCCACGCGCAAGCCGTAACGCAGCGACTCCGTGCCGATCGCCTCGCCATCGTCCAGGCTGACCAGCGTAATCAGATCGGGCACGGTGCAG
>LXNI01002234.1_pt1 | contig 14008 bp, 13 predicted proteins | sample 809091 | NCBI WGS metagenome assembly LXNI01 (sample SAMN04870527, study PRJNA318959) | sponge metagenome | biome: 01000161; feature: marine sponge reef; material: water | host: Sarcotragus foetidus | place: Greece: Milos, Mediterranean Sea | collected 2013-05-29 | depth 5-7 m | reverse complement strand
ACCAGCACGTAGAAAACAGCGTATCTACTGGAGAATATGCTCTGCAGGCGACTCTGCGCTCGCGGCGTCGCTCTGGCTTGCGCCATCAAGAATAATCCATATTGGTTGTTTGACGAAATTCCCTTACAGAATCGCGGTCCTGTAGGGGCGACTTACCAAGTCGCCCGATTCCAAATTTCGACATTGCGGGCGACCAGATTGGTCGCCCCTACTCCTTTACATAGTGGCAAAGTTTCTGCGCTGCCTAATACGCCAGCCGGATGATCGTGTATTCGTCCTGCGCCCACTGGAAGGCTTCGTCCACATTGCGCTCGCCGGAGAGGATCATCTCGCCCAGCTGATCGAACATCGACCATAGCTGCGACACCTGCCGATGATTCACAATTGGATAGCGGAATTGCGCGCCCTTGGTGATTTCCGCCCAAGACGGACCCTCCAGGCCCAGGATCGGAATCTTGGCGACGACCTCCTCGTCTTCAAAGAGCGACTTCAAGCCAGGCACAACATTGTTCAGCGCGACAGTTCTCAGTTGGTCGCGATGTCCCAGGTATTCCAGGACTTCTCTGGCTTGCTCATGCTTGGACGAGGCGGTTGGGATCGAATAACCCCAGCCGTGTGTCAGCAAACTGTCGTTGGCGGGCCCCATGGGGAAGCGGCCCCACTTGAGATTGTCCTCGGTTACGACGGTATCAACTGTAGTGGTGATGCTGTTGTGCATACCCTCGTAACCCCAAACCATGCCCGCTTTGCCCCCGGCCATCAGCCCGATGACCTCGGTCCAGCCTTCATTGATAGTTGAGGGCGGCGTGATTTCGTAGTCGTTGACCCAGTCGTACATCCATTGGAGCGCGGCTCTGGTGGCGTCGTCATTGAGCGTCTCCAGATCGGCGCCCGTGTGATGCAGCGCCATCAACATGGTATTGAAGGCGTGGCCCTGGCCGCCCAATGGCCGCCAGCCCCATACGCCGGTTTCCTGGTCGGTGGCTGCCAACCCAGCGGAGACGAAGTCATCCCAGCTCGACGGGTGCTCCGGCGTCAAGTCCGCGTTGTAGAAGAAAGGTGTGGCGCCCATGAAGTAGAAGAGCCGGAAAACACCGCCCATGGCGCTGTCGAGCTCATGCACTGGGTCGGTTATGTCTTCGCTGTTATCGTTGTAGGCGTTCAGATCGCTCAGATCGAGCGCCCAGCCATTCATGCCGTACATACCGGCCAGCAGGTCATCGGTCATCATGATATCGACGTGGGAATAACCTGTTTGGCCCCAGAGCGTAAACTTCTGCATGACATCGCTCCAGCGCGATGGCAGACCCTCTCGATTGATCTTGATGCCGGTCGCTTCCGTCGCCCCTTCAAAAAGCCCGTCGAAAAAATCCGAGCCCCAGCCGATAATGTTGATCTCGTGGTTGTCGGCGCGGACGATGTTGGGGAAGTGCGGCAGCAGTGAGCTAGCCGCGACGGCGCCAGCCCCTTTCAAAAAAGTACGTCTCGAAATATTATTTACTTTGCTCACAATATGCTCCCTAACAGAACTTTTGCTGTTTTGAAAATTGTTATTCAAGAATCAATTCTATCGTCAGCTGTGGAAATTGCAAATTATCTCCAGTAACTGGCGGGGGGCGGCCTGCGCGCCGAGGCCGTTTGACAGGTTGACGCCTGTCCTATATGCTTGGCGCGATTCATCATAGAGGACTTCCAATGCGACTCTACATCACCGGCGGAACCGGGCTGGTCGGCAGCAATATCATCCGCCTTGTCCGGACGCGCGACGACATCGAAATCATCGCCTCGCAATACGGTCCCGCGCCCGAGTGGGATGTGGACTACCAGCTCGATCCGCTGGATATGTCGGATACCGACGCGGTGCGAGCGTCGATACTGCGTCATCAGCCCGATGTGGTGATTCACTGCGCCGCCATGCTCGACCATGTGTTTATGACCGCCAACCGGGCTATCGCCTGGCGCGCCACCGTGGACGCCAATCTGGCTTTCGCCCGGAGCTGCGCGGAAGTCGGCGCGCGCTACGTCTTCGTGTCGTCGGACTGGGTTTTCGACGGGCAGGAGCCGCTGGTCACCGAAGATTCGCCGCCCAATCCGGTGAATTTCTACGGCTTCATGAAAGCGGTCTGCGAGCGCGACATCATGGGCGTGCCCGGCTTAAGTTACGGCATCGGGCGCATGGCGGGCATCTACGGTTTGAACTACGCCATCCCGCAGCTCTTGATGAAAGACAATCACCTGGGATTCCCCATCACCAACTACATCATCGACAAGCTGTCGCAGGGCATGATCGCCGAAGTCTGGACCGGCCCCAAGGTCAACGACATGGCGCACGCTTCGCTGGCGTCGGACGGCGCGGAGATGCTGCTGCGCCTGGCCGAGCATGACGGCAACGGCATCTTCCATTGCTGGGGCAGCGAAGCCGCCACCCGCTTGCGGCTGGCGCATCACGTGGCCGATGTCTTTGACTTCGATCACTCACTGATCGTGCCCGTGCCGACCGATCCCAATGTGCTGGAGCATTTCCGCCATGTCCGCATCCCCTTCCGGACGGTGGCCAACAGCGAAAAGACCTACCGCATTTTGGGCCGGCGGACTTATGATGTAATCGACGGGCTGCGCGCCTTCAAGCGAGAGTGGGTTGCCTTCCAGGCCACGCAGTTGAGCCAACAGCGGCGCTAGCTGTAAGGCTTGTCCGGTACTGTAACGCCGCCGTCGCTCGCTCGACATAGGCGAAGATTCGACATTTTTGCCACCGAGTACACCGAGTTAAAGAGAGGACACAGAGGAAAGACATCATGCTTAGTCCAAAGACAGAATCGGCGAACTTGCGGACCATCCTTGACTCGATCTATCTCCATATGTCCCGGTATCCCTCTCTGTGCTCTCATATTTACTCTGTGCCCTCTGTGGCAAAAGTGTCGCGAATACCTAAAAGCGCGACGCCCGCCCCGACCAAACGTACCGTCATCGAAATTTGAGTAGCGGACAAGACTTGTAGGGGCGTTGCGCGTAACGCCCGCCAGAGATAAAGCGACTAAGGGAGAATTCAATCTGATGAAAGCGCTAACATTGACAGCCGAATGGGCGCCAAAACCCGGCTACGATTTGACCGAAAGCGAGCGCGAGTTGCGCCGCCCCCGCAACGCCAATATGACCTGGAAGCGCCCGACCCTGACTCTGGGCGATGTGCCCGACCCGGAATTGAAGCCGGATCAGGCGCTGCTGGCGGTCGCGGCAGTGGGCATCTGCGGCTCCGACATGCATATGTATGAAGCCGGCGAAGATGGCTACATGGTCTACCCCGGCCTGGTGCATACGCCCAACATCATCGGTCATGAATACGCCGGGCGCATCGTCGAAGTCGGCAAGCAGGTGAAGGGCCTGGAAGTCGGCGATTTGGTGGCGGTCGAGGAGATTCAGTGGTGCGGCGAATGCCTGGCTTGTCGCAAGGGCTTCGTCAATCATTGTCTCGATATCGAAGAAACCGGCTTCACCATTCCCGGCGCCATGGCACAGTACCTGCCGGTCCGCGCCAAGTACTGCTGGAAGCTGGACGAGATCGCCGAGCGCTACGGTGAAGAAGAAGCGCTGGTCATGGGCGCCATGGTTGAGCCGACCGGCGTTTCGTATCAGGGCTTGTTCAACCGCCTGCATAATTGGCAGCCGGGCAACAATGTCGTAATCTTCGGCGCGGGACCGATCGGCTTGGCGGCCCAGGCCCTGGTCATCGCCGCTGGCGCCGGACAGGTCATCGTCTTTGACCCCTCAGTCAGCAGGCGCAGCACAGCCATGAACATGGGCGCCTCAGCCGCTTTCGATCCCATCGGCCTGGACCTGGACGCGGCTGTCATGGAGCAGACGCTGGGGCGCGGTGTGGACTACGTGGTGGAATGCGCCGGATTCGCCGACCAGACCATTGAGCGGCTCGACCGCTGCCTGGCGGTGAATTCGTCGATCATCGACATCGGCATGGGCGAGGCCAACCCCACCGTTCCCATCGTGGCCTACAAGCGCATGGGCGTACAGTATGCCGGCTCGCTCGGCCACGCTGGCGGACCCTTCCAGCACGTAATCAGTATGATGGCCGCCGGCCGCATCGACATGCGCAAAATGGTCAGCGACCGCCTGCCGCTGGACGATGCGATCGCCGCCTTCAAGCGACTGGAAAGCCGCGAAGACGCCAAGATTATCTTGCAGCCGAATTAGACTTGCGACGAGCTCAATGGCGCATTCATGTTATCATCAAACTTAGTGAGATAGCGTAGCGCGATCATGCCAATTAACTTTGAGGTTGCGGCGACCAATTGTGAGCTCGCGCGGGAGATCCTGGACGTCGGCATTGAGGCATATAAGTCGGCCCGCGATACGGCGACAGCATACAGCTATACCTGCGTCGAGAATGTGGAACTAACGCCCTCGGCCTCGCAGATCTTTTTGACCCTCTACGTCCTTGGGCTGATACCGACTCTCATTGGCTGGGCTGTCCTCTACCGCCGGCGCGCGCCAGTTGATGCCTTCTTCAAGTGGGGCATTTGCTGCGTTGTCTTGCCTGTCTTTGGTCCCTTTGTCGCCCTATTGAGTTTCGTTAAACTACCCGAGGCCATTGCACGATATTCAGTGGTTGGCAGGTGGCAGGAAGCGGGAAATCGAAATGCCGACGATCCACATTGAACTCTCGGGTTTGAACTGTCGAATAGGCTCAGACATCTTCGATGCGGCTTTTGATGTAATGAGTGAGGCGCTATCTGCCGTTGTTGATAAGGTCTACTACTCGTGCAAGGTGAGTGACAGCACGTCTTTTTGGGGCGAATTTCACCCCGGCCTTTATTCGCCCGAACCCTTTGTCTGGCCCAAAGCTCTTGGACTGTACCTCCTTAGCCTGATTCTGTTTTTCATCGCCTGGTATAATCTGTACAGGAAAGGCGCATCCCCGCGCGACGTCTTCTACTGGGGAGCGCTCGCGCTGATTGTGCCGTTTATTGGCCCCATTGTTACTTTGATCATGTATCGATTCAGTGCGCGGAATGATGGGTGACTGGATTCTGATTCTGGGCGGGCTGGCATTCTGGCTGCTGGCCGGGCTATGCCTGTTTCGGCGCGATATGGTCTGGCGGCTGTACTCGCTGGAGCCGCGCTGGCGCAAAGACAATCCCGAACGCACCGAGGCCTGGGACGAAAAGACGCAACGCTCGGCGCTGATATTTGTGCTGCTGGGTATGGTGTTCGTGGCGCTAGGATTGCTGATTTAGTGGGCGATCTGACAGGTCGCCCCTACGGATTTCGACTTGGTCGGAAACAGCCGTCTAAACGTCGACCTCCCCAAAGTTGTGATACATGCGCACGGCCGCCTCCAGCGACTTGACGAAGGTGTCGATCTTCAAATATTCGTTGGGCGAGTGGATGCCTTCGCCGTCGCCGTAGCCGAACCCGGTGATGGGCAGGCCGATCAGCCGATTGAAGACGCCGAGTATAGGGATGGAGCCGCCCGTGCGGACCAGTTGGGCGCGGCTGCCGACTGTCGCTTCAATTGCGGACTGCACCGCCTCCAGCCAGGGACCCTCGGTCACCAGCTGGAAATACCAGGCTTCTTCGCCGATATCGCAGGTCACGGCGACAGTATCGCTGGCGAAACTCTCGATGTGCCGCTTGAGCAATTGTGACACCACGCGCGGGTCTTGATCCGGCGCCAGGCGCATGGTGATTTTGATGCCGGCTTCGGCCGGGATGATGGTTTTATTGCCCGCGCCTTGATAGCCGCCCCACATGCCGTTGACGTCCAGCGTGGGATAGACCGTGGCGCGCTCGGATGCCGGCGCAATGGCCTCGCCCCAGAATTGCTCGACGCCGGCGCCCTCCTTAAGCGAGTCTTCCTGGAAGCCGGCGGCGATGCGCGCTTTCTCGGCGGCGCTGACTTCTACGAGGCTGTCGTAGTAGCCGGGCAACTGGACACGTCCTTCGTCATCATGCAAGGAGTCGATGATCTTTCCAGCTACATGCAGCGGATTCTGCACCAGGCCGCCGTATAAACCGGAGTGGATATCAGCGCTGGGTCCCGTCACGCGTACTTCGGCGCTGACGATGCCGCGCCCGGCGTAGGTGAACTGCGGGTCATCGGGCTTGAGGTTGCCGTCGCAATTCAGCAGCGCGTCAGCTTGCAGGCGCTCTTTATTGGCTTCGACGAAGGCTTCAATGCTGGGCGAACCGGATTCCTCCTCGCCCTCGAACATGATCTTGATATTTACCGGCAGCGCGCCGTTAGCTCGCAGCAGCGCTTCAAAGGTCTTCAGGTTGCCCCAAACGCCAGCCTTGTTGTCGCTGGCGCCGCGCGCGTACATATTGCCATCGCGGATCTCGCCCTCGAAGGGTTGCGAGAGCCACAGCGGCAGCGGATCCACCGGCTGCACATCGTAGTGGGCGTAGACCAGGATGGTGGGTTTATCGGCGCCGGCTTTGAGCCATTCGCCATAGACCACGGGCAGGCCAGCGGTTTCGATAGCTTCGCAATTGTCGAAGCCCATGGCCTCGAGCTGCCCCACGATCCAATCGGCGCAAGCTTTTACGTCATCTGCGTAGGCGGGATCCGTGCTGATGGAGGGGAAGCGCAGCAATTCCTTGTAGTCCTCCATCATTTTGTCCTGCGTCTCGTGCAGGTAGTCGATCGCGTTTTGAATGGCGTCGGCCATCGTGTGGCGCCTCCCTTGTTAAAATCCAATGCCCATCATCTTACCGCAAAGCCGCCGACATTTCCGCGTCCAGGATGAGCCAAGCGACTCCCCGCGGCTTAACCGTTCCGATAGAATTGACAGGTAGGCTAGAATACACGGATAAACGCAGCTACCGATTGGCAAGGGGATATGTCCAAACAACGCAACATTCTGGTCGTCGATGACGAACGGACAATTCGAGAAGTTGTACGGCGTTACTTGGAAGTAGAGGGCTTTGCGGTCACCGAAGCGGAAACCGGACCCCAGGCGCTGTCGATCTTGCAGGACAGTCAGCCCGACCTGATCGTGCTGGATATCATGCTGCCAGGAGTCGACGGCTTTGCGATTACGCGGCGTCTGCGCGGCAACAGCGACTACAAGCCGCTGAGCGCACAGGGCGATATTCCCATCATTCTGTTGACAGCGCGCTCGAACGAGGTCGATCGGGTGGCGGGCCTGGAGTTGGGCGCTGACGATTATGTGACCAAGCCCTTCAGTCCGCGCGAGCTGGTCGCCCGTGTGAAAGTTATACTGCGCCGCGCCAGCCCGCCCGAGATCGAGAGCGAGCAGCCGCTGGAATTCGCCGGCTTGTCGCTCGACCCGCGCAGCCGTTCCGTGACGGTTGAGGGCAAGGGCGTATCGCTGACGGCGAAGGAATTCGACCTGCTTTGGTTTCTGCTGCGGCATCCGAGCCAGGTTTTCACGCGGCAGCAGCTGCTGGACCAAGTTTGGGGCTACGAATTTTACGGCGATGAGAGCACCGTAACGGTACACGTCCGCCGCTTGCGGGAAAAGCTGGAGCCGAACCCGAGCAAGCCGAATTATGTGCAGACGGTCTGGGGCGTCGGCTACAAGTTCGAGGCGCCGGCCGAGGAGTAGGGAGGTCAAGCCCGATGATGCGCCTGAATGAACGGCTGTCACAAAATCCTCTGATCATATTCCTCATTGTGATGATGATTCCCATCGCCGGCGCCTTGTTCAGCGAGCTGGTCATGTTTGACTTGCCCGGGGGAGAAGTGCAGCAGTTGGTGGCCTTCATGACCTTGACGGGCCTGATGAGCTCGCTGCTGTCTTTCGCCTTTTATCGGCTGGGCATACTGGAGTGGTTTCGCAGTCTGCGCTGGGCCATCTGGATGGTCATCGCCTTGCTGGTGCTGATGATCTTCCTCAATGTCTGGGTGATCGCGCGCTTCACCTTCATCCAGGCACACTACCTCACACTGACCTCGGTCTTGCTGGTCTTCGCGGGGCTGTCAGCGCTGACCATCGGCTTCTTCGCGTCCAAGACCATGACCGACCGCCTGAGCAAGCTGCGTGATGCGACGCAAGCCCTGGCGCGGCGCGATTTTGCCGTACGGCTAAAGATCTCGGGCAATGACGAAATCGCCCAGCTAGCCGATACCTTCAACGAGATGGCGCAGAACCTGCAGGAGGTCGATGAACAGAAGCGCCAGCTGGAACAGACGCGGCGCGATCTGACCGCCTGGGTGTCGCATGATCTGCGGACGCCGCTGGCGTCGATACGGGTCATGATCGAAGCCATGCTGGACGGCGTGGTGGAAGATGAAGAGACCGTGCAGCGCTATCTGGACAACAGCCGCGTCGAAGTCGAGCATCTCAGCCATTTGATCGACGACCTGTTCGAATTAGCGCAGCTTGATGTCGGGCATCTCAAGCTGAACTTGCAGCAGGCCTCAATCCGCGATTTGATCTCCGATACGCTGGGCAGCATGGCGGCAAAAGCCGATCAACACAGCATCACGCTCAAGGGCAAGGTATCGGACGATGTCGATATGATCCTGATGGCGCCGGACAAAATCCAGCGCGTGCTGACGAACCTGGTCGATAACGCCATCAAGTACGCCGAGAGCGGCAGGAGCGTCACCTTACGCGCCTGGCGCAGCGGCGACGATGTCCGCATCGACATCCACAACAGCGGCTCCTTCATCCCGCAAGATGTCTTGCCGCGGCTCTTCGAGAGCTTTTATCGCGGCGAAGGCTCGCGCATGCGCGGCGACGACGGCGCGCGCGGGACGGGCTTGGGCTTGGCGATCGCGCGCGGCTTCATCGAGGCGCATGACGGGCGCATCTGGGCCACCAGCGTCGAATCCGAAGGAACGACTTTCAGCTTCACTCTGCCGCAATAATCAGCATACGCAGCGCATTCCCCGCTGAACAATTCCCGCACAAGCGATATAATCCCGTCCATTGTTCTGGCACAACCACGAAGAACGGGGAATAGAATCATGGATTTGGGACTCAAAGAAAAGGTCGCTTTGGTCGCCGCATCAAGCAAAGGTTTGGGATATGGCGTTGCCAAGGCGCTGGCCGCGGAGGGCGCGAAAGTCTCGCTCTGCAGCCGCAGCGCAGACGCTGTCGCCGCGGCCGCGCAATCACTGGCCGATGACTATGGCGCGGACACCCTGGCTTCCGCTTGTGATGTTCGCCAGTTGAGCGATATTCAGGCTTGGGTCGACAAGACGGTCGCCGCCTGGGGACCAATCGACTGCCTGCTGGTGAATGCCGGCGGCCCGCCTGCGAAAACGGTCAAGGAGCTCAGCGAGGACGATTGGCAAGCGGCCTTCGAGCTGACCCTACTGAGCAGCGTACGCATGATCAGCTGCGCCCTGCCGCACATGAATGAAGGCGGTTCAATCTTGACGGTGACGTCCGGCTCCGTGCGGGAGCCCATCCCGCGCCTGGCGCTGTCCACGGTGATGCGCGCTGGCGTGGCCGGTCTGGTCAAGACGCTGGCCGACGAACTGGCGGGCGATGGCATTCGCGTCAACAACCTGGTGCCGGGGCGCATCGACACCGACCGCGTGGCGCAGCTTGACGCCAATACTTCGGCGAAGCTGGGAATCAGCATGGAAGAAGTGCAAAAGCGCAGTCTGGCCGGCATCCCGCTAGGTCGCTATGGCACGATCGACGACTTCGGCGCGGCCGGCGCCTTTCTGCTCTCGCCGGCGGCCAGCTATATCACCGGCGCCACATTGCGCGTAGACGGTGGCGCGGCGCGGGCGATCTAGCGCTTGCGGTTAGCTTCCTTGGCCGAAGCCCATGGGCCGATAAGGCACATCCAGGTGTTCAATGAGCGCAGCGAGCATGCGACTGTTTTCAGCGACTGCCTGGCGAAGCAGCAAGAGTTCTTCGCGGTTAGCGGCGATGCCTTCGCTGTTGGCTTGCACGGCTTCTTCCAGGCGCTCAATCTGCTCGCCCAAGCCGTTCATGCTATCAAAGACGCGGTCCTGGGCGCGGCGCGTTGTCTGGTATTCACCTTCAATCCGTTCGAGCCGAATGTCATCTGTCAGCATAGACGTCGCTTTCGCTCATCTTGATCGCTTACATCTACTGTAGCATGGGCGACTGTAGCGGGCAAGTTGGCGCCGTGCGACGACGCCATGACCGATGATGCGGCCGCAGCGCCCGGTCTCAGCAAAGGAGGACCAATGACCGCCTATCAGAGCTTGACGGCGCATATCGCCGAGTACAACGACCTGCTCAATATCCTGAACACACTCAAGTGGGACATGCGCACGAAGATGCCGGCGGGCGGCGCGGCGACGCGCGGCGCTCAACTGGCGACGCTGACGAAACTGGCCAAGGATATCTTCGTCAGCGACAAGACCGCGCGCCTGCTGGACGCGGCCGAAGCGGAAATGGCAGGGGCGGACGCCGATGCTTATGCGACGCGCGCCCTGCAACAGACCCGCGATGCCTACGAACTCCAGAAGCGCATTCCGGCTGAACTCTTGGGCCGGCTGGCGGCGCTGGGCCCGGAATCGGAAGCGGTATGGGCGAGCGCCAAAGACGCGGACGACTTCGCCAGCTTCCAGCCCTATCTGGAGCGGATGCTGGACATCAACATTGAACTGGCCGAGGCCATCGGCTACGAAGACCATCCCTTCGACGCGCTGATCCAGCAATTCGAGCCGGGCATGACCGCCGCGCGGCTCAAAGTCATTTTCGGCCAACTCAAGGCCGGACTGCTGCCCTTGCTGGGGCGGATCGTCGACAAGGACGCGCCCTTGCCGGTCGACTTGTGGGCTGCGGAATACGATGTCGACGGGCAGAAAGCGCTCTGCCATGAGATGGCGGAACTGATCGGCTTCGACTTTGAACGGGGTCGGCTGGATATAGCGCCGCATCCATTCGAGATTTCTTTCACGCGCAACGATGTGCGCATCACCACGCGCTACGACGCCAACTACCTGCCCATGTCGATTTTCGCGGCCCTGCATGAAGCGGGGCACGGCCTCTACGAGCAGAATATCGCGCCCGCGCTAACCCGCAGCGCGCTGACGACCGACTTCATCGGGCAGTATGCGGTGGGCGGCGCAAGTTACGGGGCGCACGAATTCTCCTCGCGGATGTGGGAAAACCAGATCGGCCGCAGCCGTGAATTCTGGCAGCTGCACTTCGGCCGTCTGCAAGCGCGTTTCCCCGATCAACTGGCGGACGCCGATGCCGAGCTCTTATATCGCGCAGTCAACCGCGTACGCCCCAGCTTGATCCGCGTGGAAGCCGATGAAGTGACCTACAATCTGCATATCATGCTGCGGACCGAGATTGAGATGGCTTTGCTGGAAGGCGCTGTCGCCGTTGCCGAGTTGCCGGAACTCTGGAACGCCAAGATGCAGGAGTATCTGGGTTTGACCCCGCCCGATGATCGGCGCGGCGTGCTGCAAGACGTGCATTGGTCGGCCGGTACCTTCGCCAACTTCCCGTGTTATACCATCGGCAATATTATGTCGGCGCAGGTCCTGGCCGCCGCTCACCAGCACATGCCCGAATTGGCCGAGCAACTGGCGCGAGGCGAATATGCGAGTCTTCTGGCTTGGCTGACCGAAGCGATTTATCAGCACGGGCGCGCCTACAGCACCGACGAATTGCTGCGCCGCACCTCCGGCGAGGGCTTGAGCGTGGCGCCGCTGCTGGACTATCTTGAGCGGAAATACAGCGATCTCTATCAACTGAATTGAGCGCAAAAGGACAATCCTAATGACCGGGCAACTCCCCTACCAAGACCCGAGCCTTCCGCTGGAAGAGCGCGTGGAAGACCTGCTGGCGCGTATGACCTTGGAAGAAAAAGCGGGCCAGATGTTTCATACGATGGTGATGATCCCGCCCGATGGCGAGTTCGACGTGGATATGGGCGCTTTCGGCCTGGCTACCATTCGCGAGATGACCGACAAGCACATGACCCACTTCAATCTGGTTGGCTCGGCCGGGGCCAGGGAGACCGCCGCCTGGACCAACAAGCTGCAAGCGCTGACGGCCTCCAAGCGGCTGGGCATTCCGGCGACGCTGGCTACCGACCCGCGCCACAGCTTTTCCGATAACCCCGGCGTGCATATGGCGACCGCGGCTTTCTCGCAGTGGCCCGAAGCGCCCGGTCTGGCGGCCATCGGCGACGACAAGCTAGTGGAAGAATTCGCTGATATCGCCCGCCAGGAGTACCTGGCCGTCGGCTTGCGCTCGGCTTTGCATCCGGTGGCGGATCTGGCGACCGAGCCGCGTTGGGCGCGCGTCAACGGCACCTTCGGCGAGGACAATCAGTTGGCGGCCAAGTTGGTCGCGGCCTACATTCGCGGCTTCCAGGGCGCGCAACTGGGCGCGGACAGCGTAGCCTGCATGACCAAACATTTTCCTGGCGGCGGACCGCAACTGGACGGCGAAGATCCGCATTTCGACTACGGCCGCGAGCAGGTCTACCCCGGCGGCTGCTTCGATTATCATCTGCCGCCATTTGAAGCGGCCTTTGAAGCCGGAACCGCCACCATCATGCCCTACTACGGCATGCCCATGGGCACGGAGCACGAAGAAGTCGGCTTCGCTTTCAACAAGGGCATCATCAGCGGGCTGCTGCGCGAAAAGTACGGCTTTGACGGCGTGGTCTGCACCGACTGGGGTCCCTTGACCGACGCCAATATCATGGGCGAGAACTTTCCGGCGCGGGCCTGGGGCGTCGAGCATCTCAACCTGCCCGAGCGCATCGCCAAGTCGCTGGTTGCGGGCATCGACCAATTCGGCGGGGAAGCCTGCCCGGAGGCGCTGGTTGAGCTGGCGCGCGCGGGCCAGGTCAGCGAGGCGCGCCTGGATATCAGCGTGCGCCGCCTGCTGCGCGACAAGTTCCGGCTAGGCTTGTTCGAGAATCGTTATGTGGATGAAGACAGCGCGGCGCATATTGCCGGCAACGCCACATTCCGCGCCGCGGGCGAATTGGCGCAGCGCAAGTCCATCGTCTTGCTGAAGAACGCGGACATCCTGCCCCTGCGCGGACGGCCGAAGATCTACGTCGAAAATGTGAATGCCGAGGTAGCGGCGCAATATGGCGAACCGGTCGACGAGCCCGGCGCGGCAGACGTCGCTATCCTGCGCTTGAAGACGCCCTTTGAACCGCGCAACAGCATATTCCTCGAGTCCTTCTTCCATGCCGGCGATCTGGACTTCAAAGAGCCGGAGAAGAGTCGCCTGCTGGTGATAATGAGCGAAGTACCCACCATCGTCGATATTTATCTGGATCGCCCGGCGGTGATGCCGGAAATCGCCGAGGCCTGCGCCGGGCTGGTCGCCAATTTCGGCGCCAGTGATGCGGCTGTGCTGGATATCATCTTCGGGCACTTCAAGCCGACGGCCACGCTGCCCTTTGAGCTGCCCTCGTCCATGGAGGCGGTGCGCGCACAGCATCCCGATGTGCCGCACGATTCGGCGGATCCGCTCTTCGAGTACGGCTTTGGGCTGAACTACTAGCGGGCGCCATCCCTGGCAGCCAATTGAATTCGACTTTGCGGGCTCGATGAACATGCCGAGCCTGTATTGGCTATTCAACAGCAGCGTTTTTGTCCCCGTTTCGGGAGCGCCGGAAGGTCCGCGCGAGCAAGAAAATACCCCAAGGGCGTGACCAATTTCAACTTTCTTGTTGACAAGCGCAAAAAGGGTGGGTAGACTGTAGCAAGGATATGAGAGCGCTCTCAATACCTTGAAACGCAGTGAGCATTTGTAATCCTCTTTATGCCATGAATACAGGCAACTCACTAGCGAAGATGAAGTAGAGCGCTCCCAGAACCGAGGCCAGGTAGCATGAAACGCTTGACCCTCGAAGAGATTGGACGAATCGCCGGCGTATCGCGCTCAACCGTGTCGCGCGTGATCAACGATCATCCCAATATACGTCCGGCTGTGCGTCAACGCGTCGAAGATGTCATCCGCCAAACCGGCTACCAGCCGAATTCCGCCGCGCGCTCGCTGGCATCCCGTCAGTCGCGCGTCTTCGGCCTGGTCATGCCCAGCATCTTGCAATC
>LXNI01002233.1_pt1 | contig 14010 bp, 9 predicted proteins | sample 809091 | NCBI WGS metagenome assembly LXNI01 (sample SAMN04870527, study PRJNA318959) | sponge metagenome | biome: 01000161; feature: marine sponge reef; material: water | host: Sarcotragus foetidus | place: Greece: Milos, Mediterranean Sea | collected 2013-05-29 | depth 5-7 m | reverse complement strand
CCCAGTGCGCGCACATGCTCCCTCAACCGTAGGACACCGCTACGCTTTCGGTCGCGAGCACGCGCACTGGGCCAAAATCCTCGCCGATCATCGCGGCCGCTGATGAGAAATGCGGGCTAGCGTTCTCGGGGACGTTCGCGTCTGCCATTCCGGTCTTGTCCGACGTTCATTGCGGGCGAGGACGTTCAGCGCACCGGTGTTGTTTCGCGGCGGGAGCGTGGTGACAATCCGCCCTGCTCCGCTCGCAGGACCGCGCCATCGACACATCCCAAGCCCACCGCTCGGAAGGTTGGGCGGCCTTTGCAGACGTTGACGGTCGGCAACGGTGAAACCCCGCTCGCCCTGGTGGCTGATCGCCGGCGTCTTCGTCGTCCTATCCATGTCGTCCGGATTCGGCTTCCACAACCTGTCCGTGTACATGAATGCCCTGGTCGCGGAGCAATCCTTCTCGGTTGCCGATATCTCGGCTGCGGTTGCGCTGATGTTCATCGTGAGTGGCATCGCCGGCGTTGTCGTCGGCCGGCTGATCGAGAGCCACGATGTCCGGTTGGTCATGGTCGCGGGCGCGGTCGTCGGCGCGGGAGCGCTCGCCTTGATCGGCGCGGCCCGCGAAATCTGGCAGGTCTGGGTGCTCTATGCCCTGTTCGGCGTGGGCAACAGCGGCGTGTCCCTGGTGCCGGCGACCACGGTCGTCACCCGCTGGTTCCCGGGCGCCAACCGGTCCATCGCCATGTCCATCGCGTCCACCGGCCTGTCCGCGGGGGGTGTTCTGCTGGCGCCCGCATCCGCGCAGGTCATTCACTACCTCGGCGTTGCGACCGCGATGCCTTGGTTCGCCGGCGTCTACCTGGCCGTGATTGCGCCGACGGCGTTGCTGCTGGTGCGGTCCTGGCCGCCAGGAAGCCCCACCTCCGGCATCCCCCCGCCGCGAGAGATCGTCGGCGACCTGCACAGCCGCTTCTTCGTCGGCGCGACGGTCGCCTACGTTGCCCTGATGGCGGCGCAGGTGGGGGGCATCGCCCACCTGTTCAACCACGTCGCGACGCTCACCGACCACATCGTGGGATCCACCGCCGTGTCCCTGCTTGCCATGATGAGCATCTTCGGTCGGCTACTGGGCGGCTTCCTGCTGGCCGCCGGATTCCCCATTCGCGTTCTCACCGGGGTCAGCCTCGCCATTCAGGGGGTGGGCCTCGGCATGCTCGGATACGCCGCGACCCCGGCCGCTTCCCTGCTGGGCACCGCGGTTTTCGGCTTGAGCGTCGGCAACCTGCTGATGCTGCAACCGCTTCTGCTCGTGCAGGCGTTCGGCGTCCAGAACTACCCGCGACTGTTCGCCGTATCGCATGCCTGCTCCACCGTCGGCGTCGCCGGCGGACCCCTGGCGATGGGCATCATCCACGACGCCTCGAGCTACTCGGGCTCGTTCGGCGCCGCCGCGGTCGCATCCGCCGCCGCGCTCGTCGTGTTCATCGCCGCCGGGGCGTTGCCGCGAGCCCCCGACGCGGTCGCCAGCCGGAGCCCTATCCGTCGGCGATAGCCTCGTAGAGCAGTCGCTTGCTGGCGATCCGCGCCTTGCCGCCGCCAAGCCCACCGAAGTTCTGGATCATGCCGACGATGAAGAGGTCCTGGACGGGATTGATGCCGAACCACGTCCCGGCGATCCCGTACCACCAGAACTCGCCCTTGGCCAACGCATGGTCGGTTGTGCCGTCAGGTTCCTCGACGATCGCGAAGTCGATGCCGAACGTGTTCCCCGGCGTCGCGACGCGCGGATTGATGAAATCGATGTGGTCGGGCAGTTGATTGGTGTGCATCAAGGCCACGGTCTCCGGCTTGAGGATCCGCGACCCGGCGAACTCGCCGCCGTTGAGGAGCATTTGGCAGAACCGCGCATAGTCCATCGCCGTTGACACCAGCCCACCCCCACCGGACAGGAAACTTGGTTTCGTCAAGTATTCCGACGGCATCGGCACCAGCTCGCCGTCCGGCGTTTGCCGATAGAGCGACGCCAAGCGGTCGGCCTTGTCCGGCGGTACCCAGAACGCCGTGTCCACCATCCCTAAGGGTTCGAAGATCCGCTCGCGCAGCACCTCGTCGAACGGCTTGCCGGCCAACACCTCGACCAGATAGCCCTGCACGTCCACGGATACGCTGTAGTGCCAAGCGCTGCCAGGCTGCTGGCGCAGCGGGATGGCGCCGAGTTTGACCACCATGTCCCGCAGCGTCGAGTCGCGGCTGAGTACGTCGGCTTGCTGGTAGAGCGTGTCGACCTGGGACCGCGAGAAGAAACCGTAGGTCAATCCGCCGGTGTGGCTGACAAGTTCGCGGATGGTCATCTCGTGGTCGGCATCGACGACGACCGGCTGCCCCTCCGGCCCATCGCCGGCGGCCACCTTCAGCCCCTTGAACTCCGGGATGAACTTGGCGACGGGGTCGTCAAGCGTGAACGCGCCCTCGTCGTAGAAGGTCATCAGCGCGACGCCGGCGATCGGCTTGGTCATGGAGTAGATGCGAAAGATCGTGTCCTCGGACATCGGCGCTTCCTGGTCCCGGCCTTGCTTGCCGGTGCTTGCGAGATGAACCACCTTGCCGTGCCGCGCCACGAGCGTCACCGCGCCGACGAGTTCACCCTCGGCCACCATCGCCTGCATGAGCGCGCCGATCTTGTCGAGCCCGGCCTCGCTCAGGCCCGCCTCGGTCGGCGCGGCACGGGGCAGACCGGCTTGATGCGCATCCTGCGCTCTTGCGGCGATGCCGACCAGGAGCAGGACAAGGACGGCGAGAAGCGCCGCGCGGTTTCGAATCGGGGAGTCTTTCATCAGCCTTCCTCTTTGCTTCCTCGAAAAGACGTCGTCAGTTGCTTGGGGGTCGTTTCAGCCCACTGCACGTTTGAACTCCTCGAAGTCCGTGATCGGCGTCGAGCACTTGAGGCCGCTGCAGAAGAATGCCGAGACCCGTGCCCGGGTGTCGGCCGAGACGAGCCGCGGCAGGTAGTTCGGCACCATGGTGCAGTCGTAGGGGATGCCGTACACCGCGCGCGACGGGTGATAGCCCGCCCGAGCGGCAGCGAGCCACGGTTCGATGTCCACCAGCGGGCCGCGAACAATCACCAGTTCCGGCGGGTACACGGCACCCTCCAACGCGGTAAGCAGCGAACAGTGCCCCGCAGGATGCTGTTCGACGAAGCCGCGCGCCCAAGTCAAGGTGCGGTCCGCTGCCTGCAGGTATCGGTCCTCGCCCGTGAGATGGCCGAGAGCGGCCAGGGTACATGCGGCGACGCCGTTGCCCGGCGGAAGTGCGTCGTCGGCGGTGGGTTTCGGCCGGTGGATCAAGCGTTCGTGGTCGTGGCCCGTGAAGAAGAATCCGCCGGACTCCTGGTCCTGGAAACGACTGAGCAGTTCGTCGCCCAGGAACGTCGCGAACATCAAATCGGCATCGCGCCAACGCACCGAGAGCAGCGACAGCAGACCCTGGAGCATGTTCGCGTAGTCGTCGAGGTAGCCCGGATACTTGGCGGCGCCGTCCTTCCAGGTCGCATACAGGCGACCATCCTCGACCATGTGCGAGCGCACGAAGTCCGCCGCCCGGGTCGCCGATTCGATCCACCGTTCTTCGCCGAGTCGGACGCCAGCCTTGGCCATGCCGTGGATCGCAAGGCCGTTCCAGCCGCTGAGGACCTTGTCGTCCTTGGCCGGCGGGATGCGCCGGCTGCGTGCCTCGAACAGCTTCGCCTTGGCACGCGCGAGCACTGCGTTGGCGTTCTCCGGCCCCATGTAGAGCCGTTCGATCACCGCCGCCCATGCGTCGCCCCGGTAGAGATTCCACTTGCCTTCGAAGTTCGCCGGCTTGTCGAGACCGTACAAGGTCTCGACCACCAGGTACTCCTCCTCGCTCAACAGCCGCCGGACCTGGTCGCGCCGCCAGACGTAGAACTTGCCTTCCTGGCCCTCGCTGTCGGCGTCCAGGGCGGTGAAGTAGCCGCCTTCTGGGTGCTGCATCTCGCGTATGAGCCAGGTCGCCGTTTCGCGCACCGCGCCGGTGAACAGGGGATCCGGTGCAAGGGCCAGCACGTCCGCGTATAACGCCAGCAGGACGCCGTTGTCGTAGAGCATCTTCTCGAAATGCGGGATCGCCCAGCGCCGATCCGTCGCATAGCGGCAGAAGCCACCGCCGACATGGTCGTAGATGCCGCCACGCGCCATCTTCGTCAGCGTCGTCGTCACCATGTTGAGCGCTTCGCGATCGGGCTTGCGCGAGGTATCGGCGCGCACATGCGCCCAATGGCGCAGCAGGCGGTCGAGCGCCGTCGGCATCGGGAACTTCGGCGCCGAGCCGAATCCGCCCTCGACCTTGTCGAACTGCCGTTCGAGTTCCTCGCGCGCGGCCTCAAGCAGCGTCCGGTCGTCGGCCTCGCTGTCGCGCGCCTGGTTCTCGAGCTGCTTGAGGACGCGGGTGAGTTTCTCGCCCTGGGTTCCGAGGTCGTCCCGCTTCGCCTGGAACGCCTCGGCAACTCGACGCAGGAGGTCCGCGAACCCGGGCAGGCCATAGCGGGGGTTGCGTGGGAAGTACGTCCCGGTGAAGAACGGCAGCATCGTATGCGGATCGAGGAAAGCGGTCAGCGGCCATCCGCCCGTCTGCCGGTTCAGCAACTGGTGGGCAAGCTGATAGATGCGGTCGAGATCCGGACGTTCCTCGCGGTCCACCTTGATGTTCACGAAGCGCTCGTTCATGACCGCGGCCGTTGCCTGATCCTCGAACGACTCGTGGGCCATGACGTGGCACCAGTGGCACGACGAATAGCCGATCGAAAGCAGGATGGGACGGTCGTCCGTACGGGCGGCGTCGAGCGCGTCCGGGCACCACGGGTACCAGTCCACGGGGTTGTCCGCGTGCTGCCTGAGGTAGGGGCTGGTCTCGTCCCCAAGCCGGTTCATGCCGTCGCGTCGCCAAAAAGCTAGAGAGCCTTAGCCGATAATACGACCATCTCGGGGGCAAGTTGCGAATAGGTGGCGAGGAACCGGGGAGGGCAGCTTCAATCTCGAGGCGGGAAAGTCTGATCGAGGAACTGCTCCAATCTGGCCAGGAATTCGACCTCCTGCCGACTGCCCGCGGGCACCATTCTGGACGTTTCGCCCGTCGAGCGCACTTGACGCCGAAACGCACGGGATCCGGCATCGGTCACCATAGGTGCCCGACGGGTACCGGCGGTCAGGACCGGAAAGGGAGGGGTGTCGCCAGCCGGAGATGGCGCCCGGATCGTAGAAGACGAGCCCTTGGCCGGGACGAGGCCAGCGAAGACCGGCAGGTCCTCGTCCCAGAAGTCGGCCCAGAAGCCTTGGCCGGGGAGATCGAGCCAGCGTCGCCAGAGCCAGTCGTGGCGCATGCGGCGGAATCCGAACCGCGTGCCGTCGGTGCTATCGAAAGCGAAGGACGCCGCACAGGCGGCTCGGGATTCGGCGCCCGAGGCGGCGCCGACCAAGGCCATGTATGCGCCGTGGGCACGGCCCAGGTAGCAGACACGTTCCGGATCGGCCAGGCCCTGCTTCACAAGGGTCTCGACGGCGTCGGCCAGGTCGCTGCGCAGCTTTGCTCCCCACGAGCGGAACCCGGAGAGCTGATGGTCGTCGCCATTTCCGGGAGATCCTCTCACTTCCGGGATTACGACCGCGTAGCCCCTGTTGGCCAGAAATTCGGCCCAGGGGTCGTAGTCGGCGACTGGCGCGAACGCGCCGCCTGGGGGCATCACGACCAGGGGAAGCGCGGTGGCGTCGCCAGCCCGAGGGAGGGTGAGCGTCGCGTTGATGGACACCCCGTCACGGGCCCGGTAGGCGAACCTGCTTGTGCGGCCGAGGCGCCCGTCAAGTTCCCGGCGATGCGAACCGAGCAGGCGCGTTTCACCGGTGTCGCGGTCATGGAGGTAGTAGCTCGGGGTCCGGTCGCCTCCCCTGGCAAGCAGGATGATCCTTGAGCAGTCGGCGGACATCGAGGGTACGGCGCGAATGGTGCCCGGGAGAGCCTGGTTCAGGGCATTGATCGTGCGGTCGAACTCGTCGCTCAGCCAGGTGAAGGAGCCGGTGGACCGATCGGCGAAGCCGACGACGCCGCATTGCGTTCCCTCGACCGGAACGACCGCCAGGTCGCGTTCGGCGTCGACCGCCACGAGCTCCTCCACCGCGAGCGTGGACGCGTTGGCCCGCCAAACAGCGGTCCGTCCGGAACGGTCGTCGTATGCCTCGACGAAAACGGATGTGCCGTCGCGGGAGAAAGCGAGAACGCGAGGCGGATACCATGTCGAGCCCAGCGGCGAGTCGACGACTTCATTGAAGCCGCCCCGCCCGTCCGCGACCAGCAGCTTGCGTCGTTGGTGAGCGCGCGACTTTGTGTCGGAGGTGTCGCCCAAACCGACGCCGATGCGGACCCGGCCCTGCCGATCAGCGCTCCAAAACAGGATGGTGTCGTGGTACGGGGTCACTTTGGCGAGGGTGTTGTCGTGGATGTTGAGGCGATACACGCTGTACGAGATCAGATGCTCGCGCGGCATCTCGACGAGGACGTGTGCGGGATCGTCCGGGAGATAGCTAACGACGCGGTGTTCGGCTTCGTCGAGTGGGTAACTCCTGAGTTCCCTGCGGGCCCGACCGTCCCAGGTGATGACGGGCGGCTCGTCAGCCGGCGGGACGAGCGGCAGGAGGTTGCCGCCATCGTGGTCGACCGCGAGAAGCCTGACGATGCGCCCGCCGCGTGCCGGGTAGCCGTCGGAGGGCGCCTCATTTCGGTCGGCTCTCATGTAGGGGAAACGGATGTAGGAGCAGACGATCCGATCGTTGGTGGCCCACTCGCAGCCGAGCAGTAGCTGCCGGGCCTGGCCGGTGTTGTTCGCCTTGAAAAGAAAGGCCGTGCGGCCGGCACCGCTGGCGAGGTCACCAACAAACGGTTGGGGTTCACCGTCCACTGGGCGCAGCATCAGAATGCGGTTCCCCGCCGGTGAAATGCGCACGGCCGAAGTTTCGGGGACTCCGGCGTACGCCACGGGCGGCGGGACGGATGCCGCGCAGACCGCAAGCCCGTGAGCGCCCGCTGCGACGACGAGCAGGCGGGCACCGCGCAGCTTCCACTTGCAGCTTCCGCACGCCACGCCTCGCCTACCGTACCGTCGGACTAACCGCTGCAGTGCCACATGTAGTCAGCAATGGCTTCAACCATGGCGTCGTACGCGTCGATGTGCCTGGGATCATAGGGGTCGTTTTCGTGCCACCACTCGTGCTCGGCCGTCCAGTACGCGGCGTTGGCGGCCAGAACGTTGCAAGGCGCGTATGCTTGCGCCGCAATGCCGGATCGTCATCCGGATCGGGCATTCGCCGACTGCACGACCAGGATGCAAAAAGTCTAGCCTAGATTGGCGGAGCCCCGCTAGCGCCGCGAGATGTGGAACAATGGCGGCGATGGCTAAGCGATCAGACAACGTCGACCGCGACGGTTTCCGGCCCAATGTCGGCATCATGATCCAAAACGATACCGGCCGATTGCTTTGGGCTCGCCGGGTCGGCGGTCACGATGCGTGGCAGTTCCCGCAAGGCGGCATCCTCAAAGGCGAGACCCCGGAGGACGCGCTGTTCCGCGAGTTGTACGAAGAGGTCGGCCTTGTCGAGACGAACGTCGAAATCCGCGCCAAGACCCGGGGCTGGCTGCGCTACCGACTGCCGCGCCATCTGCGCCGCAAGAACTCGACACCGCGTTTTCTCGGCCAGAAGCAGCGCTGGTTCCTGCTGCGACTGGTGGCCGATGACGACAGTGTCCATGTGAGCCGCACGCCGACGCCCGAGTTCGACCACTGGTGCTGGGTCAACTACTGGTACCCGCTCGGGCAGGTGGTGCCGTTCAAGCGCGAGGTGTATCGCCGAGCGCTCAAGGAACTCGCGCCCGCCTTGCAGGTCACGGCCCAGCGGGGCTACGCCCCAGCAAGAAGCACGAAAGGCCGACGGCCAGGACGGCCAGAGGAGTGCAACCTGACTGCAAGCATTAACGGCGGTCACGCAAACTAGAACCATGCTCGACGCCCTCCGCCAAGTCGTCCAGGATCTCGGTGCCGCACCGGGGTTCCGCGCCAGCCTCGATCTCCTCGTGGCCCGCGTGTCGATGATCCTCGACGCGGAAGTGAGTTCGATCTACCTGCGCGACCGCACGACCGGCCGGTTCGTGCTGGTCGCCAACGAGGGCCTCGAGACCAACGTGGTCGGCCAGGTTTCGCTCGCCGCGCACGAAGGTCTTGTCGGGCTGGTCGCCGAACGCGCCGAGCCCGTGAACCTGGACGAGGCGCCCGCTCACAGTCGCTTCCTCAAGGTCGCTGGACTGCGCGAGGACGTCTTCAACGCATTCCTGGGCGTGCCCATCGTGCATGTGCGCGAGGTGCTCGGCGTTTTCGTGATCCAGGACCGCCGCGAGCGGCGCTACGACGAGGACGAGGTGGCGTTCCTCGCCACGCTCGCCGCGCAGATTGCCAGCCATGTCAGCCATGCGGAGGCGACCGGCGACATTCACGGACTCGCCCGACGCGGCGACGCCAAGTCTCCGGAGGCCCGTTTCCAGGGCGTGCCGGGCGTGCCGGGCATCGGCGTCGGCACGGCCTACGCGGTGTTGCCGGCCGCACGCCTCGAATTGGTACCCGACCAGGAAGCCACGGACATCGACGCCGAACTCGAGCTCTTCGAACGCGCCATCGGCCAGGCGCGGACGGACATCGAGCTCATCAACGAACAGATGTCCAAGAAACTCGGCCCCGAGGAACGCGAGCTGTTCGATGCCTACCTGCACATGCTCGACGACGCGGCGCTGGCGGGCGACGTCCGCGACCGCATCCGCCGCGGTCAATGGGCGCAGGGGGCGCTGAAGCGGGCGATCCTCGAGCAGGCGGCAACCTTCGAGCAGATGCAGGACTCCTACCTGCGCGAGCGTTCCGCGGACGTTCGCGAACTCGGCCAACGGGTACTCGCCAACCTGCAGGACGTGGGCGGCCAGCGACCTCCCCATCCAGACAACATGGTGCTGGTGGCCGAAGAGGTCACTGCGCCGATGATGGCGGACTTCCCCATCGAGCAGTTGCGCGGGATCGTGTCGCTCAAGGGATCCCGGAACTCGCACGGCGCCATCCTCGCCGACGCCCTGGGCATCCCGACCGTCATGGGCGCCATCGACGTGCCGATCTACACGGTCGAGAACGAGACCGTGATCGTAGACGGCTACTACGGCGAGGTCTTCGTCAATCCCAGCGCGGTGGTGCGCGACACCTACGGCCAGTTCCAGGCCGAGGAGGAGGAGTTCGCGCGCGAGCTCGAGGGCTTGCGCGACCTGCCGAGCGAAACGCGCGACGGCTTCGCGATCAACCTATGGGTGAACATCGGCCTCGTGAGCGAGATCACGCGATCCCTCGACCGCGGCGCCGAAGGCATCGGCCTGTTCCGTACCGAGGTCCCGTTCGCAATGGGCGACCGCTTCCCCACCGAAGAGGAACAGCGCGCCGCCTACCGCGAACACATGGAGGCCTTCGACCCCCGCCCGGTGACCATGCGCACGCTCGACATCGGTGGCGACAAGCCGCTGTCGTACTTCCCCATCGAAGAGGAGAACCCCTTCCTCGGCTGGCGAGGCATCAGGGTGACGCTCGATCACCCCGAGATCTTCCTGGGCCAGGTGCGCGCCATGCTCAAGGCCAACGCCGGCCTCGAGTGCATCCTGCGCATCATGTTGCCGATGGTCAGCCGCATAGAGCAGATCGCCGAGGCGCAGACGCTGATCGGTCGCGCACACCGGGAAGTGGTCGAGGAAGGCTACGACGTCAAGACCCCGATGGTCGGCGTGATGATCGAAGTCCCCGCGGCTATCTACCTGACCCGGGAAATCGCGCGCATGGTGGACTTCCTGGCCGTCGGCTCCAACGATCTGACCCAATACATGCTCGCGGTGGACCGAAACAACCCGCGTGTCGCCGACCTTTTCGAAGAAGTGCACCCGTCGATGCTCATGGCGCTGCGCGAGATCGCCAAGAGCTGCCATGCCGAGAAAAAGCCCGTCGGCATCTGCGGGGAACTCGCGGGCACCCCGGAGGGGGCCGTCCTGTGCGTCGGCATGGGCTACGACGTGCTGTCCATGAACGCCGCCAACCTGCCACGCGTCAAGTGGGTGATCCGCAGCGTGTCACTCCGGGACTGCCGACGCATCCTCGCCCGGGCGCTCAGGATGCGCTCGAGCGGAGAGATCCTGACCTGGGTGCGCGACCAACTCGTCGAGGCGGGACTCGAACGGGCCGTGCCGCATCACGAAGTGCCGGCTATCCTGTCCTAGAGCAGGCCTCCGCGATGCCGGTACGCGGGCCTCGCGGCCGCGTACCGACGAGATCCCGCTAGGCCGCCGCGCTCGCGTTGGCAATCAGGACGATGGTGCCGTCGTCCTTCTCGATCCATGCGAAGACGTCCTCGCGGGCGTCCGTCACACCGCTCGACACGCCGCGCATGGTGATGTGGTCGGTGGGCCAGCACGGATTCGTGAACTTCACATCGAGGGCACCGGTCGCGAACCAGCGGTCGCCGAAATAGCCGTCGAGCAGGTGGCCGAGATAGGCCATGGTCATGCGCCCGCCGACGACCACTTCCTGGAACCCGAGTTCCTTCGACGCCTGCAGGTCCGTGTGGTAGTTCTTGTTGCCGTGGAAGTACTGGCCGCACATCTCCAGCGTGATCGTGCGATCGAAACCGTCGAGGGCCTTGCCCTCGGGGACCACGAACTTGCGGGCACCGGCTTTCTGGGTGGGCTTGCGGAACTCGACCTGTTCCACGGGGGCGTCGAGCAGGAAGGACTGGTGGTGATTCCCCTCGAGGACCTCCTCGCCAAGCCCGTCCAGCATCGTGAAGGCCGTGTTCACCACCGTGCGGTCGCGCTTCTTGTAGATGTCCTCGATGCGCCCGGCTGTCGTATAGGCGGCGCCGGCCTCCATCGGTTTCGAGAAGCGCCACTCCTGGCGCATCCAAAGGTGGCCGCGCTGCTGACTGAAGGCGGTCTCGCCGAAGTAGTTGTCCGCGTCGGTCGCGATCATCGACGGCACCGGCGCGTCGCCGGCGTCGAAGGCGCTGCGATCGAGCTCGAGACCGTCGAAATAGTCGTCGATCAGACGGTCGGCGACGACGAACTGCTTCTCGTTGAGTGTCTTGCCGACATACGGCTCTCCGTTCCCTTCGCCCACTTGCCACACCCCCAAAACAGTCGGTTTCAACACGCGCCATGTTAATGCCAAGCGCCATGGATCGGTAACCGGGCGCTTTTCGCCCTTTTCGCTACAATGCGCCGCCTCCGTCACTTCGAGCAACGCCTGATGCCCCAAGCGGACCACTACGACCTCATCATCATCGGCGCCGGCGTCTCCGGACTCGGGGCGGCCTGCCACCTCCAGGCCGCCTGCCCCGCCAAGCGGTTCGTGATCCTGGAGGGTCGCGACGCCATCGGCGGCACCTGGGACCTGTTCCGCTTCCCCGGCATCCGTTCCGACTCCGACCTCTACACCTACGGCTACGACTTCAAGCCGTGGCATGGACAGCCGATCGCGACGGCGCCGGAGATCATGTCGTACCTCGACGAAGTCGTGACGGAGCACGACATCGAGCGTCACATCCGCTTCAACCACTGGGTGACGGATGCATCGTGGTCGACGGCGGACGCCTGCTGGACCGTGCGCGCCGACACGGCACAAGGCGAGGCGACGTTGACGGCCAACTTCCTCTTCATGTGCCAGGGCTACTACGACTACGAGAAGGGCTATCGGCCCGAGTTCACGAACGAGGAGGCGTTCAACGGCACGATCGTCCACCCGCAGCAATGGCCGGCGGATCTCGACCATCGCGACAAGCGAATGGTCGTCATCGGCTCCGGCGCGACGGCCGCGACCATCGTGCCGGCAGTCGCCGAAGACGTCGCTTCGGTCACCCAGTTGCAGCGCTCGCCCACCTACTACATATCCCTCGACAACAGCGTCGAGGACGACATGATCAAGGAGCTGCGCGCCCTCGACGTACCCAAGGAATGGATCCACGGCATCAATAAGCGCAAGATCCTCGAGTTCGGCCGCGTCATGACCGAGCGCGCCTTGAGCGAGCCCGATGTGGTCGCCCGCGAACTGATCGGCCTGGCCGCGGCGGCGCTACCGGACGGCTACGACGTCGAGACGCACTTCACCCCGCGGTACGGTCCCTGGCGGGAGCGGCTGTGTCTGCTCCCCGACGGCGACCTGTTCGAAGCCATCCGTTCCGGCAAGGCAGGGGTCGTCACCGACGAGATCCGACGCTTCGTGTCCGACGGCATCGAACTCGCCTCCGGCGACGTCCTGCCGGCCGACATCGTCGTCGTCGCCACGGGCATCGAATTGTGCGGACTCGGCGACATCGCCTTCGACGTCGACGGTACCGCCGTCAGCATCCCCGACACCTTCACCTACAAGGGCGTCATGATCTCGGACCTGCCGAACCTGGCGTGGATCTTCGGCTACATCCGTTCCTCGTGGACCTTGCGGTCCGACCTCATCGCCCACTACGTCTGTCGGCTGCTCAAGCACATGGACGCGAACGGCGTGCGGCAATGCACGCCGCGGCTGCGGCCGGGTGACCGGGGCATGAACGCCAAGGCCTTCATCGATCCCGACGACTTCGCACCGGGCTACATCCGGCGCGGCGCACCGCGGCTGCCGAAACAGGGCGACGTCGAGCCGTGGACGAACTGCCAGGACTACTACGCCGAGCGCGATACGCTGGCCGAGGCCTCCTTCGACGACGGCGTGCTGGTGTTCGACAACGCGGCCGAGGAGGATCGGGCGGCTTGAGGGGGCAGTGGGCGTGCCGGGTTTGCACGACCTAAGGATCCTGCCACCGTCTACGCCGGCAGCACGCTAGCCGTTCTCGGCCTTTGCCGTCGAGGATGCTTGCGCCGGTGCCGCCGAGCCCTCAGCTTTTGCCAAGCAGCCCGCATGTGCGCCAGATCCTTCTTCGACCAGCCGCAGCCTTGTCGAAGCACCACCTCGTCAACGTGATCTAGCGCTCGTTCGAATTCGTTTGCCCGCAACCGGGCATCGACATAGTCGGCGTCCGCGTTTCCTGCGCTCTCGAAAGGCACTCGAAGCGTTTCAGCTTCTCGAGGCTCCAACTCAAGTACGCCGCCACCGTAGCTTCTGCCTCCGACCTCCGCCCACGCACACGTCAGAGAATTCACCATCGACGCGCACAAGCGATTGACATCAACTCCAGCCCGTACACGGACTCGGTGAATGGTGTCCGTTGTTGTTACGCCTGCAAGGTTGGCTACCATTAGCGGCATAGTGTGGATCTGGCGGAACAACATTGCATCAGGCGCATATACAGACGGCACATCGAACCACCGATTTCGTATCCGGCATTTGTAGCCTTGATGCACCCCTTGTTCCTCGCCCAGGCGAATATAGGTTTCCAGTTGGCTCGGCAACGCACTGCGATCAATGCCCGTCAGGTGTAGCAGTTTCGATGGGTGAGAAGCGCGATAGTCCAGAAGGTCGTCTTTGGTGAATCTGATGGACTTTAACGCCGAAGTGCGGCCAACCACGTCCACGGTGTGGGCTCCGGTGTCAAGCTCGGCCGCCTGACTGTCGTCGATGACAAAAAAGCGATTGCGTCCAGTGACTATGCCGACATCGACATCTGCCAAGTCGCCTAGTCGCCGGAGGCCCGGATCCGCGTCATGCGCCCTAAGCGTCTCAAACTCGCAATCTTCAAGGAACAGCGCTGTCCATTTCATCTCGTCGTGCGTGTGCCGCTCCGACAGGTGGGAGACGGTGTCCACTAGCTTGCCACCCTCGGTCAGGGCCTCTGCGTTGGCGACTTGCTTTGTGTGAAGGCGACCCATTGTTCCCGCGTAGCGTCGTCGCCCTTCGCCCAGCAATAACACGACCTCCTGCTGTATCTCGGGGAACACCAACTCATCAAAAGCAACGATGTAAAC
>LXNI01002232.1_pt1 | contig 14035 bp, 11 predicted proteins | sample 809091 | NCBI WGS metagenome assembly LXNI01 (sample SAMN04870527, study PRJNA318959) | sponge metagenome | biome: 01000161; feature: marine sponge reef; material: water | host: Sarcotragus foetidus | place: Greece: Milos, Mediterranean Sea | collected 2013-05-29 | depth 5-7 m | reverse complement strand
TGGAACACGCAAAAGTCGCTGAATTGGAGAGGATGGGGGACAAATCTGCCACAAACCTGCTGCAGGCGCTGGAGCAGAGCAAGCACACCCGTTTTGACCGGTTCCTGTACGCCCTGGGCATCAGGGAAGTGGGCGAGACCACCGCGCGCAACCTGGCCCGGCATTTCAGCCTGGACGAACTGAAGCAGGCGGCTACGGATGATCTCTGTGAGGTGCGGGACGTCGGCCCCGTAGTCGCCGAAAATATCGTGGGGTTCTTTCATGACGAACGCAACATCGCCATCCTGGAACAGGCGCTTGCGGCCGGTGTGCACTGGGAGGACGAGCGGCAGGAACAGGCTGACGACTTGCAGGGCAGCATCTTTGTCATCACCGGCACGCTGCCAACCTTGAGTCGCAATGAAGTAAAGGAAAAACTGCTGGCCAGGGGCGCGCAGGTAAGCAGCAGCGTATCCGGCAACACGGACTACCTCATCGCCGGCGAGAATCCGGGCAGTAAACTCGACAAGGCCCGGGACCTGGGTGTTCAGATCCTGAATGAAGCGGAATTAGAGACGCTGCTGGGAAGGGCTTAGGATCGTATTGTGCGCCGATGCGGCCTGGTTTGACACAGGGTAATCGAGAGAATAATGCAACCCCCGGCTTTCCTTGCGGCGCAGCGCGGACTCGATGATGAGTTCGGCCACCTGGGCCAGGTTGCGTAACTCGATCAAGTCGTTGGTGATGCGGAAATTGCCGTAGTAATCGTAGATCTCTTCCTGCAACAACCCGATCCGGTGGCGCGCGCGTTGCAGGCGTTTGTCGGTGCGCACGATCCCGACGTAGTCCCACATGAAACGGCGGATTTCATCCCAGTTATGGGACACCACAACCTCCTCGTCTGAATCCGTCACCTGGCTCTCATCCCACTCGGGCACCGACGGCAACCGGAAGTCGCGGTCAAGATGGCGCCGGATGTCCTTATAGGTAGCGTGTGCAAAGACCAGGCATTCCAGCAGGGAATTGCTCGCCATCCGGTTTGCTCCGTGCAATCCGGAACAGGATACCTCGCCGATGGCGTACAGCCCGGCCAGGTCGGTTCTGCCCTGTCTATCAATGACCACTCCACCACAGGTGTAGTGCGCCGCGGGCACCACGGGAATGGTTTCCCGGCTCAGGTCGAAACCGTATTGCCGGCAACGGGCGTGGATCATGGGAAAGTGGTCCATGATGAAGTCCTTGCCCCGGTGGCTGATGTCCAGGTAGATGCAGTCGCTGCCGAGACGCTTTATTTCATGGTCAATGGCCCGGGCCACGATATCCCTGGGCGCCAACTCGCCGCGCGGGTCGAACTTGTCCATGAAACGGGTACCGTCAGGCAACAGTAATTTTGCGCCTTCGCCACGCAGGGCTTCGGAGATCAGAAACGATTTGGCTTCCCGGTGATACAGGCAGGTGGGATGAAACTGGATGAACTCCATGTTGGCGACCCTGCAACCGGCGCGCCAGGCCATGGCGATGCCGTCCCCGGTGCAGATGTCGGGATTGCTGGTGTACAGGTACACCTTGCCGGCCCCGCCCGTGGCCAGCACTGTGAACCTGGACAGGAACACCCGCACACGTCCGCGGCGCTGGTCATACACGTAAGCGCCGATGCAGCGGCCGTCCCTGGTAATGAGATCAAGACTGGTGTGAAACTCGAACAGGTCGATGTTGTCATGTTCCCGCACCCGGTTTTCCAGCGTGCTTTCTATGGCTTTGCCGGTGGAGTCCGCCGCGTGCAGGACACGCCGGTGGCTGTGTCCGCCTTCCTGGTGCAAGTGGAACTCCCGTCCTTCAGCATCAGGAAAGCGGGTGAAGTTCACCCCCAGGTCAATCAGCCAGTCAACGCTCTTCCTGCCTTCTTCCACCACGAACCTGACTATATCCGGATCGCACAGGCCGCATCCCGTCTTCAGTGTGTCATCGATATGGGATTCGACCGAATCCCGCTCATGCAAAACGGCTGATACGCCACCCTGGGCGTAGAACGTCGCGCCTTCCTTCAGGTCGGCCTTGGAGATGACCGTCACCCGCGCATGCGCAGCCAGTTGCAGGGCCAGGCTCAAGCCGGATGCGCCGCTGCCGATTATCAATACATCAAATTCAAGCGGTTCGGTTGTCATTCGTTAAGTGCAATATGGAGGTGAAGATAATATAATGCCTGTCGGGTGCAGATAAAGCATTTCATTACAATACACGCTTCCCGACCAGCGATCATTCATGCCATGGAACGTAACACAGCAGACGAGATACTTGTAGAAAAGGTAAAACGCGGCGATAAAAAAGCGTTCGATGCGCTGGTGTTGAAGTATCAAGGCAGGATTACAAACCTGGTGTCCCGTTATATCCGGGACCCGGGCGATGCCTGCGACGTGGTGCAGGAAACGTTTATCAAGGCCTACCGGGCTCTGCCCGGCTTCCGTGGCGACAGCGCGTTTTATACCTGGCTGTACCGGATTGCGAGCAATACGGCAAAAAATTACCTGGCTTCAGCCAACCGGCGGCTTACTGATGCGGCAATAGATTTCAACGACGCGGAACAAATTGAGGTCGGCGATACTCTAAAGGAACAGACAACGCCGGAACGGCTGCTGCTTACACATGAACTTCAGCAGGCTATCATTGCAGCTATCGAGGGGTTACCGGCGGATTTACGCACAGCAGTCACCTTGCGTGAAATAGACGGTCTGAGTTATGAAGAGATCGCCACGGTCATGGAATGTCCGGTCGGTACGGTGCGTTCGCGCATCTTTCGCGCCCGGGAAGCGGTAGACAAACAGATTAAACCCTTACTTATCGACTGAATTTATGAACAAAACAAAGCAAGAGCAGTTGTCGGCTTTCATGGATGGCGAGGCTGACAGTCCGCGGAAATTGGCCGACGACTTGTCGCGAGACCCTGAATTACTGGACACCTGGTCCAGGTACCACCTCATGGCAGACTGCCTGCAGGGTAATATGCCGGAACACGTGGATCGGGAACTGGCCGGCAAGGTTGCCAAATCCCTGGAGCAGGAACCCGCCATTGTGGCGCCAATACGGTTTCCGTCCACATTCATGAAACCTGTCACGGGCCTTGCCATAGCCGCTTCCGTGGCGGCGCTGGCAATTTTCGGCATCCAGCAGCAACAGGCGAACGTGCCCCATGACATGCCGGCAGACCCGCTGTTGCAGGCCGTGCCGGGCAGTGCAACCGGCGGCAACATCACCGCGCCGGCGCGCCAGGTAAGCTCAGGCAACGGCCTGGCAAACAGGGAGTGCGAGACTGTGGAGAATAGCAGAGCAGGGGCGGAGAGAGCGAGAGACGACAAGTTGGAGGAGGATTGTCAATGAGGGTGACAAGCGCAGGCTGTTTCCTGTTACTGGGGTTCATTTGTTTTACCCGGCCGGCCGGGGCGGCGCCACTGCCCGATTTTACCGACATGGTGCAGGAAAACTCCGCGGCGGTTGTCAACATCAGCACCACGGCCAAAAAAGGCAGCCCGGGACCCGGGCGTGGGCCGATGCCCGAGTTACCAGACGACAGTCCGTTGCACGACTTTTTCCGCAAGTTCTTTGATGAACAGGCGCCTGATAGTCCGGACGCTCCGCCCAGGCAAGCGGCCTCCCTGGGATCAGGTTTCATTATCTCCGCGGAGGGTTATGTCATTACCAACAGCCACGTCGTCGCTGACGCGGAAGAAATCATCGTCAGGCTCAACGACCGCAGGGAATTCATTGCAGAAATGGTTGGCGCCGACCCGCGCAGCGATATTGCCGTGCTTAAAGTCGATGGCAATGACCTGCCCGTAGTCAAGCTGGGCAGTTCCGCCGACCTGGAAGTAGGGGAGTGGGTGCTGGCTATCGGCTCACCGTTCGGGTTCGACTACTCGGTGACCCAGGGTATCATCAGCGCCATTGGGAGAAGCCTGCCCAACGAGAACTACATTCCCTTTATCCAGACCGACGTCGCCATCAACCCAGGCAATTCCGGCGGACCCCTGTTCAACCTGGACGGTGAAGTGGTCGGGGTCAATGCCCAGATTTACAGCCGTACCGGTGGATTTATGGGCTTGTCGTTCGCGGTGCCCATAGACGTGGTGCTTAATGTATACACGCAACTGCGCGCATCCGGTCAGGTCACCCGGGGCTGGCTCGGTGTACTGATACAGGACGTTACCCGGGAACTGGCCGAATCATTTGCCATGAACAAACCGCACGGCGCGTTGGTGGCAAAGGTATTGGCCGACAGTCCGGCGGCAGGCGCCGGCATGGAGGTAGGCGACATCATCGTCGAATACGACGGCGCCGAAATCGCCTTTTCATCCGATCTGCCGCCGCTGGTCGGAAACAGCAAGATCAATACCCGGGTGCCAATGAAAATTATCCGCGCCGGGAAACGGAAAACGATCAAGGTATTGATTGCCGAATTGCCCGAAGACGACAGACAAGCCCGCGCACTGACTCCTGACGCGCCCGCCGCGCCGGCCAACGATATGAACGTCGTGGTGCGGGAACTGACTGACGCGCAGAGAAAACAACTGGAACTGCCTGAAGACGGCGTCATCGTGGAAAAAGTCCTGGAAGGCCCCGGCAGCGCGGCCGGCATTCGCAAGGGCGACGTCATCCTGATGATGAACAACAAGGACATATCCGGTGTATCCCAGTTTGAACAACTCCTCGACGAACTCCCGCGCGACCGCTCCATCCCCATCCTCATCCAACGCGGCGGCGCCCCCACCTTCCTGGCGCTGAAACTGCCGGGGGAGGAGGAATAGAAGAGAGGTAGCCCACACAGCAATTTATGTCCACCGGCAAATAGGTTAGAATCACGCCCTTGTATTCAAACCTGACTACCCGGTAACCCCATGGAGCGGATCAGGAACTTTTCGATTATTGCGCATATTGACCACGGTAAATCCACGCTGGCGGACCGGTTTATCCAGGTTTGCGGTGGATTGAGTGAGCGGGAGATGTCCGCGCAGGTGCTGGATTCCATGGACCTGGAAAAGGAGCGCGGCATTACCATCAAGTCTCAGAGTGTGCGCCTGCATTACCCGCATCATGACGGGGACATGTACCAGTTCAATATCATCGACACGCCCGGTCACGTTGATTTCAGTTACGAAGTATCCCGTTCCCTGTCTGCCTGTGAGGGCGCACTGCTGGTGGTGGATTGTTCCCAGAGTGTGGAGGCGCAGACAGTGGCGAACTGTTTTGCCGCCATCGATAACGGCCTGGAAGTGGTGCCGGTGTTGAACAAGATCGACCTGCCTGCGGCCGATCCGGACAAGACGATACTGGATATAGAAGAGCTGATCGGCATCGATGCGAAAGATGCCCTCAGGGTCAGCGCCAAGACCGGGGAGGGGCTTGAAGATTTACTCAGCGCCATTATTGAACGCATCCCCCCGCCGGAGGGGAAGACAGAGGCGCCGCTGACGGCGCTGATTATCGATTCCTGGTTCGACAACTACCTGGGGGTAATTTCCCTGGTACGCGTGATTGCAGGCAACCTGAACGTCGGGGACAGGATCAGGATCTTCTCCACCGGGCAGGACTACGTCGTTGACGGCGTCGGTTCATTTACGCCCAAACGCACACCGGTGACCCGCCTCAGCACCGGCGAGGTTGGCTACGTGGTAGCCGGTATCAAGGAGATTCTGGGCGCGCCGGTGGGCGATACCATTACTTCCGCAAAACAGCCGGCAGAACAACCGTTGCCGGGCTTTCAGCCCGTCAAGCCGCGCGTGTTTGCCGGCATGTTTCCCATTGATTCCGGTGATTTCGAGGATTTTCGCGAGGCGCTGGCCAGGCTCAAACTGAATGATGCGGCGCTCTACTACGAACCGGAAACCTCACAGGCCCTGGGGTTCGGCTTCCGCTGCGGGTTCCTGGGCATGTTACACATGGAGATCGTGCAGGAGCGCCTGGAGCGCGAGTACGGCATGAACCTGATTACCACGGCGCCCACAGTGGTGTACGAAGTTGCAACCACGTCCGGCTCCACGATATATATCGATAATCCCGCAGACCTGCCCGCAACGAACGAATTACACGCGATTCGTGAACCGGTGGTGCGGGCTGATATACTGACGCCCCAGGAATACCTGGGTAACGTGATCTCCCTGTGTATCGAGAAACGGGGAGAACAGAAGAAGCTGCACTATGCCGGACGCCAGGTGGCGATTGCCTTTGAGTTGCCCCTGAGCGAGGTGGTGCTGGATTTTTTTGACCGGTTGAAATCGGTGAGCAAGGGCTACGCCTCGTTCGATTACCATTTCGAACGCTACCATGAGGCGCCCCTGGTTAAACTGGACGTGCTGATTAACGGGGACCGGGTGGATGCCCTGTCCTGTATCGTACACCGCGACCTGGCGCCGCGGCGCGGGCGGGAATTGACGGCAAAGATGAAACAACTGGTGCCGCGCCAGATGTACGAGGTCGCCATACAGGCGGCCATCGGTTCGAAAATCGTTGCCAGGGAGACGGTGAAAGCGCTGCGCAAGAACGTTACGGCCAAGTGTTACGGCGGTGACGTTACACGCAAGAGAAAACTGTTAGAGAAACAAAAAGCGGGCAAGAAAAGAATGAAGCAACTGGGTTCGGTGGAAATTCCGCAGTCGGCATTCATGGCGATACTGCACGTAGGAGGGGAGCAATGAGCTTTGACTTTGCCGCCCTGCTGGTATTGCTCACCGTGCTCAGCGGGGTCATCTGGGGTGTTGACGCGCGGTTCTTTGCCCGCGCCAGGCAGGAGGCGGCAAACGGGGCGCGTGCAGAACCCCTGATCGTGGATTACGCCCGCTCATTATTCCCCGTGTTTCTCATTGTGCTGGTCCTGCGTTCGTTTATCATCGAACCGTTCCGCATTCCCTCCGCCTCCATGATGCCAACCCTGCTGCGCGGGGATTTCATCCTGGTCAACAAATATGATTACGGCATCCGCCTGCCGGTGTTGAATACCAAGGTATTCGGCAACGGCAACCCGCAGCGTGGCGACGTGGTCGTGTTCCGCTACCCTGAAGACCCGGCAGTGCCATTTATCAAGCGGGTGGTCGGTGTGCCCGGAGACCACCTGCAATACCGGGACAAGCAACTGACGATTAACGGGACGGAAATCAAACTGGACATGAAAGAGGTTTATCACCGCGACGGCGTCGGCAGCAGGGAAAACGGCTCCCATTTGCTGGAGGAATACCTGGGTGAGGTGAGGCACGAGATACTTATCAATCCCCTGCGCACTTCACCGCTGGAGATCGACAGAAAAATTCCCGACGGGCATTATTTTGTCCTGGGCGATAACCGTGACAACAGCAGGGACAGTCGCTACTGGGGCCTGGTGCCGGACGAAAACCTGGTGGGCAGGGCGTTTTATATCTGGATGAACTGGAGCAGTGACGGTTTTCTGAACGTGGGAAGCTGGGACGTGGATTGGGGACGGATCGGGTCTGCCATAGAATAGCAGATGAGCGCCGACAGAGAACTACAACTGCACGTAAGCAGGCTGCTGGGGTACGATTTTAACGACGCAGGCTTGTTGAACAGGGCGCTCACACACCGCAGTTTCGGCAAGGAACATAATGAACGACTGGAATTCCTGGGTGATGCGCTGCTGGGCCTGTTTATTGCCGATGCCCTGTTCAAAAAGTTTCCGGAAGTGGCGGAAAGCCACCTGACCCGCTTGCGGGCATCGCTGGTCAAACAGGAAACGCTGGCGAGCCTGGCGCTGCAACTGGACCTGGGCCGCCACATCCGGCTCGGCACGGGTGAGAACAGGAGCGGGGGATGGCGCAAAAAATCGCTGCTCGCCAATGCCCTGGAAGCCCTGATCGGCGCGGTTTACCTGGATTCCGACCTGGAACGCTGCCGCGTAGTCATCCACATGCTGTATGCCCGCCTGCTTGAAGATCTGACTATCGAGAACACGCCAAAAGACCCGAAGTCCAGGTTGCAGGAATACCTGCAAGCCAATAAAAAATCCTTGCCGGCCTACCATGTCATCGCCGAAGAAGGCGTGGCCCATAACAGGGTATTCACCATTGAGTGTTGCGTGGAAGGTATGACCGAGCCCGTGATCGCCAAGGGGAGAAACAAGCGGGACGCAGAACAGACCGCAGCAGGCATGGCGTTGGACCTGATCGCGCCGGATGGTGGACAACATTAATCAACCAGGCTTCAGGGCCGGCTATGCGACCATCGCAGGCCGGCCCAACGTGGGCAAATCGACGCTGCTGAACCGGCTGGTTGAACATAAAGTCAGCATTGTTACCCGAAAGCCGCAAACGACGCGCTGGCAAATGCGCGGCATCAAGTCCGCGCCGGGTTACCAGATCGTATTCACCGATACGCCCGGCTACCAGAACACCCACAAATCTGCGATGAACCGCTATATGAACAGGGAAGTTATCCACGCGCTGGAACATATCGACGTGGCGCTGTTTGTAGTGGAGGCGCTTAAATGGGAACGTGAAGATGCCCTGGTTGCGGAGCTATTGCAGGAAGTCCGCACCCCCCTGGTGCTGGTGATTAACAAGGTGGACCTGCTCAAGGAACGCAGTGCGTTGTTACCCTATATCAACGCATTGCAGGAAAAACTGTCCTGCACGGAAATCGTGCCGCTCAGCGCCCGGCGCCGGCGCGACGTTGAACTGCTGGAACGAAAGATGGTTTCCATGTTGCCCGTGGGAGAACCCCTGTTCCCGCTCGATCAGGTCAGTGACAAAAGCGCCCGCTTCCTGGCGGCTGAATATGTCAGGGAGCAGGTCATGATCCACCTGGGTGATGAACTGCCATACCGCACAACCGTTACCATTGATCAATTCAAGGAAGAAAAAACATTACTCACCCTGTATGCCACCATCTGGGTGGAACGCCGCTCCCAACGCGCCATTCTCATAGGGGAGAATGGAAAAATGTTAAAAACCATAGGCTATGATGCACGTAAGGAACTGGAAAAATTCTTCGCAAAAAAGGTCTACCTGCAAACTTGGGTGAAGATCAAACGAGACTGGACCGAGGACGTGCAAGCATTGAAAACACTGGGATACGATTGAGAGTTACACTCAACCCCTGCTACATCCTGCATAGCCGCAACTACCGCGAGACAAGCTTGTTGCTGGACGTGTTTTCACGCCGGCATGGCAGGGTGAGCCTGGTGGCCAAGGGCGGCAGGACACAGAAAAACGCCAAACGGGCGTTGTTGCAGCCGGGGCGGAAGATCAGCATTGCCTGGAGCCTGCGGCGGGAGTTGGGGACGCTGACCGGCGTAGAGCCTTGCCAGGGTGATACGGTGCCGGCGGCAGGCAGTTTATTGACCGTATTTTATATCAATGAACTGCTGGTCAGGTTGCTGCACAGGCACGAGCCTCATACGGAGCTGTTTGACGCCTATGAGATGACCCTGGACAAACTGGCCGACAAGGGGACCGAGCAGTTTGCCCTCAGGGTATTTGAAAAACGGCTGCTGGAAGCGCTGGGCTACGGACTGGCGCTGGACACGGACACCGAAGGGAGTGCGCTCAGGCCGGAACAGGATTATAATTACCTGCTCGAACAAGGTCCGGCCCCTGGCGGCGTCCCCGGCACAGGCGAGCTGAAAATCTCCGGTCGCACACTGCTGGGCCTGGCGCAGGAAGAGCCTGGTGATGACCTCATGCTGGGGGAGGCGAAACAACTGATGCGCAAGGCGCTGGGCCGGCTGTTGAGGGACAAACCCTTGCGCAGCCGGGAGTTATATCAATTTAGTACGAGCCTGGACAAGCAAAAGTAATACAATCCATGAAACCGATAAAGTTGGGAGTAAACATCGACCACGTGGCGACGCTGCGCCAGGCCCGGCTGACCCGCTACCCGGAGCCGGTGCACGCGGCGCTGGTGGCCGAACAGGCCGGCGCTGACTCCATCACGGTGCACCTGCGCGAGGACCGCCGCCATATCCAGGAACGGGACGTGGACATGCTCAAGGAGGTGTTGACCATCCCCATCAACCTGGAACTGGCGGTGACGGACGAGATGCTGGCGCTGGCAGAAAAACTGCGGCCGGAATATTGCTGTTTCGTGCCGGAACGGCGTGAGGAACTGACCACTGAGGGCGGTCTGGAGGTCGTGGGGCAGTCGCAGAGGATACAGGCGGCCTGTGCCAGGTTGCAGGAAAACGGCTCCAGGGTGTCGTTATTCATTACTGCGGACCCCGCCCAGATAGACGCGGCCACAGACGCCGGCGCGGATATGATCGAAATCCATACGGGCCATTACGCGGAGTGCGCTGATGCCACAAGCGCCGCCGCGGAATTCAATAAAATTGTGCGCGCCGTCGAGCATGCGGCCACAACCCCGCTGCAAATCAACGCCGGGCACGGCTTGCACTACCATAACGTCAAACCGATAGCCGCGCTGGAACAGGTTGCCGAACTCAATATCGGCCACGCCATCATCGCCAGGGCCGTATTTTCAGGTCTGTACCAGGCGGTGCAGGATATGAAGCGCCTGATGGATGAAGCAAGGTGAGATATGCGGGCTAAGAAAGATGCTTCAGTACGGTTTCAAGCTCTGCCGGCAGCGGCGCGCTGAAGCTGTATGCGCCGGTTTTGTACAACGCCGGCAGGGAGAGTTTACCGGCGTGCAGAAACATACGTCTCAGACCGAGGCGGCGCATTTCCCTGTTGAAGGCCCGGTCGCCGTATTTATCGTCTCCGGCCAGCGGGTGACCGATGGAATTGGCATGTACCCTGATTTGGTGGGTGCGGCCGGTACCGATGCTGACCCTGGCATGGGTAGCATCCCGGAACAAGGTAAGGGCGGTAAACTCGGACAGGGCGGTTTTACCCTCATCATCAAGCCTGACCTTGCCTGTCCCGCTACGGTTCCCGTAGCGCCGTAACGGACTGTCCACCTTGATCAGCTTTTGGCGCATGCGCCCCTGCAACAAGGCGTCATATTCTTTCCGGACCTCGCCGGCTTTCAGCGCCTGGTTGAGCTGACGCAGTAGTTGCATGTCCCTGGCAATCATCAGGCAGCCGGAGGTTTCCTTGTCCAGACGATGAACCAGGTTCAGTTCGCCCTCTCCGTGGAACAGTTCGCGCAATAGTTCTATTACCCCGAAATTACTGTCGGTGCCCGCGTGTACGGGCAGGCCGGAAGGTTTGTTGATGACGATAAGCCGTGCGTCCTCGTGGATGATGCGGTGCCTTATCATTGCAACCAGACGCGCCGGTTTGATGTCAAGTGCCTCGGGTTTCCGTTTCATCACGGGTGGCAGGCGCACCTGGTCGCCTGCTTCCAGACGGTAATCAGGCTTGATGCGGGAGCCGTTGACCCTGACCTCGCCGCGGCGCAGCATTTGATAGATGCGACTCCTTGGTATTCTGCCGAAACAGGTGACCAGGAAGTTGTCGATGCGGCGGCCGGCCTGACCGACATCGACAACGACGGTTGCGGGCTTGCTCTTGCTGTGATTGGCCTGTGGCATGGCAAACGTGCCGTTGAGATATGGGGATAATGATATTGCCGTTACGCGCCTGGTGTGTTACAGTGCGCTTGTTTGAGCTGATAATCAGATGCTATCAAGGATAAGCCATATCGGGGCGCCTGTCTGCAACGGGTACAGAACTTGAGACAGAAACACTGGTCCGCAAAGGCCAGTATATCATCTTCCCGCCCTGACACTGAGGTAATGAAGGAACGGTAAAGGAAATCCTGAACAAATCAGGGCTTCCTGGAAATTTTGCTGATAAACGTATTACCAGGTTTTAGCCTGTAAAGGTTACGACCAAGTAAAAAATTGCACGTTCGATGGCCCGTAACAGCGTTCAGCCCAGCTCTTGAGGGGCGTTAAAGAGGCTGGTCAGGGGGTCGAATTCGGTGCTGCCGAACAGCAGCACGGCAACAGATTAACATGGCTCCCGGCCGCCGGCCGGACTGAACGCTTGCCTGGTGTCAAACCGGGGCAGGGCGGGGCCATTGCGTAAAGGACATTTACAATGAAGAGAATGTTGATTAACGCGACTCAACCGGAAGAGTTGCGGGTGGCGCTAGTGGACGGCCAACGCCTGTATGATCTTGATATTGAAGCAACAGGGCGAGAACAAAAGAAGTCAAATATCTACCAATGCCGTATCGTCAGGATTGAGCCCAGCCTGGAGGCTGCGTTTGTCGATTTCGGTGCAGAGAGGCACGGGTTTTTACCCTTCAAGGAGATCGCTCGTACCCTGCTTAAACCCAAAAGTAACGGTGACGGCCGCGGCCGCATCAACGTCAAGGATGCCCTGGAGGTAGGGCAGGAATACATTGTCCAGGTTGAAAAGGAGGAGCGCGGCAACAAGGGCGCGGCGCTGACCACGTTTATCAGCCTGGCCGGGCGTTACCTGGTGCTGATGCCCAACAACCCCAGGGCAGGGGGGGTATCCAGGCAGATTGAAGGCAATGACCGCAGTGACGCGCGCGAGGCGATGAGCACCCTGGAAATACCACAGGGCATGGGCCTGATACTGCGCACTGCCGGTGTGGGCAAAAGCGCCGAGGAACTGCAATGGGACCTGGACTACCTGAAAACGCTCTGGGATTCCATCAAGTCGGCGTCCAAGGATAAAGCTGCCCCGTTTCTCATCTACCAGGAAAGTGAGGTTATCATCAGGGCTATCCGCGATTACCTCAGGAACGATATTGCCGAAATCTGGATTGACGATAATGATGTTTTTCACCGGGCGCGGGACTTCATGGAACAGGTCATGCCCCATAACCTGCCCAAGCTGAAACTTTATTCAGGCAGTGATCCGTTATTCAGCCGTTACCAGATTGAGGGACAGATTGAAACCGCCTTCTCCCGGGAGGTTCAACTCCCGTCCGGCGGCGTACTGATCATCGATCATACCGAAGCGCTGACTTCCATAGACATCAACTCCGCGCGCGCAACCCGCGGTGAGGATATTGAGGAAACCGCATTCAATACCAACCTCGAGGCGGCTGACGAAGTGGCCAGACAACTACGTCTGCGCGACATGGGCGGCCTGTTTGTCATAGATTTTATTGATATGGCAAGCGGCAGGAACCAGCGTGACGTTGAAAACCGGCTGCGCGATGGGTTGAAGGTCGATCGCGCCCGGGTACAAACGGGGCGCATCTCCCGTTTCGGACTGCTGGAAATGTCGCGCCAACGGTTGCGGCCATCGCTGGGAGAATCCAGTCACATTCCCTGTCCGCGCTGTGACGGGCAAGGCACCATCCGCGACATCAAATCGCTGTCACTGGCCGTGCTGCGGCTCATTCAGGAAGAGGCCATGAAGGAACTGACAGCCAAGGTGGTGGCGCAATTGCCGGTGGATGCCGCCACCTTTTTGCTGAATGAAAAACGCCAGGACGTGCGGGATATAGAAGAGCGACTTGACGTTGAGATCATCATCAGTCCCAACCCCGGTATGGAAGCGCCGCAGTACCAGGTGCAGCGCCTCAACCTCACCGAGTCCACGTCGGACACCTCCCGCAAGGAAAGTTATAAATTTGCCGAAACGAAACAGGATAAACAGGCTGATCTGATGGCCGGAGAGAAACGCAAGGCGCCGGAAAAACCCGCGTTGACCCAGGTTATGCCGGCCCAGCCTGTGCCCCGGGCCAAGTCGGACAAAGAGTACGGACTGGTCAGCAGGTTGGTCAGCAAGTTGTTCGGCACAGCCGAACAACCGAAAAAACAGGAAGTCACAGCGAAGCCTGAGACTGAAAAACCGCGCACGTCACAACAGGGCGGCAGGGGCAGAGGCAGGTATTCGGGTAACAATTCAGGGCGGCAACAGCAACGCAGGAGTTCCTCTCGCAGGGGCGATGGCTCATCCTCCGGCAACCAGCGCAGACAGGGAAACCGGGAGCAGGGTGGCGGCGAGAAAAGGCAGTCCCGCTCAAGCTCAAGAGGGCGCGGCAGTCGTGACCGGAAACAGTCGGACAAGAATGCAGAAGCCCAGCCCGGCAAGAATGCAGAAGCCCAGGCGGACAAGAACGCGGAAGCCAACGTGAAACCGGTGGAAAAAAAGGAGACTGCGCCCAC
>LXNI01002231.1_pt1 | contig 14041 bp, 9 predicted proteins | sample 809091 | NCBI WGS metagenome assembly LXNI01 (sample SAMN04870527, study PRJNA318959) | sponge metagenome | biome: 01000161; feature: marine sponge reef; material: water | host: Sarcotragus foetidus | place: Greece: Milos, Mediterranean Sea | collected 2013-05-29 | depth 5-7 m | reverse complement strand
TCGCGCGCGGTCGATTCGCAGCAGACGTCGGTCTTGGTGCCGCCTATCAGCAGCGTGTCGATACTGCGGCCCCGCACCATCGTCTCCAGCGACGAGGAGCCGGGGATCAAGGCGCTGTAGCGGTTCTTGAAGAGGACCGTATCGTCGTCCCCCACTTCCAGCTCGGGCCAGAGCGCCTGGCCGTCGGCGTTGGGCGCGAGGCCGGCCATGGTGCGCTCGCGCGCTTCGTCCGTGACGAAGTTGTCGAAGAAGCCTGGCCAGTCCGACGCGCCGTCGCGGCTCGTGTTGGCGTGGGCGACCCAGTAGATGCGCACGCCGAGCGCCCTGAGACGCGCGTTGAGCGCGTTGATCTGCGGCACGATGGCGCGCGCCATCGGCACCTCGACCGGCGCGCCCGGCGCGAGGAAGGTCACCTGCATGTCGATGTAGACGGCCGCCGTGCGGGCCGGATCGAGGCGCTCGAAGAGGCGCATCCGCCCGCGCCGCTTCACGACCCGGTCGATGATCTCCGGCCTGATTTCGATCTCGTGCATCTGGAGGCCCCTACACGCGCACGTCGTCGGTGAGGAAGGGATCGCCCGCGAGCGCCGATTCGGTGTCAAGCAGTGCGCCACAGCCGGGGCAGAAGAAGCGCCGCAGCAGCACCCGCTCGGCATTGCTGTACGGCGCGCCGCCGGCGCCCTGCATGGGCTGCTCGTCGAGCCGGGCGGCCTGCTTCCACGGCTCCCCGGCCGGGCCGAGCGCGTGGCCGCAGGCCATGCAGGCGACGGCGCGGTCGTCATTCACCACGAGCGTGGCGGAGATGCGGGTCGCGCTCATGAAATTTTCATGCTCCCTCAGTCGCCGGGCGCTCGCTCATTCAGCCGCCACGGGAGTTGCGAGGCGGGCGGAACGCAGCGCCTCGCGCCTGGCGCGGGTCGCCTCTGCGTCCACCGCCCCATTCGCCATGACCACGCCATAGACCGAAGCGGCGACGCCCTCGCTGACCATGCCGGCCTCGATATCGGCCTGCACCCGCGCGGGCTCGCGCTCCAGCGGGTCGCCAAAGCCGCCGCCGCCGTCGGAACGGACATAGAGCGCGTCCTCGCCCTTCAGGGGAAAGACGCCCCAGGAGATGGTTTCGGCCTCGCCGGTCATCCCGTCGAGGGAGGTGGGGAAGGGGTCCACGTTGCGCCCGTCCTCCCGAGCGCGGTTGTTTTGCACCCAGCGGTAGGCGCAGGGCGCACCGGCATAGCCGCCGCCCAGCCCCTCGCTCATGGAGAACTCGGTGCCCTTGCCGGAGACCACGTAATTGATGCCGCCCTCGGGCGAATCGTGCTGCACCAGGGCGAACTCGATGGCGTTGCCGCCCCGCCAGCGGCCTGGCCCGCCGGTATCCGGCCGCGCCCGGCGGAACAGGTAGCGCACCGGGAAGGTCGCCTCGGTGGTCTCGACGTTGGCCATGCGGCCGATGGGGTTGGGAATCTCGCCGCCCACATCGATGCCGTCGGCATAGGTGCGCGCGCCGCCTGCGCCGCCAAACGTCTCGGTCAGGATGCCGATGGCCTCCTGGCGGCGCTGGTTGAGGCCGAACATGAAGATGGCGAAGTGACTGCCGTGCCAGACCGCCGTGGCTTCCCTGGCGTACTTCTCGCTCGCCGACAGCATCTTGGCGATGCACGTACAGGCCGCATTGTTCACCGACTGGATCGTGCCCACGGTCGCGAGCGAGACCGGCGCAGGTCGCGTGCAGTTCACGATGGTGCCTTCCGGCGCGATCATCTTGATAGGCCTGAGGACGCCGTCGTTCCAGGTGATGTCGTAGCAGAGCAGCGGGAAGAGGGGGGCGAAGAAGCCGCCCCAGGAGGCCCAGTACGTGCAGTTGATGCCGTATTGCGACTGCGGGCTGGAGCCTGTGAAGTCGAACGTGAGCTCGTCGCCTTCCTTGGTCATGGCGAGCAGCACACGGCAGGTCTCGTCCTCGATGTCGAAATACTGCCGCGCCTCCCAGCGGCCGTCGGGCAGCTCGCGGAGCCGCTTGCGGAAGAGCGTCTCTGACTGATCGACCAGCGCGGCACAGGCTTCGTCCACCGGGCCGGCGCCGTACTTGTCGATCAGCGCGCCCATCCGCTCCCGCGCAACGTTGTTGGCGGCGATCATGGAGGAGAGGTCGAGCGCCACCATCTCTGGCGCGCGCACCATGTTGAGCAGCGTATCCATGACGTCGCGGCGCATGGTCCCCCCCTCGACCAGCTTGATGCCGGGCGAGCTGAATCCCTCGGTGAAGATGTCGCGCGAGTCCGGACTGAAGCCGCCTGGCACCATCGCGCCGATGTCGTAGACGTGGACGAAGCAGGCGCTCCATGCGACCAGCCTCCCGTCGTGGTGGATCGGCGCCACCAGGTAGATGTCCGACGTGTGCAGCGCCGCTGTGTAGGGGCAGTTGGTGAGGAACACGTCGCCCTCCCCGATGTCGCCCTCGAAGCGGCGGATGACCGCCTTGCAGGCTTCGGCGGCGCTGGTCAGGTGGTGCAGGAAACCGACGCCCCCCATGAGCAGCGAGCCGTCCGCGCGGTAGAGGGAGACCATGAGGTCGTGGCCCTCGTTGGTGATCGCGCTGCCGGAGACGTGCTTCAGCGTGATCACCGCCTCGTCGATGACACGGAAGAGCCGGTGGCGGATGATGGAGAAGGTGATCGGGTCCATGGCGGGCCTCAATCGCGTTCGATGATGGTGTTGCGGTACGCATCGACCCGGCCAGTCTGGCCGGATTGCACGACGATGGTCGTGATCGGCGTGTGGATCACCGCCGGGCCGGCGATGACATTGCCGGGCACGAGGCGCGCGAAGTCGAAGATATCGGCAGGTGCGAGCCTGCCTGCAGCCTCCACGAAGATGTCGCGCCGGCCGATCTGCGCCTGGCCGGGGTCGGCGCCGTCGAGCGCAGCCGTCTCGACGCGCGGGCGCTCCACCAGGCCGCGCGCGGAGAGGCGGAACATCGTCATCTCCATGCCGGCGGCGCGGTAGGCGGAGCCCTGGCCGAACTTGCGCTCGTAGAGCGCCTCGAAATCGGCGGCGAGGCGGCCCGCGGCATCGTCGTCCATCGGCCCCCCGCCTTGTACCGGCGTCGTCACCTCGTGCACCTGGCGCCCGTAGCGCAGGTCGATGGACCAGTCGAGGGCGATGGCGCCGTCGGCAAACCCTTCGGCCGCAAGCTGTGCGCGGGCGCGGTCCATCATCGGCGCGTAGATCTCGTTGATTTCGGCCGCCGGGCTCGGTGCGGGCAAGGTCTTGGTGACGCTGTACTCGTGGACGATATCGGCCGAGAGCAGGCCGAAGGCCGCGTTCACGGAGGCGGTATAGGGGATGACGATGCGCCTGACCCCGAGCTCGGCGCCGAACACGCCGCAGAGCAGGCCGCAGGAGCCGCCGAAGGCGTGCAGCACGAAGTCGCGCGGGTCGAGGCCGCGCTCGACGGTGATCTCGTGGATGAGGTCGGAGATCTGCGCCGCAGCGATGCGGTAGATGCCGATGGCGGCGTCTTCGACGCTCATGCCGAGCGGCGAGGCGATCTTCTCGGTGAAGATCTCTCGCGCTTTCTCCGCATCGAGGGTGATCGTGCCGCCGAGGAAGGTGCCGGGGTCCATGTAGCCGACGAGCAGCATGACGTCGGTGAGCGTGGGTTCGGTGCCGCCAAGGCCGTAGCAGACCGGGCCGGGCCTCGCGCCCGCGCTCGCCGGACCCACGCCCGGCACGCCCGTTGCAGGATCCAGCGACACGATGCTGCCGCCGCCGGCGCCGATGGAGACCACCTCGATCTTGGGCGCCACGTAGTGGTAGCGGTCGACCATGGGCTCGCGGGCGTAGTCGATGGCGCCGCCCTGGATTACGCCGACCTTGAAGGTGGTGCCTCCCATGTCGCAGGCGATGATGTCCTGATCTTCCATGAGCCGGCCGAGATGGCGGCTGCCGATGACGCCGGCGGCGGGGCCGCATTCGAGCATGCCCACGGCCCTCCCGGCGGCTTCCTCCGCCGGCAGCAGGCCGCCATAACCCTGCATCACCAGGAGCGGCCCGTCGTACCCGCGCCCCCGCAGCAGCGCCTGGAGGCTGGTGATGTAGTCCCTGGCGATGCGCCCCGCGTAGGCGTTGATGGCCGTGGTGGACGCGCGCTCGTACTCGCCCGGCACCGGCGCGATCTCGCTCGAGAGCGTGACGTAGACGCCGGGCGCGGTCTCCCGGATCAGCTCGCCGACGCGGCGCTCGTGGCTGTCGTTGTAGAAGGACCAGAGGAAGGAGACGGCGAGCGCCTCGACCTCGTCGTCGTCCACCAGAGAGCGCACCGCGTGCCGCACGGCGTCTTCGTCCAGCTCGCGCAGCACCGCGCCCTTGTAATCGACCCGCTCCGGCACGCCACGGGTGCGCGCGCCTGGCACCAGGGGCGGGGCGCGGTCGGTCGCCACCGGGTGCTTGATGCCGTCCTCGGTGAGCCCGGCCCAGCGGCCGTAGGCGCCGCGCGTGATCGTCAGCGTGTCCTCAAAACCTTCCGTGGTGATCAGGCCGGTCCTGGCGCCGGTGCGGGTGAGCAGCGTGTTGTCCACGACCGTCGAGCCGTGCATGAAGAGCGCGGTCCGTGCCAGCACCTCGTCCGTTGCAAGGCCGATTTCCTCGGCTGCCGCGCCGACGGCGGCGAGCACGCCGTCCGCGAAGTCGGGCGGGGTGGAGAGCGCCTTGCCGAGGCGCACCGGCTCGCCGGCGGCAAACAGCACCGCGTCCGTGCACGTGCCGCCGACATCGGTCGCGACCACGTAGCGGGCATCGCCCTGCTTGCTCATCCCCGGCCTTTCGTCGATTCGCGGCCATCTTGACGGGCGGGCGCGTGAAATCAAGGAACGCAAGCCGGGCACGAAGAGAGCCGGGTCGTCGCGCGGCTGTCCTGCCAACTCCGTTCACCCGGCGAAGTGGTATCGTCATGCCGCGCATCCATCCCGGAGGCCTGCGATGGACTATCGACGAATCAGCTTCGAGCAGCAGGAGGCGGTGGGTCTCGTCACGCTCGACCGGCCTGAGCGCGCAAATGCGATCGACCGGACGATGCTGGCGGAACTCAATGCGGTGTGCGGCGCGGTCGAGGCCGACGAATCGCTCCGTGCGCTCGTCGTGACCGGTGCGGGCGGCGTCTTCTCTTCAGGTTTCGACCTCAAGGAGCAGGCCGCGACCCCGCCCGAAGGCGTCGCCCAATGGCGGGACGTGCTGCGTGACGACTTCGACACCGTGATGCGCTTCTGGCATCTCTCCAAGCCCACGGTCGCCGCGGTACGCGGCCCGGCGCTCGCCGGCGGTTGCGAGCTTGCGCTTGCCTGCGACGTGACCGTGGCGGCCGAGGACGCGCGCTTCGGCGAGCCGGAGCTGCGCTTCGGCGCCGGCATCGTCGTGATGCTGATGCCCTGGCTCACCGGGCCCAAGCACGCGAAGGAGATTCTGCTCTCCGGTGAGGACGAGATCGGCGCGACGCGCGCCTACGAGATCGGCCTCGTCAACCGAGTCGTGCCGGTGGGAGAAGAGATCGAGACCGCGCTGGCGCTCGCCCGCCGCATGGCCGCGATCGAACCTGCGCTGCTCAAGCGCACCAAGGCGACGGTCAATCGCATGTACCGGATGATGGGCTTCGACGAGACGCTGGACATGGCGCTCGAACAGGACCTCATGATCGAGACCGAAGGAACGGCGACCAAACGCAAGTTCCTCGAGATCGTGCGGACTCAGGGTCTGCGCGCCGCCATCGCCTCGCGCGACGCTGGGCGATGAGCGCGCGTACTCGTGCGGCGAGTCGGCGTTCTGTTTGGTCCAATGGACCCCAGTTTACTGTCGTGCCGCGTGCTTTGTGTCCGGAAGGAGCAGCAACAGCGACTGAATGATTTCGGCGACGAATTCGGCGCGCCCGCTGACCCCGGCCTTCGCATAAACTGCGGTGGCCTGCAGGCGAGTGGTGTTTTCCTTGACGCCGCGCGTCTCGGCGATTTCGGCGAAGCGATATCCCTTGATGATGAGCCAGGCGACGTCCTTCTCGCTGCCGGTCATCCGCCACTCGTCCATTTGCGCGTCGATGCTGTCGGCAAGCCCTTGGGAAACGACCAGGTTTCGTTTCTCCTCCCGGTCCAGTCGCGTGCGCAACCGGCCCAGATCGCGTGCATTGATCAGAAGCGCCATGGTTACGCCAAGAAAGACGACCAGCTCGACCATGAAATGAGTGGTACCGAGCTCGTCTTCGATCGCGGCGTCCACGATGAGGTCGTATAAGAAAAACAAAATGGCTATCGCCAATGCCGTCAGCGCAATCAATCGACGCTGGACCATCCTTCTCGATGTTTCCCGCATGTGACCAGTAATCCCCCCCCTGGCGGCCCAGAAACCGATGCGGGCCCTCGATCAGCTTCACCGGACGCGGTCGAAACGCCAACAACGATGTCAGTGAACCGGCGGCGGCAGCCCAATGGCGCTGGCGCACGGCTCCACGCGAGCCGCGAGCGTGCCCGCGCCCATGGTGCCTCGGTTCATATAGCAGTCCTCGGCACCGCTGTTCATATAACAAACGCTATATGTGGCGCCCTCCGCACTATAACAAACCAGTCTGGCGGCCGTTCCCTCAAGAGGTTTGACTTCATGTCTGGCCGACATCCGGGGGAACGGCATCATGAAGCCGCCAACTGCCATCCACCAGGCGAGCCAACGATTCCGGCCCATCCTCTCACCGGAATCGCCTGCCTGGTTCCGAGTTTCCCGCCAGCAGACCGAATACAGCATTCGAATTGCCACGCGGCTCAGCGATCTCCTCGGGTCCGTGTCGATGCTGGCCCTGAAGGTGGCGACTGGATGGGTGCAGCGCCGACCGCGCGGCGCGAGCCCGGCGTTCGTCGCCGCTCTCGTCGGTGTCGCGTTCTTCCTGAACGCCTGCGGTGGCGGTGGCGGCGGGTTGCCCGCCGTGCAAGGGCCGGACGTGCGTCCCGAAAGCGGAGATGAGGACGGTGACGGAGACGGCACCATCGGACCGTCTGCCACCTACTCGCGAGAGGCCATTTTAGAAGGCGGGGACGGCGACGGAGATGGCGACGGGGACGGCGATGGTGACGGGGATGGAGACGGCGACGGCGATGGAGACGGCGATGGTGACGGGGACGGCGATGGAGATGGAGACGGCGATGGTGACGGGGACGGCGATGGAGACGGGGACGGCGATGGAGACGGGGACGGCGATGGTGACGGAGATGGCGACGGCGATGGAGATGGCGACGGCGATGGAGACGGCGATGGAGACGGCGACGGGGACGGTGACGGGGACGGCGATGGAGACGGGGACGGCGATGGAGATGGCGACGGGGATGGAGATGGCGACGACGATGATGACCGGAGCAGAAACAGCCGCTCTGCCGGCCTGTTGGGCCTCACAGTCGACTTAGTTACGCAGACGCTCGACACGCACGGGAGCGTCAGCAACGAGGGATCGAACAGCTACAACGTCGTCAATTCGGGAGGTCGTTACCCCGGAACCTTCTCGGGCACGCGTACCCACTATTCGTTCGACGATTGGGGCTACTGGGAGAGGCAGGACGACGAGACCCTGTTCGAGGCGTTCATTCGCGGGGACACGGAGAACGGCGGGTCCTACACGCTGCACATCGAGGGAACGCCGTCGGGAACCAATCCCGTCAGCGGCTCCGCCGTGTGGTCAGGGGGCGTTCGCGCCTACGACACCCACCCGGACACCCTGGGCACGCCGGTCAGTGGCGATGCGCAGATCGACGTCGACTTCGGTACGGCGACGCTCGATGTCGAATTCACGAACTTCACCGAAGGACACGCCGACATGACCTGGGAAGACCTCAGCATCGTCAATGGAACGTTCGAGCACAGCGATGGCCTCGATACCCTCGACGGCGCGTTTTACGGGGATGACCATGAGGGTGCCGCCGGCATGTTCGAGCGCGACCGCCTCCGAGGCGTTTTCGGAACGCTCCGCCAACCGAGGAAGTAGCAGAAATGTCGTACTTCACCAGGCTATCCGAAGGCGTGGAGACCGGACCGCTCCTGGCTGAGCTCGACGCGGACCCGGATCTGTGGTTCGCCGACACCAGCCGCCAGCGCAAGGTCCGCTGCCAGCGCAATACCCTGAACATATTCCTTCGCGCGCCCAGGAAGCCGCTTCCGCCCGGCGCGAAGAACGCCAACGACGTCCACGAGAGCAGGCTTACCCGGGTCGCTGCGAAGTTTCCGAGTACGCTGGCGTTCTGCGAGGGCGTTGCCGCGGCCTCGGGCGCAACCCTCGGGCGTGCGGCCCTGGTGTCACTGCAGCCCGGGAGCCGGGTCTATCCGCATATCGACGTCGGCGATTACTACCGGATCAGGGACCGCCTGCACCTCGTGCTGAGGAGCCCTGGGGGCAGCCCGCTCACCGCCGAAGACGAGACGGTCGTGATGCGCGAGGGGGAACTCTGGGTGTTCAACAACAAGGTCCGACATTCGGCGAACAACCCCTCCGGCGAAGCGCGTGTTCACCTGATCTTCGACGTTCTCCCGCCTCCGGGACGAGGCTGCTACGCCTATCCTCCGGCTGATGTCGATGACGCGGCGAACGCGCTCCGCCTCGTTGCTTGAGCCCGGCCGGAACGAGGCCATGACGCGGGGCGCTGCCGCCGGCCCCAATTATTTCTGAGTGCCCGCGCCGAACCTCAAGGGCCGCATGATCTTGACGGCTGCCGCGAGGGCGTGGCCGGCCGAATCGACGCGGACTGCGTTGTCGTAAACTTCGGTGCGGAGCGCCCCCATGACGCGCTTCTTCCTGGAGATATAGAATGCGTCGCGCTCGTCGCGAAACTGCAGTTGCCGCAGAGAGCGCAACCCGCGACGAATGGCGCGCTGGTAGGCGGAGGCGCGAGACCAGTCGCCCACCGCGCGGGCCAACGCCTCGGCGTCGGCGAAGCCCTCGAGATAGACACCCGTGGACGACGCATGCGGGGGGCCGAACTCCGGCCGCTTCGGATTGTAGAAGCGCCCGCGCAAGTCTGTCGGCAGCCCGTCCCACTGCTGCATCGGCAACAACCAGTCGCTGATTTCGAACACGAAGTCGGCAAACTCTCGCCGGCCGGAAGACGCGAACAGCGACGTGCAGGCCTGCGCGTGCCAGGGCACGAAGGCCGGATTGCGTGCCTCGAAATGCCGAGCCCGGCAGCGTTCGAAGACCTCGGCGCACTGTTCCGGCGACGGCGCGCATGCCGCGCCCCGCCGCAGGGCCTCTGCCCAGAACAACAGGGCCTCTCCGGAATAGAAGTTCCAGTTTTGGCCGTCGCGTTCGGGCGGAAAGAAGAACGTTCGAAATCCACGCTCCTGGTCCACCATCGAGTCCACGCCGGCCGCCAGCATGGTCAATACGGGAAGAAACTCCTGGCGCGCCGGGCTTTCCAGGATGGCCAGAGCGGCGAGAGCCGCTGCGCCGAGCTTGGCCCCGGTCTCTTCCACGATGGCGCCGCGCCCGTCGCCGATGTCCCGAAAATAGCGGTTCAGAGTGTGGCGCAGGTTGCGGCGGGCTGCCTCGCGCATGTCCGCGCTGCCGCGCAGCTCCCCCAGCTGCGCGAGAGACCGCGTCGCCAGGAACCGGCGAATGGCATTGTCGGCGGTCGATTCCTTGCCCTGGCTCGGCCAGTATTTGTAGGGGAGCGCGCCTTCCGCCGTCAGGTTGTTGATCATCCATTGGCCGATGCCGTCGGCAAGGTCGGAGGCCCGGTCTTCGCCTGTCGAGGGCGTCGGGGCGACAACCGTACCGCCGCGAATCAGCCTCGTCCGCCCGCCCTCGCCGCCGCCCGGAAGCAGGTACTGCCGGGCCGAAAACGAGTGCAAGCGGCCTTCGGCGGCGAACTCGTCTGCCGTGGCGCCCTGCTGTTCCAGAAACGCCTCCAGCGCCCGATCGAAGCGCAGGTTGGAGGCAAGCATGTGTGTCGGTGCCAATCGTGCGCGCTTGTCGCGAAAGGCGATCTCCATGCCGAGGAGACCGCGGTCTCGGTTGCGGAACGCGCGGGAAAATTTTTCTTGAGCGACCGGACGGGCATATTCGACGACACAGGCCTCGACCACGTCGCCTTCACGCGCGCCGACGTGTCGGGGCAAGTCCGAGAGGGAAACACCACTCTCCCACCCGTGACGCTGCGCCGTCCCGTTCGTCCGAACGCAAAACCAGGTCGGCGCGGGCTTTTGCCGATCGACACTCAAGATTGTTCCGTTCCAGGCGGCTACCTTAGTTTGAACGTTAGTGCACCGTGAGTTTCTCCGACAAGCTGAGTGACGGATGGTGCATGGCGGAGCGGGGACTCCTTAACCGAGTGGCGCTCCGCAGATGACGGCTAGGAGCAGGCAGTGAGCAACAGAATCAGCATCGACATCCTCGAGCGGGCCGCCTTCGCCGACGGTCACGAATTCACCGGAGCCGGGGCATACGAGCGGCTGGTCGGGCGGGCGCGATACGCCGTCGATCCCGATGCACCGGCGCAGGCGGGCATCGTCGATCTGGACAAGGCGGCGCGCAACAACGATGGCCTGGTCGAGTTCGCGGCCGACCTCTGCATCCTGAAGCCGGTCGATCCGTCCCGCAGCAACAGACGGCTCTTCTTCGACTACGGCAATCGCGGCAACAAGCGGGCGGTGCAGTACTTTTGCGACGCGCCCGCCTGCAACGACCCGGCGACGCTGGAGCACGCCGGAAACGGCTATCTGTTCCGCCGCGGCTACACCGTGGTGTGGGGCGCCTGGCAGGGCGACCTGCTGCCGGGCGACGGCCGCATGATCCTGACCCTGCCGGTCGCGACCGAGGGCGGCGGGCCGATCACGGGCCCGGTGCGGACCGAGTTCATCGTCGCCCAGGAAGGTCAGACCACGCTGCCGCTGAGCGGCTGGGTCTCCACGCGGAGCCACCCGACTGTCTCGCGCGATCCGTCGAAGGCACGGCTGACGCGCCGCCGCTACCCCGACGACGAGCGCGTCGAGATTGCGCCGGACGCATGGCAGTTCGCGCGCGTCGAGACCGGCGTGGGCCTCGATTTCCAGGGCGCCGAGCAGGCGATCGTCGAGTCCGACACGCACATCTACCTGCCGGGCGGGTTCGAGCCGGGCTGGATCTACGAGATGGTCTACGAAGGCCGCGATCCGCTGGTCTTGGGGCTTGGCTACGTGGCGGTGCGGGACCTCGTGAGCTTCCTGAAGCACGAGGAATTCGACAGTGAAGGCCGCGCCAATCCGGTGGCGGGCGGCGGGCCGATGGAGAAGGCCTATGCCTTCGGCCGCTCGCAGACGGGGCGCTGCATTCGCGACGCGATCTGGCGCGGCTTCAACGCCGATGCCGCCGGGCGCAAGGTGTTCGACGGTGTGCTGGCGCACGTTGCCGGCTGCGGGCGCATGTGGATGAACCACCGGTTCGCCAATGTCGTCGTGCCGGCGGGGCAGCAGTACGAGGACCACGACAATGCCGCCGACAGCTTCCCGTTCTCCTACGCGGCGAGCACGGATCATCTGACCGGCAAGTCGGACGCGATCTGCAAGCGGCCCGAGACCGACCCCTTGATCTTCCACAGCCAGAGCGCCACGGAATACTGGCAGCGGCGCGGCTCGCTCGTGCATACGGATACCGAGGGCAACGACCTGGCACAGCCCGACAACGTGCGGGTCTACTTCTGGTCGAGCGCGCCGCACGTCGCCGATCCGAACCAGGGAGTGCCGGCGCGCGGCGTCTGCCAGAACCTGAGCAACGTGGTCCAGACCTCGATGCTGTTCCGCGCGCTGCTCGACGCGATGGACCGCTGGGCGAGCGACGGCACGGAGCCGCCGGCAAGCCGCATCCCCAGGCGTTGCGACGGCACCCTCGTCGGCATGGAGGAATGGCGCGCGCAGTTCCCCGCCATCCCGGGAGTCGCCACGCCGCGCGGGCCCAGCGCGCTGCCGCTCCTCGACTTCGGACCGGAGGCGGAGGACGGCATTCAGAGCACGCTGCCGCCCGAGATCGTCGATCCCGACGGCTACGCCGTGCTGGTGCCGGCGGTCGATGCCGATGGCAACGATGTCGCCGGGGTGCGCGTGCCAATGGTCCAGGCGCCGCTCGCCACCTATACCGGATGGAACCTTCGGGGCAGGGGCCAGGGCGAGGGTGCCATGCACGAGTTCAGCGGCAGCACGATCCCCTTGCCGGACACGGATTCTGTGCGTGCCGCCACCGACGACCCGCGGCCATCTATCGAGCGGCGCTACGGCGATGTGGACGCCTATGTCGCCGCAATCGTCGAGGCGGCGGAACGCCTGGTCGCGGACGGCCTGATGCTGGAAGAGGACGTCGCGCGGGTCGAAGAGCGCTCCCGAAACTGGAGCCGGCCGCTGCACGACGTGCGTCTTTAGAGCGGGATTTCTCACCGGGGCTGGCTCGATCCGGCCGAGTCGGATATCGCCCTAGCCCGCATTTCTCACCAAGGCCACGGCCAGCGTCGCGTCCAGGCGTTCGATCCGCCAGGAATGGGCCGAAAAGCGTATCAGGGAATACGGTTGAGGCCCGTGACGCCGCGGGCGGGCGCCTGGGCGCGACCCGAAGGGCGGCGCGCTCCGGCCGACATAGTGCGTCAGGGCGCTTGCCCGATGCACCACATCGCGCTGTGCGCCCTTCCTGCTCTCTCGGCCGGATAGCGCCGCGCAGACCATGACCTTGGTGAGAAACAATAGTCATTCGTGTTTCCTGACAATGCCGGGGCCTTCCTGAAGATGCCAATATGCCCCTGTGGCCGTGGGATACAGCCGATCTCGCTCCGATTCTGATTGTCAGGAGTTCCATGGAATACCCCTGATATGTATTACGCGTGTTGTGGAAGGTGTTGATTTCTGAGGAGCGCCATGACACCATGCCTCCATGAATAGCCCCGGAAAACGAACCGCGCGCGTCAAGCTCACAATCGCAAGGCGCACCATCGACAGCTTCGAGCCCGCCGACAAGCCGTGGATCGCATGGGACGACAAGCTCACAGGATACGGCGTCCTCATCCATCCCTCCGGCGTCAAGTCCTACATCGTAAACTACCGCCTCGGCCCCGGCGGCAGGGCCGCCCCCAACAAGCGCCTCGTCATCGGACGATGCGACAGAATGGCGCCCGAGCTGGCGCGCAAAGAGGCTCACAGGCTGCTCGGCATGGTCGCCATGGGCGAAGATCCCGCCGCAGCCCGCACCAGGAGCCGGCGCATGCCCTCCCTTGGGCAGGCCTTCGAGCAGTACATGAAGGCTAATCCCAAGCGCAAGGCGATCACCAACCAGTGCTACCGGGACCGTTTCGAGCGGCCCCTCGGCGACTGGCTCTCTCGTCCGCTGGATTCCATCACGCGCGAGGACGTGGAGGAGCGCTTCAATCGCGTCACCGGGAAGAACGGCTGGGCGACGGCCAACCAGTGCATGTCGCTGCTGCGCTCGGTCTATCGCCGGCCCTGCGTGGATTTCGGGGGACTGGCCAATCCGGTCGATCTCTGGGTCGCAGGCGGCGGCAGGTTCCATCACAAGCCGAGGCGCAAGATCCCGCCGCCTGCCGAGGTTCTGCCGCGCTGGCGCAAGGGGATCGAGGCCGTGGTGAGCAATCCCGCGCTCAGGGATGTGTTCTGGTTCGGGATGTTCACCGGCATGCGGCTCGGCGAGGTGCTGCCGCTCAAGTGGGACCAGGTGAACAGGGGTGAACGGGTCTTCCGTGTGGAAGAGACCAAGACCGGTGTGCCGCTTGAGCTGCCGATCACCCGCCAGCTTGCGGCCATTCTCGACCGGCGCTGGGCCGGGAGCGGGGAGAAGCCGGGCTTCGTGTTTCCGTCGACCTCCAGCCGCACGGGCCATTTTGTGAAGCTGACGTATTTTCATCGCCGCATCAGCGAGGCCGGGGGCACGAAGTTCTGGTACCACGGGATGCGCAACTGCTTCATCACCGTGGCGGAGCGGGACTTGATGCTGCCGCACGCGCTCACCAAGCGGCTGGTCAATCACGCGCCGCCCAACGACGTCACCGAG
>LXNI01002230.1_pt1 | contig 14043 bp, 13 predicted proteins | sample 809091 | NCBI WGS metagenome assembly LXNI01 (sample SAMN04870527, study PRJNA318959) | sponge metagenome | biome: 01000161; feature: marine sponge reef; material: water | host: Sarcotragus foetidus | place: Greece: Milos, Mediterranean Sea | collected 2013-05-29 | depth 5-7 m | reverse complement strand
GGGCGATCCGCTCGCACTGGGCCTCGGTGAGTTCCATATCGTTGATTCTCCTGCGCTTTTCCGCCTACAACAACAGGAAATAATGATACCACAAATACCCCGCTATGTGTTAACACGCCCTAATTGTTGTAGACGTTCTCCTCGTTTTCTGTGCCCGACCTGACGCTCACTTCAAGCGCAATGTACTGATGGATAGTTTCTGACTTTTCCAGCGGGAATTTTGGATACCTTGGCATAAAGTACCGATGGACGACTTCATACACGATTCGATTTTCCGGCAGCTGCCGATCGCGACCGGCTAACACTCCTGGGTCCACGATGCGATCCCCGGGTTGCGGAATCGTTCCTCCCAATTCCCTGAGTTCATATTCTTCTCGAAGATCGATCAATCTACCCTTCGGGTCGCGCTCAAATAAGCGAACCAAAGGAACATACTCAACCTCAAAGCCGTTCTGTCGAATGGTTAGTTGGCTTTTGCTGTTTTGCATAGGCAATCCCCCGGTGGAATCAGGGAACATCCCCAATTTTTCGCTGGTCCCGATATGAGGGCGCCGACGGTAATTCTCAATGGCCACGCAATATGGCATCAGGCACAAGATCGATACTCTTTGCCCCTGATAAGAGTCTGAAAATACAGGGACTCAATTAAGATAAAGAATGGGCCGTGAGGGAATCGAACCCGCAACCAATGGATTAAGAGTCCACTGCTCTACCTAGTTGAGCTAACGGCCCAGTGTGGGTGTGGCGTTGAACGGAACGCCAGCCGGTGGGGGTGCAATATTGCCATAGCTTGCACGCGCGGCGAGTAAGGGTGGGGTGGACGATGGGATTCGAACCCACGACGACCAGATCCACAATCTGGGGCTCTACCAACTGAGCTACGCCCACCACCGTTGATGCTTGCCGCCCGGCACGCCGCTTCGTGCCGTTTCGGCCGATGGCGCGCCTGGCAGGACTCGAACCTGCAACCACCGGCTTAGAAGGCCGATGCTCTATCCGGTTGAGCTACAGGCGCATCGACTGGTTAGTCCGGGAAAGCGGCGGCCCATTGGCGCTGTGGTCGGGGTAAACGGATTTGAACCGTTGACCTTCTGCTCCCAAAGCAGACGCGCTACCAGACTGCGCCATACCCCGCCGCCATGCCGAGCCAGCAGCCGGCATGATAACACTGGCGGGGTATTCAGGCGTTGGTGGCGGGTTCGGCGTAGGCGTCGATGTTGCGGGGCTCGGTGGAGCGGTCGGAGAGGATGAGCTTGTGGCGGTAGAAGCGATCGACGCCCGGAGGTCCCATGCGGGAACGGCCGAGTCCGGAGAGGTTGAAGGGGTCCTGCTCGAACTCGTGGACTGTCCCGGACAGCGATGCTTCGTTCACGCTGATTACGCCGCCATTCATACGGCTGGCAACCTGAAGGCCTTCTTCCTCGGTCCCGGCAAACACGCTTGCGCTCAAGCCGTAGCGTGAGTCGTTGGCGAGTTCGACGGCCTCGTCGATGCTGTCGAAGGGCATGACGGGCAGCACGGGTCCGAAGGTCTCGTCGGTCATGATGCGCATGGTGTGGTTGACGCCGCTCAATACGGTGGCCGGATACCAGGTGCCGCCTTCTTCGATGGGCTTGCCGCCGCAGTGCACGGTGGCGCCTTTCTCGACGGCTTCGTCGATGTGCGACTGGATGGTCGCCAGTTGCTTTTCGAAGATCAGCGGGCCGATGTGGCCCTTGTCGGGCGCTTCGGTATTGGTGGTTACCTTCGCGGCCAGTTCCGCGAGGCGCGCAACCAGCGCGTCATGCAGCGGGCGGGCGACGTAGATGCGTTCGACCGATTGGCAGGCCTGGCCGGTGGCGGCCACCGAGCCGCGCAGCAGCACCTGGGCGGTGCGCTCCAGGTCGGCCGATTCCAGGACGATGGCGGGGTCCTTGCCGCCCATTTCCAGGAACGCGGGAATGAAGTTGCTTGCCGCGCGTTCGCCGACCAGGCGGCCGGTCCGCACGCTGCCGGTGAAACAGACGGCGTCCACGTTGTCGATCACCGCCTCGCCGGTCGCCCCGGCGCCCATCGCGTAATCGACCACGTCCGTGAGTCCGGGAATTTGGGCGAAGCATTCGCGCACCGGGTCCGCGTGGCGGGGCGTGATTTCGCTGGGCTTGTAAAGGATCGCGCTGCCCGCGATCAGCGCCGGGATCGAGTCGATCATTCCGAGCAGGAAGGGGAAATTCCAGGGAGAGATGATGCCGACCACGGGAAAGGGAACGAGCTGCGTGCGCGCCATGATGGTGGGTATCGAGCTGTTGCGGGCGGCTTCGTTCTTGACCAGCTCGCGCGCGAAACCGGCCATCCGGTCGGTCATGTGCCGGAGGTTGTCGATCTCGATGTGGGTGATCAGAACCCTTCCGGTGTCGGCTACCAGCGCGTCGAAGATCGCCTGGCGGTTGTCCTGGACGGCATCGGCGAAGGCATTGAGCGCCTCGACGCGCTTTTCCAGGCCGAGGTCCAGCCAGGCGGGCTGGTTCATGCGCAGGCGGTCGGCGGTCGACGCCACCTCGTCGGGGGTGGCGGGCTTGATCACGTAGTCGCGTTCGCCGGTGCGGGGGTTTCTTACCTGTATCGGGGCGAAAGATGCGGTTGCGGACATGGGCGGGTTTCCTTCGGGCTGGCGTGAGGCGGGCATTTTGCCATGATGGATGGGAGGGAAGGCGTCTCGCCTTCCCGGAGGGCGGGACGCCCTCCTTACCGGGCTACAGGGTGTAGCTCCCCTGGGGGGTGCCGACGATCACGACCTCGGGCCGCTGCCGGGCGAACAGGCCCACGGTCACGACGCCGGGGACCTGGTTGATCTCGCTTTCCATTTCTTCCGGGTCGAGGATCTTGAGGTTGTGCACGTCGAGAATCTCGTTGCCGTAGTCGGTGATCATGCCTTCGCGGTACTGCGGCTGGCCGCCCATTGCGACGAGCTTGCGCGCCACGGCGGAGCGGGCCATGGGAATGACCTCCACCGGGAGCGGGAACTTGCCCAGCAGCTTCACCCGCTTGCTCTCGTCCACGATGCAGACGAAGCGGCGCGAGGACGCCACCAGGATCTTCTCGCCGGTCAGTGCGCCGCCGCCGCCCTTGATCAGACGGCGGTGCTCGTCGGTCTCGTCGGCGCCGTCCACGTAGAGATCCAGCGTCCCGCACCGGCTCAGCGGCGACACGTCGAAATCGAGACCGCGCAGCAGGCCGGTCGTGGCTTCCGAACTCGATACGACCTTCGATATCCGGTCGCGAACTTTCGGGAGAAGCGCGATGAACTCGTTGGTGGTGCTGCCCGTGCCGACGCCCAGCAGGCAGTCGTGCGGGATGCGCTCGATCGCGGCCTGCGCGGCGTTGCGCTTGGCCGTCGGCGCTGCCTCTTTGCCGGCTTTATTCGATCGCAAGCGGTCCTACCTTGGCGGGGGCGAGAAACTGCCTCGCGGGTTGCTGATTGCCGCCATTATATGGAGCGCCCCGCCGCGGAACATCGGGCGAGGCCCGGCGGGGATCAGCGCCGGAACTCGTGGATTTTCCCCGCGGTGATTACGGCGTCCAGTGGCACGTCGGTGGGCTTGGCTTCGAGCTTGCCCACTTGCTGGAATTCGTAGGCCAGGCCCAGCAGCAGCGGCCGCCGCCAGTGCCTCCCGGCATTGCGGAACGCGAACGTGCGATCGTAGTAGCCGCCGCCCTGGCCGAGGCGGTTGCCGCCGCCGTCGAAGGCCACCAGCGGGGTCAACACGACGCTCGGCCGCCTCGCGCTCACCCAGCGCCCGGGACGCCAATCCGGCTCCAGTATTCCCCATCGGTTTCTTACCAGCTTGTCGCCGGGACGATACCGCGCGAACCGCATGTGCCGTCCGGCGACCACCGGCAGAAGCACCTCCAAGCTCCGTCCCAGCGCCCATTCGATGATCGGTTCGCAGGACACTTCGCCGCGGTGGGCCAGGTAGGTCGCTATGCAGCTTGCGCGCCGGAACGCCGGCAGGGCGCGTGCCCGTTGCACGCATTGCTGGGCGGCTTCGTCGCGCTGCTCGGCGCTCAGGCTCGCGCGCCTCTTGCGCATTGAGGAGCGCAAGTCGTCAACCGGCATCGTGTGGCTTCGTGTCGAGGGCAGTGCCCTCGTTTCCGGTTCTAGCCGGCCGCCTGCGCCTCGGCGCCGGCAGCCGCTTTCTCGAGACGCCGCTCTACGCGCCGCCGTACGCTGCGCACGCTGTCGCGGGTTTCCTTGGCGCTGCTGTCGTTGTCCCGCTGCGCCTGCACCAGGTTGGTGGCGAGCTTCAGTGCCGCCAGCATGAATACGTTGCCGGTGTCGAGCAGGGGGTCCTGCCGCTGCACGTTCTCGATCTGCTCGTCGAGCAGCGGCGCCGCGCTCTTCAGTAGCTCCCGGTCCTCAGGTTCGCAGGCGATTGTGTAGTCCTCGCCCAGGATACGAAGCCTGACGGTCTTGAGCTCCTGGGTCACACGCTGCGTTCCATGCTGCGCAGCCGCTGGACCATCTCGGCGACCCGCTGGCGTGCTTCCTCCCGGGTATTGAAGAGCTGTGAGCGTTCGCCCTGGAGCTTCTCGCACTGTGCGAGCAGCGCGGCGTTCTCGCGCCGCAACTGGTCGTTCAGGTCGAGCAGCTCGTCGACCCGCTCCGACAGCAATTCGATCTCTTCCTGCAGGTTTTGTTCCTGTGTCATGACGCGCGAATATAGCACGGACGACCGGCTAAAATCGGCAAATGCTCAAGGCAGAAGACTTCGCCCGCCGGCGCCGCGCCCTGCTGGGCGCGCTCGGCCGCGGCTGCGCCGCCGTCGTTCCGGCAAGCCCGGTGCGGGTGCGCAGCCGCGACGTCGATTATCCCTATCGCCCGGACACCAACCTCCTTTACCTGACCGGCTTCGCCGAGCCCGAGGCGGTGGCCGTTCTGGCGCCGGGCCGCGACGAGGGCGAGTTCGTGCTGTTCTGCCGCGACCGCGATCCCGAGCGCGAACTCTGGGACGGCAAGCGCGCCGGACCGGAGGGCGCCAAAGCGGAATACGGCGCCGATTGCGCCTATCCCATCGGCCAGTTGGACGAGCTCATGCCGAAGCTGCTGAAAGGCTGCGACACGGTGCACTACGACCTCGGCAACAACCCGGCCTTCGAAGCCCGCCTGGGCGGCTGGCTGAAGAAGTTGCGCGACCAGTCAAAGGAGCGCAACAAGGCGCCGGTGCAGGTTGCGGCGCTGGACTACTACCTGCATGAAATGCGCCTGTGCAAGCACTCGACGGAGCTGGACTGCATGCGCAGTTCCGCGGCGCTGGCGGTGGATGCCCACAAGCGCGCGATGGCGCGCACCCGTCCGGACATGTACGAATACCAGGTGGAAGCGGAGATCATCTACCGCTTCAAGCGGAACGGGGCGACCCACTCGTATCCCCCGATCGTCGCCTCCGGCGCCAACGCCTGCATCCTTCATTACAACGAGAACGTAAGCCGGATGCGCGACGGCGACCTGCTGCTGGTGGATGCGGGCTGCGAGCTTGAGGGCTATGCGTCCGACATCACCCGCACCTGGCCGGTCAGCGGAGCCTATTCGGCGGAACAGCGCGCCGTCTACGAGATCGTGCTTGAAGCGCAGCGCGCGGCGATCGATACGATGGAGCCCGGCGTGGCCATCCTCGACCCGCATCACGCCGCCGTGGGCGTGATCACGCGCGGGCTCAAGCGAATCGGCCTGCTCAAGGGCAAGGTGTCCGATCTGGTGCGCGACGGAGCGTATCGAGAATTCTTCATGCACCGCACCTCGCACTGGCTGGGGATGGATGTGCACGACGTGGGCGACTACGAGGCCGGCGGGGAGCCCCGCAAGCTGGAGCCCGGCATGTGCTGCACGGTCGAACCGGGCATCTATGTCGCCCCGGACAACAGAAACGCGCCAAAGGCGTTCCGCGGAATCGGCATTCGCATCGAGGACGACGTGGCGGTGACCGACTCCGGGCATGAAGTGCTGACAGGCGCGCTGCCCAAGGACCCGGACGAAATCGAAGCGCTGGTCGGATCCGGCTGATGTACGCCGTCGTCGTGGCCGGCGGCGGGCTCACGGGCGCCACGCTCGCGGTGGCGCTGTCCAAACTGGGACTGAAGGTGGCCGTGGTCGAGGCCGTGCCGCCGGAGGATCCGGGGCAGCCCAGCCTCGATGACCGAACCAGCGCGATTGCGCGGACCGGGGTGCGAATCCTCGAGAACCTGGACGTCTGGCCGCGGCTTGCCGAAGCGCCCAGCCCCATCCGGTCGGTCGAGATTTCCGAGCGTGGCTGCTTCGGGGGCGCCCGGATCGAGGCCGCGTCGCAGGGGCTGGACAGCCTGGGCAGCGTGGTCCGCAACCGTGTGCTGGGGCAGGCGCTGTGGGAGAAGCTGCGCGAGTCGGATTGCGTCGACATCTTCTGTCCGGCGAGCGTGAGTTCGGTAATGGTGGAGTCCGACCGGGCGAGCGTCAGCGTCAGGGCCGGCGCCGGAAAGCCGAGGAAGCTCAGCGCCCGCTTGCTGGCAGTCGCCGAAGGCGCCCGCTCGCCGTTGCGCGAACGGTTCGGGATTGCGGCCGAGCACAGGGAATACCCGCAGGTCGCGCTGACGGGGCTGGCGGAGGTCCGCAAGGTGATCCGGCCGGACACCGCCTGGGAGCGTTTCACCGCCGATGGCCCGCTGGCCGTGCTGCCCGCGGGCGGTCGCCGCTACGGGTTCGTCATCGTGTCGAACCGGGGCGCGGAGAGTCTCGGGGAAATGAAGGATGCGGACCTGCTTGCCCACTTGCAGGAACTGATGGGTTACCGCGCCGGCGAGTTCGTGGCGGTGGGGCCGCGGGCCGTCTATCCGCTGGCGCTGGACCGGGCGGAGCGGGTCACGGCGCCCCGTTCGGTGCTGGTGGGCGCCGCCGCCAACAGCGTCCATCCGCTGGTAGCCCAGGGATTCAACCTGGCGCTGCGCGACGTCGCGGCGCTGTCGGAAACGCTGGCCGCCGGAGGGCGTCCGCCGGTCGATCCCGGCGACCCGGTGTTGCTGGCGCGCTATGCGGGCTGGCGCCGGCGGGACCAGGCCAATGTGGTGCGCTTTACCGACAGCCTTGCTCGGCTGAGTCAGAGCGCCTGGCTGCGCCCGCTGCGCGGGCTGGGCCTGCAGGCGTTTGACGTCCTCCCGCAAGCCAAGCCGCTGCTGGCGCGTTTCGCGCTGGGGCAGGGCGGGCGCATGTCGCGCCTGGCGCGCGGACTCCCGTTGTGAGTGCCGGTTTTCAGGCCGCGGTCGCCGGCGGCGGAACCGTGGGCCTGGCCTGCGCGCTGCTGCTTCACCGCCGCTGCGGCTGGGACGTCGCGCTGGTCGAGCGCTCCCCGCCGCGTGGAGCTGAAGCGAAGGGAGGAGCTGAGGGCACGGCACCGCAACGCGCCCTGACCCTCTCCCCCGGCGCAGCGGAACTGCTGGCCGAGTGCGGGCTGCCTTGGAGCGAGGGCGTCCCCCCCTCGTCGGGAGCGAAGGCGTCCCCGCCTTCGGCGAGGGCGGGACGCCCTCGCTCCCCGGGGACGGCCTCGCTCCCCGGGCATGCGTTCTCCCGGATGGTCGTCTGGCGGGGTGAGGGCGGACCCGCGCCCGGGAACTCGATAACTTTCGATGCGGCCGAACTTGGCGTGAAGGCGCTGGGCAGTGTGGCGCACGAAACGCCGCTGCGGCGCGCACTCTGGGACCTGGCGGCTGATTGCGCCGGAATCCGCGTGTATTCCGGCACGGAGCTGGCGTCTGCGCGAATCGGGGAGCAGTGTGGATACCTCGATCTGGACAACGGCGAGGAGGTCGCTGCCGAACTCCTGGTCGGCGCCGATGGCGCCCAATCGAAGCTGCGCTCGGCGCTGGGGATCGAATTCCATGCGCGCGGCTATGGCCAGACCGGGCTGGTGTTTGAAGCGGATTGCGGCGAGCCTGGCGGTGAAACGGCCTGGCAGCGCTTTTCCGACGACGGCACGTTGGCGCTGCTGCCCCTGAGCGAGAGCCGGCTCAGCATCGTCTGGAGCCTGCCCGATGAGCGGGCGGAACGACTCAGGCGGCTGGACGGCGAGGGTCTCATGGCGGAGCTTAACGAGGCCGGCGCGTCGGTGGCCGGAGAACTCACTCCCGCCACGCCGATTGCCTCTTTTCCCTTGCGCCGGGGCCGCGCGGCTCGCGCTTCCGGAGAGCGCTACGCACTGGTGGGGGAGGCGGCGCGGACGGTGCATCCCCTCGCGGGCCAGGGGCTCAACCTGGGGCTGGGCGATGCCGGGGCGCTGGCGCGCGTGTGCAGCGAGCAGGGCGATGCGCTGATCGGCGATGCCCGCGTGCTGGACCGCTTCGCCCGCGAGCGGGCCCGCTACGGGGAAGAAATGTCACTCGGCATTCACGCCATCAACGCGGCCTTCGAGGGCGCGCTCGCGCCCCTTGCGGCCCTGGCGCTGGGCGCGGTGGACCGGTTGCCGCCGTTGAAGCGCGCGCTGGCGGAGCGCGCGATGCGCTGACTTAAGGGTTAAGGCTGGCGCGCTCCCACTCGCCGTCGGTAAAGCGCAGTCGCAAACCCGGCCAGTAGCCCGGGTCCAGCTTGACCGTGGCGACCTTGGTTGCTCCGGTAGGCGTAATTCCCTCAACTCGAACAATCGGCGTATCGCCAATCCTCCGAAGCGCGGCGGTGAACTCGTCCAGGTTGGCGACCGGGTGGCCGTCCAGGCCCGTAATCTGCAGGAAACGGATCGGCAGGAGATAGCGGTGGGCGGGCGATCCGTAGGTGTAGTGCTGGATGGTGACGCCCTGCGGCCGGATCGCCAGTTGGGCCGCCATGCCGCGCGGCGGGTTCTGAACCAGCGCGCCGGCCCAGAACAACACCTCGCGCAGGCCTTCCCAGCCGAGTTCCACCGTCTCGAATTTCAGTTCCACCTCTTCGCCGTCGCGCCACACCAGCAATTCGGCCTCCGGCAGGCCGGCAACGGCCCGCTCGACTTCCTGCGGCCGCGTGGCCATGCGGCCGTTGATCGTCAGCAGCAGGTCGCCGGGTTGCGCATGCCCGGCGGCGGGCGTGCCGGCCACGGTTCGCGCTACCAGCAGGACCTGGCGGCGTTCGGTGTCATGCTCTTCCACCTTGCGCCGCCAGTCTTCCGGCAGCCCGCGGCGCAGGGCCACCGACAGCGGAGCGCGTTGCCATTCGATTTCCAGGGAACGCCAGTCGGCCTCCCGCCGGAGGTCATCGAGCATCACCTGGACATGTTCGATCGGCAGGCCGGCGACAATTTCGTTGGGGCGGTTTCTTGATCCCGAGGCAAAACTGCTCCAGAGCGCCACTACCCTGGACCGGGAATCGAGCAGCACGCCGGAAATCTGCGTGTCCGCGTTCTCCACTTCCAGTATTTCCAGGTTGGCCTCGCGGAACCCGCCGAAATTCGACGGCGCCAGGTTGATGAGTTTCAGCTCCCCGGCTTCGTAGGACCGGATGACCGGCTCCAGGTCGGGGCGAAAGCCGGCCAGGAAGATTTCCTCGCCCGGGTCCGGCGGTCCGGGAGCGAAGGCGGCTTCGCGCAGGGGCGTGTCGCCCAGCAGCGCAGGGTCGTATTGCAGCACCGCAAGGTTGTGCACGGGATGGATGGCGGCGACCTGGGCCGTGACCTCGAGCGTGCCGTTGAAGGTCAGCACCGCGTCGCCAACGGTTTCCGGCACGGTGTTGCGGTCCACGACCACCCAGCCCCTCTCGGTGTCCACGATCAGCCCGGCGCCGTAGTAGTGCTGCCCGTTGACCGCCGACACCACGTAGGGCATGTCGAAGCGCACGTGCACGAGCGAAGGCGCTATCCGGCGCAGCCTCGAGTCCTCGAACCTGCGCGGCTGCGTCATGCGCGGTTCGGGCGGCTTCGCCTGCGGGGCGGACTCCAGCGGCCGGCAAGACCAGTGCTGACTGGCCTCGGCCTGCCTGCAGCGTTCGGCCGCAAACCAGCGTCGGCCGGTACGGGCGCTGCGCAGCTGGTCGGCGCGCGGGTTGCGCGGCGTGCTGTAGCGGATCTGGGCCACGTCTTCATGCCCCAGTACCGACAGGGCCTGTTCGACGTCATCCAGCGTGCGCAGCGGCAGACCGTTGATTTCGCGCAGGATGGATCCGTTTTCGATCGAGGCCAGCCCCAGCAGGTAGCCCGGTTGCGCCACGTAAATGGTGTCCAGCGGCACGTTGAAATGGCGGGCCTGCTGGTAGGAGGTCTGGTGCAGAAAGGACCCGCCGAAGGCGATGTATTCGCGCGGAGTGACCGCGTGCAGGTCGCTCACTTCGATGACGGCTTCCACGACGCGGCCCCGGCGCTCGATCAGCAGCGTTACCGGCCGGCCGACGCTCTCGTCAAGCACGCTTTCCAGGCGCAGGAAGTCGGGGAACTCCTCGTCTTGAACCCGCAGCAGTATGTCGCCCGGGGTCAACTCGGACGACGCCTCCGATCCCTGCAGCGTGGAGCGCACCACCAGCAGGCCGGCGCTTTCGGGAAAAGCCGCCCGGGCGTCGGCCTCGGCTTCCTCTCCCAGCCCCAGCCGGCGCAGTTCGTCGTACGGAAGCTGCTCGAAGGTGGTCAGCAGTCCGCCGCGGGGTACCGGCTCGCCTTCCTGTATGAGGGCCAGCGCCCGGCGGACCCGCTGCAGCGGCAGGAAATAGCTGCTCTGCGCGCGCACCTGGCCGCCCGCGTTCAGGGCGACTGCGCGCCCCTCGATGTCGATTACGGGGCTGCCCGAGGACCCGCCCGAGGTGCCGGATGCCGCCTGTATGTAGAAGGTGTTGAAATCGTTGTAACGCCCGAACCCGTAATTGGGCGCGGTGCGGTCCAGCCGCGCGATGGTCCCCGCGAGGATCGAGAACCGTTCGCCCGCATCGTTGCCCACCACCCGGATTTCGCGCCCCAGCTGGGCGCCTTCCGGGGCCAGCTCGAGGCCCTCGGGCCGGATGTGGCGCAAACTGGCCGGATCGTAGCGGAAGAAGCCGAAATCATGCACGGGATCGGCGTACAGCCGCTCCAGTTCGATCTCCTCCTGGTTGGCGAACAGCGCCTCGCCCCGCACCGGGCCGGTGGACACGATGTGCCGGTTGGTCAGGATGATCCCGCGACCGGCATCCACCACGAAGCCGGTTCCGTCCAGCAGCGTGTTGGACTCGGTGTCGAAGGGTCGCGTCTTGTTGACTCTCAGGGAAACAACCGAGGGGCGGATCTGCTCCAGGGTTTCCCGCCAGGCGGCCTCGTTATCCTGCGCCTGCGCGCCCAGGCTTGCCAGCGTCAGTCCCGCTGCCGCCCAGATCAATTTCATAGCCGTAGTTCTCCTTGAATTCACGCTGCAGGCGCTCTCGATCAAAACGATGGTTCTGCGTTCCCGCGCTGCCCGCCTTGATGGCGCCCAGCAGCGCCGCCAGCCTTCCGGTGTCTTTCCAGTCCCATCCTCTCACGATACCGTAAGCCAGACCCGCCCGGAAGGCGTCGCCGCAGCCCGTCGGGTCCACGACTTCATCGACGCGCGCCGGCGGAATCGTCTCGCACTCACCGCCGTGGTAAATCCTTGCCCCCTGCGCGCCTTCGGTCACGATCAGCGCCTGGGTCTCTTCGCAGATTCGCTCCCGGTTCCAACCCGTGGCGCGTTTCAGCATTTCCGCCTCGTAGCTGTTGACCGCAACGCAAGCGGCCATGCGGATGAACTCGCGCAGTTCCCGGCCGTCGAACTTTCCCAGCCCCTGGCCCGGGTCGAACAGGAACGGCATTCCGGCCTCGTGCATCTGCGCGGCGTGATCGAGCATGGCCTGGTGGCCGTCCGGCGAAATGAGTCCCAGTTGCGCGCCGGTGTCCGCCGGCAGCTTCCGGCAGTGCGCGTGGTCCATGGCGCCGGGGTGGAAGGCGGTGATCTGGTTGTCGTCCAGGTCGGTGATGATGTAGGCCTGCGCGGTGAGCTGGTCGGGCAGTTCGCTGACCAGCGCCATGTCTATTCCGAGTTTCCCGAAACGCAGGCGGTACGGGGCGAAATCGCTGCCCGCCGCGGCCAGCATCAGCGGCCTGTCGCCCAGCAGCGCCAGGTTGTAGGCGATGTTGCCGGCGCAGCCGCCGAACTCGCGCCGCATGTCGGGCACGTCGAAGGCGACATTGAGGATGTGGACCTTGTCGGGCAGTATGCGTTCGCCGAAGCGCCCGCGAAACAGCATGATGTTGTCGTAGGCGAGCGAGCCGCAGACGACCGTGGTGAAGGCTGCAGGCACTGGACCGGCGCCCTCCGCTACTGGACCGGCCGCCTCGCCGGCGTCAGGAAGCGCTTAGCGAAGCAAACTCGGCGGCAAAGTCGCCCTGCGGCTCCCCGTCCTCGGCGTGAATCTCGAAGACCCTGTTGAGCGCCGCCTCATGCGCAAGCGCCGAGACGCACACCCGCGCCACGTCGGCGCGCGTGATCCAGATGCCTTCCGCGCGGGTGTCGCCCTGCTCGAAGATGATGGTCTGGTTGCCGCCGGGATCGTCACTGAGGCCGCCGGGGCGAACGATCGTATAGGGCACTCCACTGGCCGCCACCGCTTCCTCGCCCCTGCGCTTCCAGATCAGGATGTTGTTGAACATGCGGTTCAGATAGTGATCGTCGTCGGTAACGCCCCGCGAAGACACCAGCACGTATTGGCCGACCCCCGCCGCCAGCGCCGCTTCGGCGAGGTTGCGCGCGCCCTCGAAGTCGACATGTTCGGCGGTGTTGTCGGGGCCTCCGCCCGCGTTTGCGCCGGCCGCGTTGATTACGGCCCCGACGCCATCCAGTGCGGCGGCGATACTGGCCGCGTCCTTGAGATCGCCGGCCACCGCTTCCACGTCCGCGCCGAGGCGCTCGGCGGCCCTGGCCGTGTCGCGCACGAAGGCGCGAACCGGGTAGCCCTGCTTTTTGAGTTCCGCGACCACCAGCGATCCGGTCCCGCCGGTGGCGCCGGCCACCAGCACCAGGGGCTTCGCATCCTCCTGGGGCGCGGCCTGCTCCGCGGGAGCCTCGACGCTCTGCCCGCAGGCGGCGGCGATCAGGGAGGTCGTGGCCAGAAGGCCGATCAGCTTGGACGGGCGCATGGTCAGGACCCGCTCAGCGCCGCGAATTCACCGGAAAAGTCGGTTTGCGGTTCGCCGTCTATTGCGTAGATTTCAAACACCTTGTTGCGCGCCCCCTCGTCCTGAAGCGCGGCCACGCACACCCGGGCCACGTCGGCGCGGCTGATGACCTTGCCTTGCCCCGGAACGTCGCCCTGCTCGAAGGTGATCCTCTGCGCGTTGCCGGGCGCGTCGCTCAAGCCGCCCGGGCGAACGATGGTGTGGGTAATCCCGCTGGCCACGACCGCCTCTTCGCCCCGGCGTTTCCAGATCAGGATGTTGTTGAACATGCGGTTCAGCGCGTGCTCGTCGTCGGTCACGCCCATGGAGGAGACCAGGACATAGTGGCCTACGCCCGCCGCTGCCGCCGCATCGGCAAGGTTGCGGGTACCTTCGAAATCGACATGCTCGGGCATGTTGTCGTCCGCCGCCGGGACGCCGGAGCCGGCCGCGTTGATCAGCACGCTCACGCCGTCAAGCGCCGCGGCGATGCTGTCCGGGTTCCTGAGGTCGCCCACCGCGGCCTCGACGTCCGGTCCAAGCCGCTCGGCGACCTTCTCCGCGTTGCGCACGAACGCGCGTACCGGGTAGCCTTCCGCCTGCAGTTGCGCCACGACCAGCGAACCCGTCTTGCCCGTCGCGCCCGCCACGAGAACCAGGGGCTTCGCGTTGCCGTCCGCCGCGGATTCGTCCGCCTGCGCGTCGACTGATTGCCCGGCCATGACGGTCAGCAGGCAGCCTGCAAGCAAGCCGGAAAGTGATTTGAGTGAGCGCATGAATTTTTTCCCATGGAATTGCGGGTGCGTATCTTAACCAAACTGCGCTAGTGCCGTGTCAAGCTTATATTGCCGCATCAGCGTGTCTCCCCTGGTTCGTGGCAAGGCGCGTCCCGCCGGGAATGGCGTCTCCCATTGCCCAGGGGCGCAACGCGGCCACGGGCCAGGGG
>LXNI01002229.1_pt1 | contig 14055 bp, 7 predicted proteins | sample 809091 | NCBI WGS metagenome assembly LXNI01 (sample SAMN04870527, study PRJNA318959) | sponge metagenome | biome: 01000161; feature: marine sponge reef; material: water | host: Sarcotragus foetidus | place: Greece: Milos, Mediterranean Sea | collected 2013-05-29 | depth 5-7 m | reverse complement strand
CAGCTGCAGGTGATCGGCATCCTGGCGAGCTTTGCTTTGTCATCGCTAGGCGTCCTGGTTTACGTTTTAGCGGGCGCGCACATCGCCCGGCACGCCCCGGTGGAGGCGCTCAGCGAGAGCATCGCCGGCGTTGACGACACCAGAGAGTTGATGCTGGTCGAACTCGACGAGCCGCTGTAGTTCTCGTCATTACCAGACGCATTTGGGTCACTGAACTGCTGTGCAAGTTTATAGGAAGTCGGCGCCGAGCAAGCCTGCCAAGCTGCTATACGTGGTCAACATCCCGCGTTTTTTTGTGTCGCATCGCCTGCCTCTGGCTTTGGCGGCGCGCGCTGAGGGATTCGATGTTCAGGTCGCGGCATCCGATGCGGATCCGGAATCGGCTGAGCGAATCGCCGCGGCCGGATTGCCCTTTCATCCCCTGCCTTTGAGCCAGCACGGCCTGAATCCACTGCGCGAGCTGCGGACGATTTTTGCCTTGCGACGGCTTTACAAGCGCCTCGATCCCGATTTGCTGCACCACGTCAGCATCAAGCCGGTGATCTACGGCGGCATCGCAGCCAAGTTAAGTCGACGTCGCTTGGTCATCCAGGCGATGAGCGGCTTGGGCTACCTGCACGTCAGCGAACAGCGGCGCGCCAGGCTGCTCGAGAAGCTCAGCAGGCCGGCGTTTAAGTTCGCGCTTGCGGGCGCCGGCACAGTCATGATTTTCCAGAATCCGGACGATCGGCGCGTATTCGTCATGCGCGGTTTGGTCGCGGCGGAGAGGACCGTGGTCATACGCGGCTCGGGCGTAGACGAGATGGAATTCGCGCCGCGTCCTGAAGACAGATCAGGCCTGCCGGTTGTGCTTTTCGCCGGGCGTCTGCTCTGGGAAAAAGGCGTGGGCGAATTCGTCGAATTGGCGCGCAGGTTAAAGGGTCAGGCGCGCTTTCGCGTGGTCGGTTATGAAGAGCCCAGCAGCCCGTCGAATGTGCCAGCGGCGCAACTGCAAGCTTGGCATGAGGCCGGCATCATCGAATGGCGCGGGCAACAGTACGATATGGCGCGGGTCTTCGGCGAGTGCAATATCGTCTGCCTGCCGTCAACGTATGGCGAAGGCGTACCCAAGGTGCTGATCGAGGCGGCTGCCTGCGGACGGGCTTGCGTAACGACCGATACGCCCGGATGCCGGGAAATCGTGCGTCATGGCGCCAATGGGTTGCTGGTACCACCGAAAGACCAGGACGCGCTAAGGGAGGCCGTAAAGCAGCTCATCGATGACCCGGAATTGAGACGGTCATACGGCGCCAAGGGGCGTGAGATCGCGCTGCAAGCATTTACCCTGCGCCGCGTCGCCGAAGAAACGATAGCGCTGTATCAATCGTTATTGGAAGGCGACCGCTGAACGCTGAGCGGTTGTCAAGGCGCGGCTGATGCCTGCGCCGTCAGCGTAGCCCCCGCGCAGATCGGCGGTCCACCGGGCGGATAAGTCCAAGTCTGCGGCAATTGCGCTTGTGCTGCCATGTCGAGAAACTCCTGATATATCTTCATCAGCCCGGCGCAATCTCCGCGAATCTCCGCTGACTGACCTTGCAAGTACCAGCACTCCAGACGGCGCTCTTCTACGTCGACCTGGGCTTCAATCTGAAGGCGACTGCATTGGCTCAGCGCGGACTGCGCAGTAAGATAATCGCCGCCAAGAAAGCGCAGGCGTCCCAACTCATACCAGCCTTCCGACCAGGCCGGCGCCAGCTCGGTGACTTCGCGGCAGTAGCGCAGCGCCGATTCTCGCTCCATTAAACGATCCGAGAGTTCGCAGAGGCGGACGCGAACTTTGACGTTGTCGTCGTCCAATGCCATGATGCGGTAATAAGAAACGGTCGCGCGGTCGACGTTGCTGACCTGCAACGCGAAGAGCGCGGCTTCAAAGTGCAAGGGGATTAGCTTTTCGTTGTAGCGGATGGCGTGATCCATGTGATCCAGCGCTTCACGGTAGTTGCCCTGGTCGCCGTGGGCCAAGGCGGCGGCGCGATGGCTCTCCCACTGGTAGCGCCCGGTCTCGCGGGCCAAGTCGAGGCCGATTTCAGCTTCGCGCAGCGCAGCCCCGGGTATTCCCCGCGAACTATAGGATAGCGATAGCGCGATGCGCGCCAATACATGATTTGGCAGGCGCTCTACAATACGCAAGGCGACGCGGCCGGCCTCATCCGCGAAACCGTTGGCTTGCAAGGCATAGCTCAATACCGCCTGCAGATCTTGACTTCGAGGCAAGTCGGCGACGGCGTCGCGGCTGATGTGCAGCGCATTCTCGCGGTCAAGCGCGCGGTCAATCTCGCTATAGCTGCGGTAGATCAGCGCGCGAACGAGCAACTCGTAGGCGGTGGCGTCAGGCCCGTCGCGCTCAAGAACCTGAGTGGCATATTCAACTGCCTTTTCCAGGTCGCCACTCTCAAAAGCGGCGAAGGCTTCGGGCAAGTTGGCGGCTGACTGCGGAGAGCGGTTCGGGTTTAGCCGCTGCTCAATCCAGTGCCGGCCGGAAACGACCACAGCTGTCGCCACCAGCACCAATACGAGTAGGGGCGCGCAACCGCGGAATCGAGATAAAGGACGCGCGAATATGTTATGAGTCAACTTCATTTGGACAGCGATTACGTGAGCGAATAAGTGTCGGCGCTAAGACTAGGCAAAAGTGTAATGGAGTATGGAATATCGCGCCGCGTCCCGTCATTCATATATCGCTTATCTTTATCAAACGCTAAGCATCGAGTAGGCGCCAAGTAAAAAATTGTTAGTCCAGACTGGCTGTCCTATGAGCCGCCCTTATGGGCTCGGGCAAGCGGAATCGCGGCGTGCAGGCCAAGACCAGTTCCAGCGCGCTTTCGAGATTTGCCAAGTGCCCCACCGACACGTATACCGGCTTGACGCCCGTTCGCGTTCGCAGCACAGCCCCAAGCTGTTCCCCGCGGTAGAACAGGGGCATGCGGCTGCCTTTCTCTTTCGCCGGCTCATCGTACTCGCCAATATAATGCGACTTGCCGCAGCCAATTGTCGGACGCCCGAGCCACAAGCCCAGGTGGGCGGCAATGCCCATGCGCCGCGGATGAATCTGCCCCATGCCGTCAAAGATTATTGCATCGGGTTCACTGCCGAGTTTTCTCAGCGCCTGCAAGATTACGGGAGCTTCGCGGAAAGCCAGCAGACCCGGAATATAAGGAAAGCGGGTTGCCTGCTGCGCGATGACCGTCTCGATGGGCGACAAATCGGGAAAGCTCATGACGACAATTGCCGCCCGCGTTTGACCGCCTTTAACGCTTACGTCGACGCCGGCGACGCGCTGGATGCGGTCGATTGCCAGCGGACGGTCGCTTATCAGCCGGGAAGCCAGCTCGGCTTGCAGGGCGATCGCCGCCTTCGGGCTGAGGTCCCAGTCGTGCAGCGGCTCAATGTCCATTGGGCAGCCGGGTCCGAGCGCTGAGCAGAGGCTTACATTTCCAGGTAATCGCGCAATTGACGGGATCGCGTTGGATGGCGCAGTTTGCGCAGCGCCTTGGCTTCGATCTGGCGGATGCGCTCGCGCGTGACGCCGAAGAAGTGCCCGACTTCTTCCAGGGTATTGTCTTGCCCGTCTATCAAGCCGAAGCGCATCTCCAGCACATGACGCTCGCGTTCGCTGAGGATGCCTAGCGCGGAGCGTATTTGTTCCTTGAGCAATTGCCGCCCGGCCGCGTCCACAGGGCCGATCATATTGTCGTCGGGAATAAAATCGCCCAACTGGCTGCTGTCTTCTTGACCGACGGGCATATCCAGGCTCATCGGCTCCTGGCTGATGCGCATGATGCGGCGCACCTTCTGCGAGGCTTTGCGCAGTTTGCGGTTCAGCTGCGGATCGAGTTCTTCGCCGTCGCGCATTTGCTGCTTGATCGCGCTGCGCTCGGAGTCGCTCATAAAGTCCATCTCCAGCGCGATCTGTTCGGTGATTGGCTCGGCGCCAAGCGTTTGGATAAGTTCGCGCTGCACGCGCATCATGCGGTTGATCGTCTCGACCATGTGTACGGGAATGCGAATCGTCCGCGCTTGATCCGCGATGGCGCGGCTGATGGCTTGGCGGATCCACCAGGTGGCGTAGGTGCTGAATTTATAGCCTTTGGTATGGTCGAATTTGTTGACTGCGCGCAAGAGACCGATGTTGCCTTCTTGAATCAGATCGAGGAAGCTGATGCCGCGGCCCAGGTAGCGCTTGGCGACGCTGACAACCAGGCGCAGATTGGCGCGGGTCAAATCTTCCGATGACATGGCCGCGTGCTGCTCGACTTGCTCCTGCTGCTGCTTGGCCAGGCTGATCGGATCCACCGTATCTTCAATCCAGCTATCGAATTCCTCCAAAGGCGGCAGCCCGCGCTCGCGCCGGAAATAGCGCTGCATCTGCTCTTGGTGCTCAAATGGGAAGAGGTAAAGCGCATGGATGACTTCAAAGAAGCCTTGCGCCAGCTTGGTCCAGTCTTCGTCCCGGCCCCAATTGCGCTGTTTGAGATAGCCGCGGATATATGAGTCCGCATCACGATCCCAATTGAGAATGGTCTCTTGCACTTCCGCCAGGACTTTGAAGAAGTCGGGCGCTTCCACATCACGGTCGCCGGCAGCCGCCTGCAACAGGTCCCAATCTTGTCGCAGACGCCTATAGGCAAAGCGTTCCACATCCAGGAAGTTCGGCTGCCCATTGTCCGAAGACTGATTGTCCAGGCTCATCAATTCATCGCGGAGCCGCTCCAAATGACCTTCGGCGGCAATCTGCGTGCTCAGCCACATTTCGCGGTTGCTATCCAGCAGCGGCACTTGCCCGATTTCTTTTAAGTACATCCTGACCGGATCATCGGGCAGGGGCGCGCTTTCGCGCGTGCCGCTCTGCGTTTGGTCGTCGTCCAGCTCGCCGGTCGCGAATTCCGAGGCCCTTTGATGCGTCTCGCGGCTATCATCCGTTTCCGACAAATCGTCGTCTTGTGATTCGCCGTCGTAATTAATGAGTTCGCGGAGCTTGTCTTCCGAATCATTCATCATCTTGTTGACTCCTGTTTACGTTGCGAGCGGCAAACCCCATCCCCCCGCCCCTTCCCCAGCGAGCTAGGGAAGGGGAGCTATGTACGCAGCGGGACGCAAGGTAATTTGCGTTGGCGGCGGCATTGTCGCGCGCGTGTCTACAGTTGAATTCGATGATTGCGTCGATGGGAGTGCCTTCTAACTGACTGCCACATTGATCCGAGCTTTCGCTCGCATCGACAGCATTATTTTCGACCTAATCTGTTCGCTGAATTGCTCATCGCGTTCAGAGCCGTTCTGGGTTTCTTCTTGCAAATACTGCATCTCGACGCGTTCATTATCCAAACGTTGCAGGCGCAACTGAAGCGCGCGAACGATCAGTTCATCCTTCAAGCTGAAGCCCGGTCGCGCCTTTTGCGAGGCTCTTCTAAATATATCGTTTAAGTCGACCCGAAAGTTTCCGTTTATCCGGTCGGAAACCGCGTCCGGATCCGAAATCAGCAGCGCCCGGACTGCTGCGCTTAAGTCATCATCAAGCGCCAGCTCGAGGTGTTCCATTGGCGCCATGTCATCCTGCGCCATCGAGCTCTGCAGGAAGGCCATCAGCGCGCGGTACTGGCTCTGCGTGAAGTCATCCGCGCTTAACTCAGCGAGCGGGCCCTTGAGCAGGTCTTCGTCTTCAGCCGCCAGCTCACGCAGTTTTCGATTAACTTGATAGAGCAGATCGGGGTCTTTCAGCAGAACGCTGAGACAGAATTCTTCTATGGCGCGTTTTAGCGGCTTGGCGGTGGCCGGCGACCCCGCCGAATTCTCGGTTGATTCGTCTTCCGTGATGCCATCCGCTGGGGGCATCTCATGTTCGTTGTCCCAATACTCAGGCGGCAGGTCCGGCGGAGGCTCATCTTGCGGAGGGGCAGGCGTCGGTTGCCGCAGGAGAGGCGCCTGCTCTTGCGCCCAAGCCAGCATATCGCGCTCGCTAATGCGAAGTCGGCGCGCCAGCTTCTGAATGTTGTCTTGCTTGTAAACGTTGTTCTCGGATACCAGCAGCATAGGCAGCACGGCCTGCGCCACCGTTTGACGCGCTTGCAGACTGGAATCAGCCCTCAAAGCCGCCGCTTCCATGTCGATCACAAAGTCGGCCACGTTTTGCGCGTTATCAACCAGCGCTGGCCAGCCTTCGGGCGACTCGCGCAGGAAGTCGTCCGGGTCTTTGCCGGCGGGTATTTGCAGGATGGCGATATCCACGGACAGCTTGCCGGCATAGTCGCGCGACAGCGTCGCCCGGGCGACTTCCAGGCTGCGGCGGGCGGCAGTCTGGCCGGCTTCGTCGGCGTCCAGCGCAAGCACAATTCGCTTGGCGTATCGCGGCGCGACCAGACGAATCTGCGGCTCGGTCATGGCGGTGCCCATCTGCGCCACGACGTTGACATAGCCGGCCTGATGCGCCTGGATCACGTCCATGTAGCCCTCGACAATCACGACGGTGCCGCTATCGCGAATGGCAGACCGGCCCATATCCAGGCCGTATAAGAGCCCGCTCTTGTCAAAGATCGCCGATTGCGGCGAGTTGATGTATTTCGCGCTGTCCTTGGCGTCCATGGCGCGTCCGCCGAAGCCGACCACGCGGCCGCGCTCATCGCGGATGGGAATGATCAACCGATTGCGAAAGCGATCGTAGACGCGTCCGTTCTCGTTGCGCAGGGCCAAGCCGGCTTCGACAATGTCGTCGTCATTGTGGCCCAGATCGCGCAGCGCGCGCAGCATAAAATCCCAGCTCTGCGGCGCGTATCCGATCTGGAAAGCCTGAACAGTCGCGTCGCTCAAGCCACGCTGATCGCGCAAATATGACCGAATGCCGGCGGCTGACTCAGGGCGCAAGGCATCCTGAAAGAATTCGGCTGCGCTTGAGGCGATGCCGCGCAGCTTTTCCAGATGATCGCTGCGGCTCTTCTGGGCCGGCGTTTGGCGCTGCAGCTCGACGCCGGCTTCCGCCGCCAATTCCCGCAGCGCTTCCTTGAAGTCCCAGCCGTGCAGCTTCTGCGCGAAGGTGAAAAGGTCGCCGCCTTCGGCACAGGCGCCAAAGCAGTGCCAGGTCTGCCGCAGGGGATTCACGACAAAAGAAGGCGTCTTTTCATTGTGGAAGGGACAGCAAGCCTTGTGGTTGCGCCCGGCTTTTTTCAGGCTAGGCACATGGCGCTGCACATAACTGACTATGTCGATGCGGGACTTGATTTCATCCGTAGTTGACACGGATTGTCGCTCCTCGAAGACACTTGGACACAATTATAGTGTTGCCAGAATACTTGTACAATAAATTGGCTCACGCGTTGGAGGATATATACAAAGATGTGCCCATTTATTTGGCTTAACAAACGGGTAATGAACAAAAATATCGCCGCAACCGGAGGCGCCAAGAGCGCGCTAAAAGTTCTCCAGCTCGCTCAAGTCCGCTATGCCCGCTTGCATCGCGCTAATGAGTTGCAGCAGGGCAATACGGTTATTCCGCAGCGCCGGATCCGGGTCGTGCACCAGCACATTGTCAAAAAAGTCGGTCACTGCCGGAACCATGGGCTCAAAGGCAGAGAGGAAGCGGTCGACATTTGGCGCCTCGCCGAGCTGGTTGGAAGCGCACAAGTATGCCTGGTAGAGACGCTCTTCCTCAGGCGCAGCCATAAGCTCTGGACGGACAAGCAGCGCGGATTCCGCTTTAGTGATTCGGGCGCAGCGTGCGAAACTATCGAGGAGAGCTTCCCAATCCCCGCGCACAACCCAACGCGATAGCTCTTCAATGCCGCGGAGCGCGCGATAGGGATTAAAGGCCTGCGCCTTCAGCACGGCGTTGATGACATCGCGCGGGACATCCAGGCCTTCGACCAGCCAACTGGCGAAGCGGCCGGTCACAAAATCCAGCGTCTGCTGCTTGACCGGCAAGTCCACCGGAACAGGCTGGCTGTCAGCGACGCGAGAAACCAGTTGACGCAAGTCGGCTGAGATTTCCGATTCGACCAGCATACGGATGACTCCCAAGGCAGCGCGGCGTAAACCAAAGGGATCGGATGTGGATTTCGGCGCCAAACCCACCGCGATCAGGCCGACGAGGCTGTCGAGCTTATCCGCCAGAGCCAGCAGTCGGCCGGGGGCGCTTTCCGGCAAGCTGTCGCCGGCGCCGGTCGGCAGCCAATGCTCGCGGATGGCTGTCGCAACTGCCGGGTCAATGCCTTCGCGCAGGGCGTATTCGCGCCCCATGATGCCTTGCAGCGAGGTCATCTCCACCACCATACTGGTCGCCAGGTCGGCTTTGGCGATTTGCGCCGCCTCGCGCGCCACAGCGATTTCGTCCGCGTCGAAACCTAGCAGCGCGCCCAGGTCGTCGATGGTCCCGGCCACGCGGTCGTTCTTCGCGCGCATAGAGCCAAGATCGGCCTGAAACGTGAGAGTGTTCAGCCGCGGCAGATAGTCCTTTAGCGGCTTCTTGATATCGGCTTGGTAGAAGAAGCGGGCGTCGGAAAAACGAGCGCGCAGCACCTGCTCATTGCCGCGAATCACTTTGTCGAGATGCGCGCTGTCGCCGTTGCGCACGCCAATGAAGTAGTTCATCAGCCGGCCGCCGGCGTCTTCCAAAGCGAAGTAGCGTTGATGTTTGCGCATGACTGTAACCAGTACATCGCGCGGCAGCTCCAAATAGGCCGGGTCGAATTTGCCCAGGAAGGCGGTGGGCGCTTCCACCAGATTGGTCACTTCCGCCAGCAGCGAGTCATCATGCGTTACCCTAGCAGCAACTTCCGCGGCCAGGGCGTCTATTTGTTCGCGTATTGCCGCGCTTCGTTGGCCCGTGTCCAGCACAATGCCCTGCTGGCGGCAAGCCTGACGGTATGAAGCGGCGTCCGACAGCTCGATCTCCGCTGAACCAAAAGGCCGCAGTCCGCGAGTGATATTACGGCTGACGAGGCCGGCGAATTCGATGGGAATGACCGCCTCGCCAAAGAGCGCCGCGATCCAGCGGATGGGGCGCGAGAAGGCTTGGTCTGTGGTATTCCAGCGCATGGACTTGCTGAACTTTAGGCCGGCGATGAAATCGGGCAGCGCCTTGGCCAAGACTTCCGTGCTGGGCTGGCCGGCGTTCCGCACCAAGGCGGTGACGTAGCGGCCGCCGTCCATCTCCGCGATTTTCAGATCGGCTGCATCAAGGCCTTTGCCGCGCGCGAAACCCAAAGCAGCCCTGGTCGGCTTGCCATCGGCGTCATAGGCGCGGCCGGCCGGCGGACCTTTGGCTAGGAATTCCTCGTCCGTCTGTCGTTGCGCCACATCGCGCGCGATAACGGCGATACGGCGAGGCGTGGCGAATACGTCCAGACCGGCATGGGTCAGGCGCAGCTCGTCGAAAAGCGCCGGCGCAGCATCCTTTGCTTGAGCAAGCGCGGCGTCTACATCAGCGGCCGGCATCTCTTCGACGCCGATTTCGATCAGCACATCGGCGGCCTCGGCGGGCGCGGGCGGCATCTCGCTGGCCTGCTGCGACTCCGCGCCGGGCCAGTTGTTCGCCATTTTCATCAGGGGATAGCCAAGCGCCTCGCGCTGCGCCAGGTATTGTTTGGCGATAGTCCGCGTCATGTCGCGCATACGCCGGAAGTAAGTCGCGCGCTCGGTGACGCCGATGGCTCCGCGCGTATCCAGCACGTTAAACAGGTGGCTGCACTTGAGCACGTAGTCATAGGCGGCGATCAAGGCGTCGCCTTCCAGCGCGCGCGCGTATTCCCGCTCGTAGGTATCATAGGTTGACCGCAAGGCGTCGACATCCGCCACGTCGAAGTAGTAGCGGCAATGCTCGACCTCTTCGTTAAACATAACATCGCCATAGCTGACGCCGGGCAGCCAGCTGATATCCCAGGCTGATTCCACGCCCTGCAGCGCCAGGACGATGCGCTCGATGCCGTAGGTGATTTCGACGCTGACCGGATCGAGCTGCAGGCCGCCGGCTTGCTGAAAATAGGTGAATTGGGTGATCTCCTGTCCGTCGAGCCAGACTTCCCAGCCCAGCCCCCAGGCGCCCAAAGCGGGCGACTCCCAGTTGTCCTCGACGAAGCGGATATCGTGCTCGCGCGCTTTGATGCCCAGCGCCTCCAGCGAAGCCAGATAGAGCTCCTGCGGGTTGCCCGGGTCGGGCTTGAGGATGACTTGATATTGGTAGTATTTCTGCATGCGATTGGGATTCTCGCCGAAGCGCCCATCATCAGGCCGCACGCTGGGCTCGACATAGGCCACGCGCCAGGGCTCGGGACCCAGCACGCGCAGCGTAGTGGCGGGATTGCCCGTACCTGCGCCGACCTGCACATTGTAGGGCTCCCAAATCAGGCAGCCTTGCGCCGCCCAAAATTCATGCAGCTTCAGGATTACTTGCTGAAAACTCAAGGCAGTAGTCATGCAACTCCCTGCTTGTGTTGGCTGTGCCTAAATTCGCCAAGCATTATAAGAGCGACCCGGACGGATAACGAGGGCGATAGTCGCGGTCGTCGAGCAAGCGCAAAGACTGCCCCCAAGACCGGGAGCAGCCTACGTTTCCAGACGTATAGAATAGATGCGCCCTACTCGCTGCCCGCTTGCGTTTCGGATTCTGTCTCGGGATCGGGCAACTTGACAAGCTCGTCGTGCACGATATTGGTGAAGGCGTTGAGCACGGTATCGCGCACCAGCACATAGTAGTCGGCGTCGGACGACTTCAGGACAATGTCGCCGTCCTCCATCGTTGCGCCAAAGGTAAGTGTGTAGGTCGCTTCCTTGTATTCGGGTTCGGCGGGCGCTTCGTCCTCTGGTTCGGATTCGTCTTCGTCAGGTTCGCCTGCGGTTTCAACCAACTGACGGTAACGCACGTCGACGATGACCGGAGCGTCGTCCAGTCCGTAATCGTCGAGTGCATCCAATCCTAGCGGTTTTTGCATACGAATGGTCGCGGCGTTGCGCAGGATGAGCGGCATGCGGGTGTCTTCGAAGATTTCGCCCTCGCTCAAGCCGGCGTAGGCCCAGTTTTCGCCATCGCGCCGGAAGGTGAATTGGCCGTCTTCTCGCTGCACGGTGATCTCCAGGACGTCGTCAATGGGGATGCTGACGTAATTCGCATCCAGCCAGGTGGAGACCTGCGTCGACAATTCCCAGGAGCTGAGACCGGTTCCCAAGTAGGCCTCGTCTTCATCGGCGCGGCGAATATACACGGTGTTGGCGCCGCCGCTGCCACCTAGATAGAGCACAGTGCTTTCCTCGCCGACCTGCAGCGTGATTCTGCGCCGAAAGTCATCATCTTTGACTTCAAGGCGGGCGAAGTTAGCCGGGTTTGAGGCGACCAGGCGCCGTGTGTCCATGCTCGCCAGCTTGTCGAGGGTTTCGTTGATCTTGGCGCTGTCGAGCGGGAAGTCATCGGCGTCGGGCAGCACCCAGCCGGCGGCGTCGCGGGCGAAGGTCATTTCGTTTTCCAGGTTGTCGGCGATGATCAAGCGGTCTATGTCCGCGGCTGCGATGTCGGCCAGAATCGGCGCCACCGTCCGCGCTGTAGTTCCGGTCGTCGTAACCACGGAAACGGCAAGTAGTAGAGCCTGAACAAGGAGAAGCGCGGCGAGTAAGAGATTGGTTCGGTTCAACATCAGGCGCCTCCTTTGCCAGCGTCGGCTGGCTCATCGGTAGAAACTGTTTCGTCCGGGGATAGCGCTATGTCCGCGCCTGCGGGAGCTATCAGTTGAATCGGCTGCTCGGCGCGGCGCTGCATCTGCCAGATGACGGCGATCAAGACCAGGCCGATGATGGCTACGGCATAGTTGATCAGCACCCACTGATTCTGCGCGGTTTCGTGAATGGGCGGCAGGATGCGCGCGCTGCTGCCGCGGCTGCGAATCGACGCCAGCGAGACGTCTTCGGTGAACCAGTCAACGGCGTTGGCGATCAATTGCAGATTGCTCAAGAAGCGATCGCCGCCGAAGCTGGCCGAAATCTGATAGACGGTGTCATTCACGAATTCGGCGCTGCCAAGCACGATGATGCGCGTGTTGTCGGGCGAGCGCTCTATCAACCCGATCGGCTCAGTAGCCTGCTCCTCATCGCCCGCAGCGGGCTCGTCGACTTCAGCAGCTTCGGCGGTTTCAAATGGCGACGGTTTGTCGCGGAAGTAACTTTCGAAAGAGGCTTCAACGGCGACCGCCAGCGGAATCGACTCCAATGGGTCGCCGATGGGGAAGCCGAAGTCCGGATAGGTCTGCAAATCCGGCTCGGGATTGGTATTGGTCGTCTCCCAGGCATTGTCGCTGGAGCGGATCAAGGTGGAGACTTGGGCGTCCGGCAGTAGCGTCTCATCGACGGTCACCGGCGACGCCCAACTCATCGTCAGCAGCTGCAAGCTGTTGACCACGAGATTGTCGGCGTCCAGCTTGTCAGCGCGCACATCGGCGAAGAAGGGATAATTTATCGCCTGGATTTCCGAAACGACCATGTCGCCAACATCGCGCTGAACCTGCACGGGGAAGGGAGCATTTTGCAGATCCATGACCACCGAATCGCCCACCACGATGCCGTAGCTATCCAGCATTTCTTCTATGCCGTTTTCGTTGACATCCAGCTTGAGCGTGCCGAGGTAGGGATCGATGCCCAGCCGATAATGGCCGGCGGCGGCAATCACCGAGCCACCGCGCATGATGTACTGGTCCAGGGCGTAGCGCTGTCTATCGGTCAAGCCATGGGGCGCCAACAGAATCAGCACATCTATATCGGTAGCGAGCTGCCCTTCTTCCAGCGTGACGCGGCGCAATTCGTAATTTTCGCGCAGCGAGTCTTCCAGGATGCTGTATTGCTGCAGGCTGGGCATTTGCCTGCCGAATTGATCGGCGCCGGCTGGTGGCGGCGTCCACAATCCGACCACTTTCAGGAAGCCGCTCGATGAGCGTTTCAACGATGATTCGATGGCGCTGCGAATCTCGGCCTGGCTCAGTTCGCCGCCGGGATAAATCACTTGAATGTCGGCGCCGGCTTCAATCACCAGATGCAGGTAGAAGGTCTCGGCAGCGAAGAAACTGGTGGCGACCGGCTGAATCTGATAGCGTTCCAGCAGCTCTTCTTCGGTGATGGCGACGTCCGGCGCGGACATATCAACCAGGGCAAAAGATACCTTGTCCGGGTTGGCGTCTGCGATCTCCTGCGCCACGTCAACAATCGTCTGGCTCACCTCGGCCATCCACTCCGGCATGGTGGCCGAAGAGTGATAGAGCGTCAACTGGGCCGGCTGCTCCAGTGCGGCAAGGATTGCCTCCAGGCTTTGGAAGCCATAGACAATCCGCTGGATGGCGCTGGTCAAGTCGTATTCCAGGTTGCGCAGCCGCACCTCGACACCGAGGGGCGTGTCAACCACATCGATCAATTCGGAGAAGTTCAGGCTGGCTGTTTGGTCGCCATAGGCAATCAGCAGATCAAAGTAGACGTTGACCAGGGATACGCCGCCGCGATCGGTCACTTGCAGGGGCGAGGGACGGATGCCATGAATCTGATTGGCTTCGCGCTCCATTTCCGGGTCGGTCAGTGGATCGACGAATTCCAGTTCCAGCCTGCCATCCGCCGCCAGCTGATATTCGCGCAAGGAGTCTTTGATGCGCGGAACCAGCGGCGCCAGGGCGGGATGGCTATCCTCGCTGAAGTAGCCGCGTATCAGCAGCGGTTCGCCCAAATCAGCAAGCAGGTTCCTGGTCACATCGGACAAGCTGTATTCGTTGTACTGCGTCAAGTCCAGCCGCGCGGCGCTGACGGGCGCAAGCAGCAGATTCAGCGCCAGCAGATTCAAGCCGACCAGCGCCAAACTGACGCGTCCGTTCAGCCGATGCGAGCGCAGATGGGCGCCTTTGCTCCAGCGCTTGCTATCGAGCGATACGATATTCAGCGCCAGGAAAAAGACCGTCAGCGAGGTGTAATAGATCAGATCGCGGAAGTCGACTACGCCGCGCTCGATGCTTTCGAAGCGGCTGCCGGCCCCGAACTGCCGCAAGAGGTCGCCGGTCGTGGCGCCAAAAAGAT
>LXNI01002226.1_pt1 | contig 14062 bp, 9 predicted proteins | sample 809091 | NCBI WGS metagenome assembly LXNI01 (sample SAMN04870527, study PRJNA318959) | sponge metagenome | biome: 01000161; feature: marine sponge reef; material: water | host: Sarcotragus foetidus | place: Greece: Milos, Mediterranean Sea | collected 2013-05-29 | depth 5-7 m | reverse complement strand
GGAAGCAGGATTATGACAGCAATACAAGCAGTAGAAAACCTCAACACAACCGGCCACCTGGTCAGCCATCACATCAACGGCCGGTCGGTAACAGCCCCGGACGAACGCACCCAGGCCGTGTACAACCCGGCCACGGGCCAGGTAGTACGCCGGGTGGCGCTGGCAAGCAGGACAACCGTAGCACAAGCCGTTGCCGCGGCTGCCGCGGCCTGGCCGGCCTGGCGCAGCACGACGCCGCTGAAGCGGGCCCGCATCATGTTCCGCTTCAAGGAGATACTGGAGCGGCACGCCGACGAGATCGTCAGCCTGCTCACCGAGGAACACGGCAAGGTGCTGGATGACGCCCACGGCGAGTTTATCCGAGGCATGGAGGTGGTCGAGTATGCCTGCGGCGCGCCGGAATTACTGAAGGGCGAGCACAGCCGGAATGTCGGACCCGGCATCGACAGTTGGTCGGAATTTCAGCCGCTGGGCGTGGTGGCCGGCATCACGCCGTTCAATTTCCCTGCCATGGTGCCGTTATGGATGTATCCCATGGCGCTCATCTGTGGCAATACGTTTGTGCTGAAACCCTCGGAAAAAGACCCCAGCGCGCCCACCCGCATCGCTGAATTGCTGCAGGAAGCGGGCCTGCCGGATGGGGTATTCAACGTCGTGCACGGCGCCAAGGAAGCCGTGGACGCGCTGCTCACCGACCCCACGGTGCAGGCAGTGAGCTTTGTCGGCTCCACCCCCGTGGCTGAGTACGTGTACCAGACCGGCACAGCCCACGGGAAACGGGTACAGGCCCTGGGCGGCGCCAAGAATCACGCGGTGGTGATGCCGGACGCGGATCTTGACAATGCCGTGAACGCGTTGATGGGCGCCGCCTACGGGTCCTGCGGCGAACGTTGCATGGCCATCTCCGCGGTGGTGTGCGTGGGAGATGCAGTGGCTGATGAAGTGGTGGCAAAACTGGCCCGGCGCGTGGCAGACCTGAAGATTGGCCCCGGTGTTGACAGCAACAATGAAATGGGGCCGCTGGTCAGCCAGCCCCATTGCGAAAAAGTGCGCAGCTACGTCGATTCCGGCGTAGCGGAAGGCGCAGAACTGGTAGTGGACGGGCGCGGGCTGAATATACCCCCTCAAGCGGAAGGCTACTTCCTGGGCGGCTGCCTGTTTGACCGGGTAACGCCGGACATGCGCATCTACCGGGAGGAAATCTTTGGCCCGGTGCTATGCGTACTGCGGGCAGGCACGCTACAGGAAGCGATGCAACTCATCGACAACCACGAATACGGCAACGGCGCCTGTATCTTCACCCGCGACGGCGGCAGCGCCCGCTATTTCACCGACAATGTAAGAATAGGCATGGTCGGCGTCAACGTCCCCCTGCCGGTGCCGGTCGCCAGCCACAGCTTCGGCGGCTGGAAACGCTCCCTGTTCGGCGATCTCAGCGCCTACGGCCCCGACTCCATCCGCTTCTACACCCGCCGCAAAACCATCAGCCAACGCTGGCCCACGGATTCCGTGGAGCAAGCACAGTTTGCGTTTCCGAGTAATCGCTAAAGTAACGGTTGATAAACCTGTTCATGCTTGCCTACGTTGACAAGTATGATCTGTTTGTCCCGGACTTCCAGTTCCAGTGTTACCCGGTAACGCATATTTTACGTTGTAATTCTTCCATATCATGGAAGAATTACAACAATGATACCGCAGGATTTATACGGATGGAGGCACTGAGGGCGCGCTCCGACATGTGTTTTTCGGGCTAATCCACAAACTCCGGGATAACGGCATCCGCATAGGTGCCGATAATCTCCTCTTCCCTGCCGTTGTCCAGGTAGATATTGAACTGCGTGATCCCAGCCTGTTGCAGTTCTCTTAATTTGGCAATATGGTCGGCGGGGCTGCCCAGCACGCAGAAGCTCCTGACGATGTCGGGCGTTATGAAATCCAGAAAAGGGTTGTCGTTGCGGCCGTGTTTTTTATAGTCGTAGCCGCGCCGTTGTTCAATGTAGGCAGTCAGGCTTTGCGGCACTGCGGTGGTGTCGGCGCCGTATTTCTCGACAATATCGGCCACGTGGTTGCCGACCATCGCCGGGAACCAGCGGGTTGCTTCAATACATTCATCCCGGGAACCGAAATACGCGGGCGCGGCTGACATGACCCGGAAGTCCGACATGTCCCGGCCCGCGTCCAAACCGGCATTACGGCACTGCTGCACGAACCAGACCACCAGCGCCGGCTCTGCGATCTGCAGGATGACGCCGTCACCGTGCCGGCCGGCGGTGGCGAGCGCCTTGGGGCCGTACGCGGCGACCCATACCGGGAGTTCATACCCTGCGCTCCAACTGAACTGCACCGGCTCGGGGCATTCCGGGTAGGTCACGCTCTCACCCCGGACCAGGGCTTTTACCGTCTCCGTGAATTCGACCAGGCGGGCAAGAGTGGCCGGTTTCCTGCCCATGACCCGCATGGAGCTGTCACCCCGCCCCAGGCCAACGTCAAACCTGCCGCCGCTCTGCAGCGCCAGGCTGGCAAACATACTGGCCGCCACGGACCAGTCCCGGATGTTCGGGTTGGTCACACATGGCCCGAAGCGTATGGTGCTGGTCTGCTCCATGCACATGGCGATGGCGGCATAACAATCGCGCCAGAGAATGTGCGAGTCATAAAACCAGCAGTAACCAAATCCGCCGTCCTCCGCCAGGCGCACCAGGTCGCGCGCCCGCTCCGGACTGGCATTACCCTTGAAACAGATACCGAATTCCACTTGACGTGTCTCCTTAATTTGCAGGAGGACGGACTTAAGCCCGTCCTCTTTGACAACCAAACTGCATCAACACATAATAAACGACCCCGTCCAGCAACAAAAAATGATGATGTTCCATATTACGTCGTTACCTTAATACTCTTTCCAATTAAGGCCCTTACACATCACTTGATAGGAGAAAACGAAGCCGGGCGAAGAAATTTTATTTCCTGTGTCTGGATGATACCCAGGGACCAGATTTCGTCGATGAAGCGCTGCCATTCCGGGTCGGCATCCATGGCCGCGCGGCGCTGCTCCCGGTCTCCCATGCTTTCATATCCCCACATGAAAACTACCTGATGCAGGTTGCCGACTTCGGTGGTGAACAGCCCCAGGAATTGTCCCAGGTGCTTTTTTTGCAGCGGCAGTCCTTGCGTCTGGTACTTTTCCAGCCACTGTTTCAACGTGCCGGGGCGAAAGGTGTAGGTGCGGTGGTCGATGATCATGTCAGTTATCCTCAGGTTGGCGATCCAGGATCATATCACTGGCCTTCTCCGCGATCATGATAGCCGGGGCGTTGGTGTTGCCGCGGGTGATGACCGGCATGATCGAAGCATCGGCCACGCGCAATCCCCGGGTCCCGTGCACGCGCAGTTGTGCATCCACCACGGCATCGGCGCCGGCGCCCATTTTACAGGAACCGACCGGGTGCAAGGTCGTCATGGCCGCGTCCACCAGCCAGTCCGCCAGTTGTTTGTCGGTTTGATAGGCCGGGCCCGGCGCCAGTTCCCGGCCTCTCACTCCGGCAAAAGCCGGCTGCGCCACTACCTCGCGCAGGAGTTGCACGCCGGCGATGGTGGTCTCGACGTCACGCCGATGCGCCAGGTAGTTGGCGCGGATCAGGGGCGGGTCGGACGGGTCGGTGGAACGCAACGTGATGCTGCCCCTGCTAGCGGGGTTCAGCGGCCCTACCCTGATGGTCAGGCCGTGATTGGCGCCGGTTGCCTGTTTGTGCACGAACGGCAACGACCAGTGCAGGTTCGCGCTCGCTTCCGTGGCCGGCATGAAGTGCGTCTGTATATCCGGCGCCTCCTGGCTGGCCGATGATTTGATGAAAGAACCGGCTTCATAGGGGAACGTAGTGATGAACCCCGTGCCGAACAGGGCCGCCTGTATCACTCCCAACGTCACCTTGTCCATGCGCAAATCGTTATACAGCGATACCGGTTGCGTGAACTCATACACCAGGCAGCAATCCACGTGGTCCTGCACGTTTTTACCCACCCCCGGCAGGTGCTGTACCACCGGGATGCCGTGTTGTCCCAGTTCCTCGCTGTCGCCGATGCCGGACAGCATCAGCAACTGGGGAGAATTAACTACCCCGGCGGCCAGGATGATTTCCTTTCCCGCCCGGGCCTCCACGAGTTTACCGCCGGCCTGGTAGGCCACACCGATGGCGCGGGCGCCGGAAAAAATAACCCGGTGCACCAGCGCATTGGTGACCACCGTGAGATTGCTGCGCGCCCGCGCCGGGTCCAGAAAGGCCGTGGCCGCGCTGCAACGTTTGCCGTGCCTGATGGTAAAGTCAAAACGCCCGAAACCTTCCTGGCGCGCGCCGTTGAAATCGTCAGTGAACGGATAACCGGCCTGCTGGCCCGCTTCGATGTACGTATCAAACATGGGGTTCTGCGCGCGCGATCGTTGCACCGTCAGCTCACCCTGGTGTGCATGATACGGATCATCCCGGTCCACGTGTCCTTCAGACCGTTTGAAATACGGCAGGACTTGTTCGTATGACCAGCCCGGTGAACCCAGCGCTTCCCAACCGTTGTAATCGGCCGGGTTGCCACGCACGTAGATCATGCCGTTGATGGTTGAACTGCCGCCCAGCGCCTTGCCGCGCGGCCAATACACGGCACGGCCGGCAAGATTGGGCTCAGGCTCCGTGTGATAGTTCCAGTTGTAGATGCCGGAGTGCATCAGCTTGCCCATTAACATCGGCAGGCGGAACAGGTAGTTCGTATCCCGGCTGCCGGCCTCCAGCAACAGCACCCGGTTCTCTGCGCCGGCCGAGAGCCGGTTGGCAAGCACGCAACCGGCCGAACCCGCGCCCACCACGATGTAGTCGTATTCCCGGTTCATGCTGCTCCTGTCACACTCACCAGCTTATCGGGCGTGCGGCGGCGGCAAGCAATTTCTCATTACAGGCGGCAAACGGGTTGGGGTGTCGTAAAAAGTCGTCCGCCGCCGCCGGGTGCGGCACCGCCACGATGGCCGGATGCTGTTCGACCTCATCCCGCCTCACTACGCCACTGGCACAGGCTACGTTCAGCGCAACCTCGCCAAACAGCAGGAACACGGTGTTGCGCCGGAAAAAGTAGTGTACCAGGCGTGCCAGTATGGGCCGCCACAACGGCAGGTGCCCGCGCAGTTGATGGGGGTCGCCCGCCACGGAGAAGCGGGAAAGGGTAAAACTGGAATTGAGCAATAATACGCCCTGGTCCACCCATTCCTGCGCCAGGCGGCGCGGCGGCGGGAAGCCGCTGCCTGGTGCGCGGATTGCCTGCAGCACGTCCGGCCACCTGTTGCTGCTCGCGGCATAATCCGGGTCGCCGGAACGGAACGCGTAGATGGACTGGATCAGGCTTCTCATGCTGTGCGACCACATGTTTTCCAACCCGCTCCAGCAGCGATAGCCCCCGGCTTCAAAAGCCCGTCCGGTAGCAAAGCCGATGCCGGGGTACGGGTCCTGCCCGATCACCACGCAGCGCACCGCGTCCGGCGCCAGACCGTCGAAGGCCCGCAACAAATGCGCGTCAGGGGGCTCGTCCGGCAGCACGAAATCACGCCGGGACGGAAAGATGGGTTCCCAGGGATGCAATTCCAGTCGCTCATCCACGTCATCGAAAGCGGGCTCCACGCCCTCCAGCACCTGTGACCATACCTCAGGCAGGTCAGCACGCCAGTCCACCAACAGTTCACGCAAGGCTGCTCTGAGCGAGACAGTCATTCTGGTACTCTTTCAACTTAATATTGACATGTTCAGCGGGTCGGGAAGCGGTTGAGCGCAAGGCGCGCCGTGCCGGGAATGGCGAGTCCTTGCCAAGCGGCGTAACGCCGCGGGCGACCGCTTCCCGGCCCGCCCGCAGGGAGCCACACAGCGACGCCAATACGGCGTTGCAGCCCTTGACAAGGGCGCGCCATTCTCTGCGGGCTGCGCCTTGTCTTGGCGTCGCTGTGTGGCTCTGAACATGTCAATATTAAGTTGAAAGAGTACGAGCAGCGCTTACCCTCCAAACGTCCTGGAAATCCGCACCCCGAACTCACTGCGGTCATTGCTGCGCAGGGTAATGGAAAACGGGTTGCCGAAGGTGCCCGAGGCCGTGTCATAGACCTCATTCAGCACGTTCTCGCCGTACAGTACGACGTGCCAGCTTGGGTCTGCCGGTTGGTAACGGATATTGAAATCCAGCAGTTCGCGGCTGCTGACCCGGTTCATCGGCACGTTATTGGCCTCACCGTACATGTCACCCCGGTAATTGTAATTCAGGCGCAGGCTGAGCGCCGCGCCGCCGTTCATGGGCAGGGTCAATTCCGGTGAGATGGAGAACGTCAAGTCCGTCGTCAACTGCGGGATGCCACCCTTGACGGTGCCGATCACCGCCGGGTCCACCTCGGTAAATTCCGCGTCCAGGTAGCCCACCGCGGTCTGTACGCTGAAGTAGTCATTCAGTTGCAGGTTACCCTCGAACTCCACGCCCCAGGCGCGGGATTCACCGGCGTTCTCGGTGATGGTCAGGAAACCGAACTCCGGGTCGAAGCGGTTGGTCTGCAATTGCAAGTCCGTGTAATCGGTCCAGAACACGGTCGCAGCGAAGCGTAACCGGTCCGCCAGCACGCCTTTGAAACCACCCTCATAATTCTGCGCGAACTGCGGATCAAAGGAGACGAAGGTGGCATCGCCGCCGAACGGCCGCGCCGGAAACCCGCCGCTCTGGTAGCCGCGGGAGAACGCCACGTAAAAGTTCACGTCCTCGTTGATGGCGTACGTCGCAGAAGCATCCCAGCTCAGTTCGGTCCAGTCCTCGGAACGCGCCACCGGCATGGCCGGCTGGAACAGCGCGGCCACACCGCTGGCATCCTTGCTGTCATGGGTGACGCGCAGGCCGCCACCGATGGCAAGGGAGGGGGTAACCGAATAGTCCACTGAGCCGAACCAGGCGTAACTCTCCACGTCCTGGGTCACGTTGATTTCGCCGTCGGTCACAAACGGCGGGAATATCTCGAAGGGGCGCGACACCGTCTCGCCGTCCTCGGTGAAATAATACGCGCCGGTCACGAAATTCCAGTTGGCGAACTCGGCAAGGAGTTGCAATTCAGCCGAGTACTGGTCGGCCTCACCCCGCTCCGGAAAGACGATTGCACCGATGCTGTCCTGCTGGTCGGTGCCGCCGGTATAGTCGCTGAAGCGGTAACTGCCGATGAATTTCAGCGCATACACGTCGCTGAGGTTCCAGTCCGCGCTGGCGGAAAAACCGTAGGCCTGGCTGGTTTGCTTGACGATATTGTCCGCGGGTGAGGCGTTGTCATCGGGGTCCTCGGCAAACAGACTGCCGGGCAGATTGTTTGGGTACTGCCCCGGCGGCGCGTTGAAATAGGTGGGGGTCTGGCCGTGGGAGCCATCGGAGAAATCCGCGCTCAACAGCAGGGAGAAATCATCGGAAGGCGTAAAGTTGAGCATGCCGCGCACACCGCCTGCACGAATCTGGCCCAGTTCCACGTCCGTCTGCGGCTGGTTGATGAACTCACCCACTCCGTTGCGCCGATTGTAAAAGCCGGTCACGGAGGCGGCCACCTGGTCGGATAACGCAGTGGAACCGTAGAAGTCGAACTTGCCACGAGCCCGGGTGCCCCCTTGCAGCGTGACCGTGGCCTCATTCTCACCATCAGGTTTTTTAGTGATGATGTTGATCGCCCCGCCGATGGAGTTACGCCCGTGCAAGGTTCCCTGGGGACCGCGCGCCACTTCCACCCGTTCGATATTGGACAGGCCCAGGTTCGAACCTACCTGTCGTCCCAGGTACACGCCGTCCAAGTACAGCCCCACAGCGGAGTCGACCGTGATGATGTGGTCCTGAGTGCCGACGCCACGCATGAACACGCTGGTATGGTTCTGGTTGCCGTTGCCGAAATTACCGATGAACAGGTTGGGCACATTCTTGCCGACGTCATACAGGTCGCCCATGTTCAGGTTGGCGATGTCAGCGCTGGTAAACGCCGTCAGGGCCACGGGAATTTCCTCCAGGCTTTCCTCACGCTTGCGCGCCGTAACGACGATTTCCTCAAATACACCAGCTTCGTTGCCCTGATCCTGGGCGCACGCCAGTTTGACCGGCAGCGCCAACACCACGGACAATAACGCGCAGGTAACAGCGGATCGGCTGCCTGGCGCAGCCGGTAAGATTTTGCTTCTACCCATTTCATCATCCCCCATACGGATTATGAAAATTATGCCGGTTACCGCCACGGCAATCCGGCGACAGGGTAAGCATAGTATTTTCTGACCATAGAGTCAAAAAAAATTTTATCATTTAATCAAAATATTGGCGCCTCCAAAATTGGAGGCGCCCATGCAGCATAGGGATATGCTGCCATTTTCAGTCACGTGAGTGACTGAAAATGAAAGGGAACGGAAAATCATATTTTTCGTTTCCGTCTCTGAAAATGCCAAGGGTGGCATTTTCAGAGGTCCCAATATTTCCGGATGACGGGTTTGGGCAAGGGCTTTTCCCCGGCCAGGGTGAAGACCCGTTCCAGGGTCTCCCGCGCCAGTTCAACCCCGGCTTCATCCCGGGCATGTACCATGGCAACAGGCGTGTGCGGGTCGATATGGGCGCCGATACCGGCGATATCAGTTAAACCGACGCGGTGATCAATAGTATCCTCAACCCGGCGCCGGCCGCCGCCCAGGGCTACGACCAAGTTACCCACCTGGCGCACGTCGATAGTGGCGACGTATCCTTCCTGCCGGTGAAACACCGGTCTGATGATGGGCGCGGACGGCAGGTAGTGGTCCATGCGTTCGATGAGGTCAGGCGGTCCGCCCAGCGCGCGCACCATATCGGCAAATACCCGGACGGCCTGCCCGCGGTCCAGGCTCGCCTGCAAGCTATCCCGTGCGGCCTGCTGATCCTGCTCTATCCCTGCCAGGACCAGCATCTCGGCGCCCAGCGCCAGGGTCACTTCGTGCAGGCGAGGATTACGCGCGGCGCCGGTGAGGTACTCCAGCGCCTCGCGCACCTCCAGGGCATTACCGGCGCTGTGCCCCAGCGCCTCCGACATATCGGTGATTACGGCCCGCACAGGCAAACCGGCCGCGGTATTCACAATGGAACCCGCCAGCGACAGCGCGTCCCCCTCATTCTGCATGAACGCACCGCTGCCGGTCTTGATATCCATGACCAGGCCGGCCAGGCCCGCGGACATCTTCTTGGACAGTATCGACGCGGTGATCAGCGGCACGGATTCCACCGTCGCGGTCACGTCCCGGATGGCATACAAGCGCCGGTCCGCGGGCGCCAGTTCCGGCGTCTGCCCGATAACCGCACAGCCGACCGCAGCAACCACCCGTTTGAACGTTGCCAACCCCGGCGCGGTGTCATAACCCGGGATACTGTCCAGCTTGTCCAGGGTGCCGCCGGTATGCCCCAGCCCGCGCCCGGAAACCATCGGCACGTACGCGCCGCAGGCGGCAACCATAGGCGCCAGCATCAAGCTGACCTTGTCCCCCACCCCGCCGGTCGAATGTTTATCCACCACCCGATCTGCAATCCCCTCCCCACTCCAGTCAATCACACTGCCGGAATGCGCCATCGCCCGCGTCAATTCCGCAGTCTCAGCAGCATCCATGGACTGAAAATAAACCGCCATCGCCAACGCCGAGACCTGCTCAGCCGGGATGGAACCGTCACTCAAACCCTCCACAAAAAACCGCACCTCAGCCGCACAGAGCGGTTCACCGTTACGTTTCTTCCTGATAATTTCCTGGGGCAGCATGTCAGTACTCGTATCTTCCGGGCTTGGGTTATACTATCACCATGCCCCGGATGAGCAAGTTGCGGAAACCACCCTACCAGACACATGACCACAATCAAAGCCAATGACCTGATCGGCAGCGTTGCTGATGCGTTGCAGTTTATTTCCTACTATCATCCGCTGGATTTCGTTAATGCGGTGCATCAGGCTTACCTGCGGGAGGAGTCTGCGGCGGCCAGGGATGCGTTGGCGCAGATACTGGTTAATTCCAGGATGTGTGCCGAAGGGCGGCGGCCCATTTGCCAGGATACCGGCATTGTCACGGTGTTCATCAGCATCGGTATGGACGTGCGCTGGGACAGCGGCGGGATGAGTGTTGCCGACATGGTGAACGAGGGGGTGCGGCGCGCTTATACCCATCCGGATAATGTACTGCGGGCTTCCATCGTGGCCGACCCTGCCGGTAACCGAAAAAATACCGGCGACAACACCCCGGCGGTGATCCATACCAGCGTGGCGCCGGGGGACAAGGTGAAGGTGCAACTCGCCGCCAAGGGTGGCGGTTCGGAGAACAAGGCGAAACTGGCCATGCTCAACCCCAGTGACAGCATTGCCGACTGGGTGGTGGACGTGGTGCCGACTCTGGGCGCGGGCTGGTGTCCGCCGGGCATTCTCGGCATCGGCATCGGCGGCACCGCGGAGAAGGCGGCGCTGCTGGCAAAAGAGGCGCTGCTGGCGCCCGTAGACATACAGGAACTCAGGCAACGCGGCGCGCAGACCAGACTGGAAGAACTGCGCCTGGATATCTTCGCGCGGGTGAATGACCTGGGGATAGGCGCCCAGGGCCTGGGGGGTCTGACCACCGTGCTGGACGTAAAGCTGCTGGACTACCCTACCCATGCGGCCTCGCTGCCGGTGGCCTTGATCCCCAACTGCGCGGCCACCCGCCATGCCCATTTCACCCTGGACGGCAGCGGCCCGGCCCTGCAACAAGCGCCCAGCCTGGATGACTGGCCGGAAATCAGCTGGGAGGCGGGCTCCGGCGCGCGCCGCGTTAACCTTGACACGCTCACCAAATCTGACGTGGCTGACTGGCAACCGGGCGCAACCCTGTTGCTCAGCGGCAAGCTGCTGACCGGCAGGGACGCCGCGCACAAGCGCATCGACAGCTTGCTGAAATCCGGGGAGGCGCTGCCTGAAGGCGTGGATTTCACCAATCGTTTCATCTATTACGTGGGGCCGGTGGACGCGGTACGGGATGAGGTGGTGGGGCCGGCCGGTCCCACCACCGCCACCCGCATGGACAAGTTCACCGACCTGCTGCTGGAAAAAACCGGGCTGATCGGTATGATCGGCAAGGCCGAGCGCGGCCCGGAAGCGCTGGCCGCCATCAACAAGCACGGCGCGGTGTACCTGAGCGCGGTCGGTGGCGCCGCCTACCTGGTGTCGCGCGCGATCACCGCATCCAGGGTAGTGGCCTTCGCCGACCTGGGCATGGAGGCCATCCATGAGTTTGAAGTGCGCGACATGCCGGTGACCGTAGCCGTGGACAGTAACGGCAACTCCGTCCACCAGTCCGGCCCGGCACAGTGGCGCGAGATACTGTTCAGGCACAGGGAAAACGCGCCGTTATGAATATGCAGGCAAATATTCTCCCTCCGGGGCGGAGAATAACGTACTTTTTGTGAACTACGACCTGAACACATTCCGCGGCGACCTGTTCGGCGGCATTACGTCCGCGATCGTGGCGTTGCCGGTGGCGCTGGGATTCGGCATTGCCTCGGGACTGGGCGCGGCGGCCGGTATGTACGGTGCCATCGCGGTCGGCTTGTTCGCCTCGGTGTTCGGCGGGACCCGTTCGCAGATTTCCGGCCCCACCCCGTCCATGACCGTGGCCATGGCCGTCATCGTCACCACCCATGCGTCCACCCTGGGCGAAGCCCTGGCCGTGGTCATCATGGCCGGGCTGTTACAGGTACTGCTGGGAGTATCGAAATTGGGGCGCTTCGTCGCCTACACGCCTTACGTTGTTATCTCCGGGTTCATGTCCGGCATCGGTATCATCATCATACTTATTCAACTGCTGCCGCTGCTGGGCGCGCCCACCTCGCCGCACGGACCCATGGGCGCACTGCGCGCACTGCCGCCGGCGCTGGCTGACGTTAATATCCACGCACTGATCATCGCCGCTACCAGTCTGGCCATTGGCATATTCTGGCCACAGCGGCTGGCAAGGCGCCTGCCGTCACCATTGGCCGCCCTGCTGGTGGGCACGTTGCTGGCAGTGCTGTGGCTGCACGATGCGCCGGTGATCGGGCAAATGCCTGTGGGCCTGCCCGACCTGCAAATTCCCACGCCGTCAATGGCGTTCCTCATAGGCGCATTGGAACCGGCGCTGATCCTGGCCTTGCTGGGCTCGGTGGACAGCCTGCTGACCTCCCTCATCGCCGATTCGCTCACCGGCACGCAACACAAGCCGAACCGGGAACTGGTAGGCCAGGGCCTGGGCAACATGGTGGCGGGCCTGTTTGGCGGCCTGCCCGGGGCGGGCGCCACCATGGGCACCGTCACCAATATACGCGGCGGCGGTTCAACCCCGATGTCGGGGGTGCTGCGCTCGCTCCTGCTGGTGTTGCTGCTGCTGGGCCTGGGCCGGCACGTCGAGCCTATCCCCCATGCCGCGCTGGCCGGTATCCTGATAAAAATAGGCTGGGACATCATCGACTGGCGTATCCTGAATTATATCCACCGTATGCGGCGTGAACACCTGATAGTCATGTTGCTGACCCTGCTGCTGACTGTGTTTGTCGACCTGGTTACCGCGGTGGCAATCGGACTGATTGCCGCGGGCATGACCCATGCGCAGCAACTGGAAACCCTGGAACTGGACAGCATCATCTCCGTGCCGGTACTGGACCAGACGTTTTTTGCCCAGTACCAGGACATGTCCCACACCGATCCGTATTCGGCCCAGGTCGGCCTGCTGGTGTTGAAAGGAAGCTTCACCGTAGCCTCCTCCAGGAAGCTGATTGACGTCGTAGGCGAAGATATCAAGGACCATGAGGTAGTGATTTTCGATTTCTCCGAAACCACCTACCTGGACGACAGCGCGGCCCTGGTGATGGAGAAACTCGTGCAAGTCGCCGCTGAAAAAGACACCGAGATCATCATGGTCGCCCTCCCGGATGACATTGCCGACACCCTGCGCACCTTGAATATCCTGCAACAATGGCCGCAGGAACGCCTGGTGCGGGATATTGATGAAGCCCGGGAACTCGCGCATAACCTGCTCTACCCGCATTTCTCAGGCAGTCATTTGTAGTCGTCATCAATGAGCGAACTCCAGGCCATTATCTTTGACATGGACGGCACCCTGGCCGATACGGAAGAGTTGCATCGCCGGGCTTTCAATCTTGCTTTCGAGGAGTGCGCCTGCCCGCTCAACTGGTCGCGCGGTGAATACCGGCAACTGCTCACCATTTCCGGCGGCAGGGAAAGAATTACTCACTGCCTGCGGCAAGCCGGCGTGCCCGCGGCCGGCCTGGAACAGACCGTGGACGCGCTGCACCGGAGAAAATCCACCTTGTACCGGCAGATACTGGTCTCCGATGCGATCGAACTGCGTCCCGGTATCCGGCGCCTGGTAGAGGAATGCCGCGCCGCCGGCCTGAAACTGGCCATCGCGACCAGTTCTTCCACGGACAACGTCCATACCCTGTTGCAAGGAACGTTCGGCCGCGCCGGCGCCGGGCTGTTCCCGGTCGTGGTCACCTGCGATCTCGTCCGGGACAAGAAACCCGCAGCGGCGGTGTACCGGTATGCGTTATCGGAACTGGGCCTGGGCGCGCAACACTGTATCGCCCTGGAAGACACCGCGAACGGCAACCTGGCCGCACTGGCAGCCGGTATCAAGACGGTCATCACCACCCATCCACTCACCCGGGATGATGATTTCACCGGCGCCTCGCTGGTGCTGGACCAACTGGGAGAACCGGGCCAGCCCTTCGAGGTAGCGGCCGGTACGGCCTACGGGCGCCATTACGTCGACCTGGCCCTGCTGAGGCTGCTTCACTCCAGCGCCGGGGATTAGTACTCTTTCAACTTAATATTGACATGTTCAGCGGGTCGGGAAGCGGTTGAGCGCAAGGCACGCCGCGCCGGGAATGGCGAGTCCTTGCCAAGCGGTGTAACGCCGCGGGCGACCGCTTCCCGGCCCGCCCGCAGGGAGCCACACAGCGACGCCAATACGGCGTTGCAGCCCTTGACAAGGGCGCGCCATTCCCTGCGGGCTGC
>LXNI01002225.1_pt1 | contig 14066 bp, 7 predicted proteins | sample 809091 | NCBI WGS metagenome assembly LXNI01 (sample SAMN04870527, study PRJNA318959) | sponge metagenome | biome: 01000161; feature: marine sponge reef; material: water | host: Sarcotragus foetidus | place: Greece: Milos, Mediterranean Sea | collected 2013-05-29 | depth 5-7 m | reverse complement strand
GTCCGCACCAGAGCCAACCGCAGGATGCACCGGGATTCACCTACACTGCGGCCGCCGCGGCGGTTGCGCTGCAGCCCAACCTCACGACAACTTAAATCGAACGGTGTGCCGAACTCTGAGACTACCTCTATCGCGTCTTGAGCATTTTTCAGCCAATGAATGTAGTACAAGCCCTCGCATCAGAAGAACACTTGGACCATCTGTCCGTGCAAGTCGTAGATCGTCGATCGGTTGCTCGGCCACATCGGTTCTGCCAGTTCTGCGTTCCACCTCTCGAGTTCAGCCTCGAGCCGTTCTACGATCTCGGGATGCTGCGCCGCGAGGTTCTGGCTCTCCCCCACGTCCTGTGACAAGTCGTACAGCACCGTCAGTTGCCCGAGCGGAGAATCGCCGGGATACTCCACTTGGGGCAGGCGTCGACCACCAATTGTGAGATCCTGCTCAGTTAAGTCGGTCTTGTTGACTTGCCACATTTTCCACTTGCCCCAGCGCACCGCGATGTTGGGCTTGAACCTCCAGAACAAAAACTCGTGCGGGGAATCTTCCTGTTCGCCGCGCAGGTAGGGCAAGAGGTTCACGCTGTCCTGGGCCGTCTCCGCGGATCCAGCCGCGGCGGCAAGCGTCGAGAACAGATCTAGCGAGATGACCGGCTGCCCGTAGGTCTGCCCGGAGGGCAAGCCCGCGGGCCAGTAAAAAATGAACGGCACCCGAATGCCGCCTTCGAGGTGGAACCGCTTCGATCCCCGCAGCGGATCGTTCGAACACACATCTTGCGACAGGTACTTGACGCAGCCGTTGTCGGAAGTGAACACGATCAAAGTGTTCTCTTCCAAGCCGTTGGCGCGCAATTCGGACACCACGTCGCCAACGTAGTCGTCGATCGACGACACCATGGCCGCAAAGATGCGGCGGCCCTCCGGCTCCACATCCGGATACCGATCGGTGTATTCGGTCGTCGCTTGCAGCGGCGTATGTGGCGAATTGGGGGTGAGCATCAGAAAGAAGCGCTCGTCCTTGTGCCGTCGGATGAAGTCCACGGCCCTGTCTGCGAAGACATCGGTGAGGTACTCCTCGACTTCCACCTGCTCGAAGCCATCGAAGATTGCGTTCGCGTCACCTCGTGTCGTCGGTGCGTTGCTAGCGGGCCACGACTGGACCCCGGCCCTGCGCGAGTCGATGTATGAAGTGCCGCCGGCCAGCACGCCGAAGTACTCGTCGAAGCCCCGGCTGAGCGCGTGGTGCTGCCTCGACTTGCCCAGATGCCACTTTCCGATCAGCCCGGTGGCATACCCGGCATCCGCGAGCATGTCAGCCAAGGTGCGCTCGTCGGTCGGCAGGCCGACCACGGTGTCTCGCCCCGAGGTGTTGTACTCATACCCGAACCGAGGCTGGTAGCGGCCGGTATACAGCCCTGCCCGCGACGGACTGCAGACCGCCGCGGATACGTAACCGTCTGTCGCGCGGACTCCGCCGGCGGCCAGTGCGTCGAGATGCGGGGTGCGAATGATCTCCGACCCGAAGGAGCCGAGGTCGTTGTAGCCCAGATCGTCGGCAACGATCACAACGATGTTCGGCGGGCTTGCCGGTTGCTCCGCTTCCGGCGTCGAACACGCCGCCAAGAGCAAGCAGACCAAGGGAAGAATAACGCTACGCATGATCGCCGGTATTGTACTCGGTGGTGCAGCCGATTGGCGGTAGTCTTGGCGGCCCATCGCGCGATCCGCCCGCAGGCACCCGCCTGCTCAATCCAGCGATTCCTTGGTTTCTCGAATGATCAGATCGACGACTGCCGCGAGAGCCTCGTCGTGCGATGCCCCCTCGAGTCGGCACAGGCGGAACAAATCCACCTGCCGGTCGGCGCCGGATCCCTCCCGGACGATTTCGAGAATATGCTGCAGTTCGGCCTCGCAATCAAGAGCATTGGCGTCGTCGGCCAAACCCCGGACTAACTCGCGGGCGTAGTCGTCGATGTCCATCCTGCCGCCGCCCTCCAGGTTTCCGAAGAACGCGAGCACACCATAGCGCTGGGCTAGCCAGCGGTTCTCGCTGATGATCTCGGTGGGAGGCTCCGGAGGCAGAGTGCCCTCCCTGTCGTGCCGGCAAAGGTTTCGCACCAGACAGCCGTACAAGGCGGCGATCGCGATGGCATCCTTGATGCGAGGGCACACGTCGCAGATGCGCAGCTCGATAGTCGGATACGCGTGAGAGGGGCGGATGTCCCACCACAACTGGCCGGCATTCTCGATCAACTCCATCCGGCGATAGTCTCTGGTAAGTGCGTCGAACTCTTGCCATGACTGCAGCGGCCGGGGTACGCCCGTCCTAGGCAAGTTACTGAAGATCGTCAGCCGGTACGACTTGAATCCCGTCTCGCGGCCGGCATGGAACGGCGACGAGCCCGAAAGCGCATGCAACAACGGCAGGTGGCGCCGCAGCGCCGTCATGACGCGAATACGCGAATCGTTGTCTCCGAAGCCGACATGAACGTGCATGCCGCCTATGATCAGCCTGCGGACCGCCTCTTGGTAGGTCACCGCGAACTCTTGGTAGCGCCGGCCGACCGAGACAACTTGGGTACTCCAAGCCGCGAACGGGTGGATCGAGGCCGCGATGGCCTGTGTGCCATGTCTCTCGGCCGCATTGACCACTGCCGAGCGAGTGCGGGACAAGGCCTGACGCAGTCCGGCAACACTGTGGCACACCGTTGTAGCGGTCTCAATTTGCGAGCGCAAGAACTCCGGCGCTACCTTGTGTTGTCCAGCCCGGCGGGCGCATTCTTCGAAGATGGCCTCATCGGGCTCGGCAACCAAGTCGCGCGTCTGGGGGTCGACAAGGAAAAACTCTTCCTCAACGCCTAAGGTGATGTCTAAGTCATCAATGCGCGTATAGGCGACCATTCCAGCCAACTCTTAGCCCGACCTGCCGCCCGGACTGGTCCGGTCTGGCCGCTACATAGATATTAGCGTTATTCGGGGGCGATCCCGTGACTGTCGCACAGATTGCCAGTGCGATGTTCCTGCGATCCTGGCCGTGTGTTGGATCATGCGGCCGCCGCGTTCTGGCTCAAAGACCTATCTGACAGAAAAGGGTTCGGACTGCACGACCGCTACGATCAGGTCGCGGAAGCCATCACCCCGCTCGACTGCCGACTTGGCGATGCGCTCGGCGGCCAGGCGGTCTCCGAAACTCAGCGGACGGCCGGTCGCATAGACCATCAGCTTTTCCGTCAGGCAGCTGGCGAAGACATCCAATCGGGCGAGCAGGTACCGCTTCAGGTCCGTTACGTCTTCCAGCCTTGTTCCGTCAGTCAAGACGCCGACAGCGTCCACGGCCGGACCGCGCAAGACGCCCTTGCCCACAGTGGAATAGAACTCTTCTGTGAGTGCCGCTTGGCCATCAGGCGGCTTGGTGTACCGCGGGTAGTGATCTCTCCAGCGACCGACCGGATCGAAGTTTTCCAGTACCATGCCGAGAGGGTCGATCTCGTTGTGGCAGCTGGCGCAAGACGGATCCGCGCGGTGGGCGTCCAGCTGATCCCTTATAGAAGTCGCGCCGCTCGTATCGGTTGCGATCGCTGGCACGTTCCCAGGGGGTGGCGGCGGCGGCGCTCCGAAGACATTCTCAAGCAGCCACACGCCTCGCAGCACGGGCTGGGTGTCGACGCCGTTGGCCGTCGCCATCATGACCGCGCCGAGCCCGAGGATCCCGCCGTGCCTGCCTCCGCGCTCGAAAGTCACGCGACGCATCTCGTTGCCTTCTAGATCGCCTCCATAGATCTTGTTCAGGCGGGCGTTGCGGTAACTGAAATCCGGATCGATAAACGTTTCCAACGGTAGGTTTTCCCGCAAGATCTCGGCGAAGAACATCTCCGTCTCGTCAACCAGCGCCCGACGGTCAGGATCATAGAACCTCAATAAGCGGGGGTCGGGCATGATGCCTTCAAGGAGCCGCGTGGAGAGCCACTGACCTGTGAAACTGCGCACAAAGTTGCCATTGCGCTGGTCGGCCAGCAGGCGGTCCACTTGTTGCGCCAATACTTGCGGGTCGGACAACTTCCCCTGCATCGCCAGCCGGTACAACTCCTCGTCGGGAGGACAAGACGTCAAGAAAAAGCTGAGCCGACTTGCCAAGTCGTAATCATCGAATTCGTCGGCGCGCACTCCCCGATAGAGAAACAGCGGAGACACCAAGGCGCGTCGCACGGCTAAGTGCAAGCCATCTTCCAAGCGAGCACTCGCAGTCGTCGCAACGTGCCGTTCCGCGATATCGGCATAGATGCGGATCTGTTCTTCGCTGGCAGGGCGACGAAACGCGCGGGGGAGGAAGCGCTTCAGCACGGCCCGTATGCGCTCGCGATCGGTCCGGCCAGGCCGTTCGGGTCCCAAGAACCGCTCGCTGCGAGCCCTGCGGGCACGTGTCTGCTCGTCTTCGATCAGCCGCAACGGACCGACTACCTCGAAGCCGGACAGATCGATAGCTGGGCCGAAGCGCTCGAGCTCTTCGTGCACAAAGGCCTTGATCCAGTTGTGCGGGCGGTCGCCCAAGCCGCCGCCGAAGTCCTCCGGCAGCTTGTCCAGCCTTGGATCCTGCAAGTCGAGCGTCCCGCTCTCCATCAGCGCCTTGGTCGCTTCGTAGACCTGAACCTGGGTAGTCCCTCGCGGTCCTCCGCCGTACTGCTGCATGGCGGCATAGTAGAGCCGATCCCGCACGAGGCGGTCAGCCAAGAACGCCTCCGAATAGTCCCGGCGCGGCGGGTCTGAATAGGCTGGGCCGTTTTCCCAGCGCACGCCAAACAGGTCTCCCGCAAAGAGCTCAACTTCGGCAACGAGGCGTTGTGGCTGCTCGCGCCCCGGCAAGACCTCGAATTCGGCGAGCTTGCGGAGCTCGCCGAACGGCGCATAGTAGTTGTCGATCTTGGGACGTGCATACAGGCCAACGCGGGCTGGCTCGCTTCTGGGCGCGTAGAACATGCTGTCGCTTTCGAAGACGTTGGCATGGAGAACGATTCGATACACGCCGCTCTGGGTCGCCTCCCACCGCGAAGGCCAGGCGGCGGCGCTGGCCATGTTCCTGGACGAAACAATCCGGAAACGAGAGCTCTCCACGGAGCGGCCAGCGCTGGAATCGAACGCGGTGGACGAGAGCTTGTAAGTCTTGGCATCGGCCCAATGCGGGCCGGTGTCCGGGGGCAGCAGCTCGTCTGCGATGCGAGTCGCCAACTCCAGATACTGGGCCATGACCGGCGGCGACAGGATCAGGCCCGAGCCGACGTTATCGAAGCCGTGGGACGAGTCATCCGCCGGAAACGAATGCGGCAAGGCGAAGTCGGAGATTCCAAACAGGTCACGAATCGAGTTCTCGTACTCGGCACGGTTTAGCCGACGCGGCACGCCGCCACCAACACCCGAATGGGCCAGCAACCGGCCTTGCAGCCAATCCACCATGCGCCCGCGCTCCGGCGCGGACAGCTGATTCGCTGCGGCTGGCGGCATCTTTGCCGAGGAGAGCGCCTCGTACACTCTCTCCCATTGCGCGACCGCTTCCCGGCTGCCCCAGTCAGTATCGGAGAACGACAGGTCGACGCCGGCTTGCGGTTGGTCGCCGGAATGGCACGCAACGCAGTTGCGAGCCAAGAACTCACTGGCCGAAGCGGGCAGCGGTTCGGCCGAACTTGCTGCCGCCAGCACCAGTGGACCGACAGCAAGCAGAAGTCGCGATCTGAACTTGGCGACTCTCACGTCAGATGCTCGCCCAAGCCGCTGCGGGCGTTTGCGAAGCTCTCCACATCCATCCCGAATCCCTGCATGAGAGTGATGAACAGGTCGCCCAGCAGCCTCGGGGCCGGGGCATTACGTTCGTATCTGCGGTGCCATCCGTGTCGGAACCCTCCGCCGGCGAGTACGGTTGGTAGGTTGCTGTTGTCATGCGTGTTGGAATCGCCCATGCCGCTGCCGTAGACTACTGCCGATGTGTCGAGCAGCGGGCGCCCATCCGCGTCCGTGGCGGCCTTGAGCTTCTCCAAGAATGCTGTGAAGCGCTTGACGTGCTCGATCCCGACTAGGTTGTAGTCGGCAATCCGCTCGGGATCGTTGCCGTGGTGGGAAAGCCCGTGATAGCCGGCGCTCAGGTTTCGCCCGCCGATGTTGAACACTTGGCTCCAACCCGGTACTAGGAACGTCAGGACCCTTGTGGAATCGGTTGTCAGCGCCAGTGCCATCAGGTCGTACATGATCGATTCGCATTCCAAGGCCAGATTCGGCGAGACGGGATCGAATTCGGGCAACGGGTATTCGACCTTCGGCACGGGCCGGTCCAGCCACAGCTGCTGCTTGCGCAGCCCTTTCTCTACGTCCCGCACAGAAGAGAAGTACTCGCCCAGCTTTTGCCGGTCGGAGGCCGTCACGCTGCGCTCCAGCGCTTTCGCCTCGGTGACGACGCCGTCCAAGACGCTGCGATTGCTCGCCAGCAGGTACTCCATGCGGGCACTGTCGGCACCTGATCGGAACAGCGTCCCATACAGCACGCTGGGCCGTCCGATCATGGGGAGAGCCACACCTTCCTTGGTAAAGCTCATCTTGGCCTCATCCGGCGGATTTCCGCATGTGACCTGCAGAGAATCAAAGCGGGTCCGATGGCCGACCTGCTCGGCGACCAACTGATCGATCGAGATGCTGCCGGTCGCCGAACCGCTCAGCCACGCTTTCCAACCGTGGTGTCCGTTGCGGCCTCGGTGGTCAAGACCGGAGAAGACCGTCATTTCGCGGCGGAATGAGGAGGCGGGCGCCAACACCGGGGAGGTCTCGTAGTCGGCCCCGACTCGCGCTGGGAAAAAGTGCTTCTGGTGGAAACCTAGGTATGTCCCGATACAGACCAGCCGCTGCAGTGGCGGCTCCTCGGCGCCCTTCCCGAAGGCCTGGCGCGGAGCGAGGGACTCGAGCATAGGGAGAGCAATGCTGGCACCTATGCCTTGCAAGAACTTGCGACGATCAGAACTGCGCATGCCACTGTAATGATATCGCCGATTGCGGACTCTGGCAGCATCGTCTAATGCCCGAAAGCAGCCTAGATGTGAAGCAGGTTCAACCCAACTCACCTAGATTGCTGCTTCTGGTCAGAGATGAATTTTCTCCGAGAAGATGCGACGGAATCTGCCGGCAGATTCTGGGATAACTCAACGGTCCGAGCCCCGAATCTCCGGTTCAAGGGCCTCATCGTCCGGAATTCGCGCCGAACGACGCTCCGATGGAACGCCCTGTACAGCAAGGGCCTAGCTCTGTGATCGAGAGAGTTGGCCCGTGGCTAGGCATCCAAGCGCATCCCCATTGTTTACTTAAGTTTTACGCTCGAGGCGGCACGCATAGGTGGAACTGGCGATGGATGATCCGCACGGTCGTATACACTGCGAAAAAGCCAGCCGGATTACGGGTATCGGCTGGACGAATACTAGCCATTGGGGGGCATTAACATGATGAATCACACTCGCACCGCATTGTTGCGCGGGTGCCGGACGGTATTGCTGCTAGCGCTTGCGGCTGCGGCTGCCTTCGCGCAAACGCAGACCGCCACCGTTCGCGGTACGGTTACCGACGCTTCCGGGGCCGTCATCCCGGGCGCGGGCCTCACTCTTGAGAATGTCGACCAGAATCGGCCTTGGGAGGGCGAGTCCAACGCCTCCGGTGCATACGTTTTCCAGCAGATCCCGCCCGGCAACTACTCGCTCAGCGTCGAGGCGGCCGGGTTCAAGCGCTATGAGCGTCCTCGGTTCATCCTGCAGGTCGCCCAAGTCGCGCAGATCGACATTTCCCTAGAAGTGGGCGATATCACGGAGGTCGTCGAGATCACAGCCGAGGCGCCGCTGCTGGCCACGGCCACGTCCGACCTCGGAGAGGTCGTCAACTCGCGGACAGCCGAGTCCCTGCCGCTGAACGGCAGGAACGTCTTGCAACTGATAGGCCTGACACCAGGCATCAACACCACGCGCAACTTCCGCAACTCGACCAGCGGCAACGGATCCATCTCGGCGGTGGCGTTCTCGGCGAACGGTGGTCGCAATGTCGCCAACTCGATCATGCTGGACGGCTCGTCTCAGGAAGTCATGGGCTTTAACCAGCCGTCCTACATCCCTTCGCCCGACACCCTGCAGGAGTTCAAGGTGCAGACTAACGCCTTCTCCGCCGAGTACGGGCGGACGGCCGGAGCCGTAGTGAACATGGTGACGCGCTCCGGCGGCAGCGAGTTCCACGGGGTTGTCTACGAGTTTCTCCGCAACGACAAGCTCCAAGCCAACAATTGGTTCGCCAATGCAAACGGTCGGGACCGCGCTCCGTTCCGGTTCAACCAGTTCGGCGGCACCCTCGGCGGCCCGCTGACTGCCTCGCGGCAACGCCTGTTCTTCTTCCAGAGCATCGAGTTCCGCCGCCAAGTGAACCCGGCCTCGGTCACGCAGTCAGTCCCGACGCAGCTGATGAAGCAGGGCGACTTCAGCGAGGACAACCGTGTCGTTCACGATCCGCTGACGCTGGCCGACGACGGCACGCGGGAACCGTTCGCCAATAACCTGGTGCCGGCTGCGCGGCAGAATCCCACGGCACAGAGTCTGCTGTCGTATTTCCCGGACCCGACGGCCGGTGGAATCCGCAATAACTTCTTCTCGCAGCAAGGGTCCCGCCCCAACACTTGGGACACGTCCAGCAAGATCGACTACAGGGTCAACGACCGCAACAGCCTGTTCGTGCGCGTGTCCCTGAACAAGACGATCAATACGCTGCCCAGCCGCTGGAACAACATAGCCTCGCCCGGGTCGGGCTGGAACGGCTCGATCAACCGCTCCTACACGATGGACGACACCCATCTTTGGAACGGCTGGGTCATGCACGGCAACTACGGGTACTCCTACCATGCGAATCCGCGGCGCTACATCGAGGAGGACGTCTCCCAAGCTTCGCTGGGATTGCCCGCTAGCATTGACGGCCAAGTCCAGTTCCCGGTGTTCCCTCGGGTGCAAGTCCAGGACTTCCAGCAAATGGGGAACAACGCCTTCTGGTACATCGGCAACAAGTTCGAGTCGCACACGTGGGTCGGCGACATGTCACGTCTGTTCGGCGACCACACCATCAAGTTCGGCGGCACCTTCCGCCTGAACCGCGTTTCGAATCACAGGCCGGCGGATCCCGCAGGCTTCTACCAGTTCACCCGCGCATGGACCCGCGAGCGGTTCAATCGCGGCAGTCAGGGCAACTCCGTCGCCAGCATGTTGCTCGGTCACCTGAACGGGGGCCGGATCCGCTTCGAGCCGTCGCTGTCGCAGCAGACGCCGTACTGGGGCTTCTATATTCAGGACGACTGGCGCTTTTCCGACAGGCTGACCATCAACATCGGCCTTCGATGGGACCAGGACCGCCCGATCACCGAGCGCTACAACCGGGCGAGCTGGTTCGAATTCGACGCCGTCCAGCCCGACTTGGTGCTGGACACGCCCGGACTTGAGCGGCCCGTCCTGGGCGGCCTCCAGTTCGCCGGGGTTGGCGGCAGCCCGCGGCACATCAAGAACTACGACAACAACAACGTCGCGCCCCGGCTGGGCCTGGCTTACAAGCTGACCGAAAAACTCGTCATCCGCACCGGGTCCGGCATCTTCTTCAACCCCACGACCGGGTTCGGCCCCGGCACGGCCACGGTCGGCGCGGTCAGCTTCAACTCCATTTCGCCGATCGTCGGCAGCCAGGACGGCGGCCGCACGCCCTTCGCGAGCGCCTCCGACCCGTTCCCGCTGGGCTTCAACCAGCCCACGAACGGGGCCGAGGGGCTGGCCACCTTCCTGGGGCAGGGCCCCGCGGCGATCGTGCGGACCGACCGCACTCCCTACTCCATCCAATGGAACTTCAACATCCAGTACGAGCTTCCGGACAGCTGGCTGTTCGACATTGCGTATGCCGGGAATTCGGGAGTCAAGCTCTTGGGTTCGGGCGTGCAGTTCAACCAGATGCCGAACGAGTACCAATCCTTGGGCGACCGCTTGACCGACCGGGTGCCGAACCCCTTCTTCGGCGTGATCCCGAGCAACCTCGGGCTTGGCCGCGAGACGATCGCTTACGGGCAATTGCTTCGGCCATTCCCGCATTTCTCTGGGGTCAACACGCCTCGCGGTTACGAATTCAAGTCCAACTACCACGCACTGCAGGTGAAGGTCCGCAAGCGCTACAGCAGCGGCCTCCAGTTGCTCGGCGCGTACACCTGGTCAAAGATGATCGACGACGTGAGTTCGGTCGCGGGCTTCCTCGGCGCCCAGAACCCCGGCTATACGAACAATTACAACAAGCGCCTAGACCGGACCCTATCCGGCCTCGACGTCGCGCACCGCCTGGTCATCAACTACCAATATGAGCTGCCCTTCGGCAAGGGCAAGGCCCTCGCGAACCGCGGCGGCTGGGTAAACCAGGTCCTCGGCGGCTGGAATCTCAACGGCGTCACGACCTATCAGAGCGGGCTGCCCATCGGCATCACATCGAGGTTCAACAACCTCAATTCCTTCGGTGGCCGGCAGACGCCGAACCGTGTGCCGGACGCGCGGCCGCTGACGGAGGGTTCGGTCGTCGAGCGCTTGGGCGGCCGGTTCGCGAGCCAGCCATACTTCAACGTCAACGCGTTCGAGCAACCCGAGCCGTTCATGTTCGGGGACATGGGGAACTTCCTGCCGGACGCCCGCGAGCCGCAATTCGTGAATTGGGACCTCTCGATCGTGAAAGACTTCCCGTTCAGCGAACGGGTCCGCCTGCAGTTCCGCGCGGAGTTCTTCAACTTCTTCAACCACACGGTATTCCGGCGGCCCAACACCAGCTTCGGGAACAACAATTTCGGGAACATCACCGCCGCGGAGTCGGCGCGCATCGGGCAGCTGGGCCTGAAGCTCTACTTCTAGCCGGGGAGACGGCGTGTTCCGCCGTTGTGGCGGCGGGACACGCTCCGGCCAGTCCAACAACCCGGCGGCATTTGCCACCAAGGGTCAAGGCTGCTTGCCCAACAGGTGAGCGTCGAACCACTCCCCGGCCCAGCGGCCCACTTCGGGGGTTTGTTCCGCTCCCGGAAAGCCCGGGCCGTGGCGGGCACCGCTGACCCTGATCAGATCCGTCTTCACGCCCGCCTCAACCAATCGCTCGCGAAAGCGCTCCGACAATGCGTAGGGGACGATGTCGTCTTGATCGCCGTGGATCAGCAACAACGGCGGATCATCCGCCGTAACGTGCGTCACCGGCGAAGCTGCTCGGGCAACCCGCATCTCCGGAGAGTCCGGATCGGAGCCAGATCGCAGACGGACCCCGAGCAACAAAGCAACCGCCCCGCTGCCGGTTGCGTCCGCCACGAAATCCGAGGGCGTCGCCCTAGCCACGACGCATTGCACCTTGGCGCTGAGGCGATCAATCTCGCTCTCGGCCTGCGCGTCGCCATCGCCAGGCAGTACGCCGAGCATGCTTACCAAGTGGCCGCCGGACGAGCCACCGATGGCACCGATACGGTCAGGATCGATCCCGAACCTTGCGGCATGGAACCGGACAAACCGCACGGCGCGCTGCACATCCTCGACTGGGGCTGGATAGCTGAAGCGCGGAGTGGCGCGGTGGTTCACAGTGAAGACCGTGTAGCCACGCTCCACTAGGGGTAGAGATTCAATCCGGACGTGACCCGCTTCCTTCAGCGGGCGGGCATCCAAGCTCAGCGGGGCGCTCCAGCCACTGCCTGATACGTGCATCAGTCCAATGCCGTTGGGCTGCTCCGGGTAGTGGATGTCCATCAGCAGGGCAAGGCCCGAGTACATCCCGTAGACCACGTTGCGGTCAGTGCGCTGCTCGGCGGGTAGTGCAGACGCAAGCAACGTCACAGCAAGGGCGGATTTTGCAACCGCAGTTCGCATCACTAGCAGCAGTCTACGGCATCGGATGGTAGCATGGCTGGTCTGGTGCCAGATATATTCAAGGACTCTTGGCAGCCCGACCCCATGCAGAGGGCGCCCCGACTCAACGACGAGCCGAAGCGGAAGCGACCGTGGGCGATGGCGGGTTGGCCAAGGAGAAGAGACTAAACGAAAAGAGGGAGGTCCTCCCTGCCATCGCCCAACGGTCAAACTATAGCCCATCGCCGCGACGATTGCAGCGACCAGAGACAGCAGCGCAGGTAGCCGCTGATTTAATCCGTGCTCCTGCTTCAGGGTCGCTGTATATTATTGTTGGAGCCAAACGGAGCCCGAAGCCATATGAGAACCCTGCTTGTAACCCTGATTTCCATCGTCGCGCTGCCGCTGCACGCCGCCGATCTGAAGGTGGTCGTCATCGGCCAGTCACCGGAGCTTGTCTCCGAACTCCGCGCTGCCAGCCCGTCCAACGTGACCATCGCACACGTCAGAGAGCGGGGCAGCGGAGATGCCAACCTGCTCCGAGAGGCCGCGGATGCCGACGCCATCATCGGCGGCCCGACACTCGCGGTGGTCAAGGCCGCGAAGCAACTGAAGTGGGTCCAGATTACGAGCGCGGGCGTCAAGCCCTACCTGTATCCGGAACTCGTCGAGAGCGATGCGGTCATGACGAACGCGCAAACCCTCTCCTCCGCAGCCATCGCTGACCACGGCTTTGCCATGCTACTGGCGCTGACGCGCAAACTGAACCATTTCATCCCCGACCGAACCAACGAAACTTGGAAGGGCGGCAACTACGGCCTACTCGAGTTGGAGGGCCAGACCGCACTTGTGATCGGCACCGGAGGGATCGGATCGAACGTGGCCCGCCGCGCCAAGGCGTTCGGCATGACAGTGATCGGCGTCGACCCGGAGGAGTTTCCGCCACGGCTCAGCTTCGACCGGATGGTCTACCCCGACCGCTTGGACAGCGTCATCCCCGAGGCGGACGCCATCTTCGTGTGCGCTCCTCACACCAAGGACAGCGAGGGCATGCTGGGTCCGGCGCAGTTCGAACTCATGAAGCGCGGCAGCTACTTCATCGCCGTATCGCGCGGCAAGCTCTACGACATGGATGCCTTGGTGAAGGCGCTCGACAGCCAGCATCTGGCCGGCGCGGGCGTCGACGTCACGGACCCGGAGCCGCTGCCGCCGGGACATCCGCTATGGCAGTTCGACAATGCGATCATCACGCCTCATGTGGCTACGCAGGGCCTGCTCGGGTCCGAGCTGCGCCTCGAACTCTACAAAGACAACCTTGCCCGCTTTGCCTCTGGCGAGCGCCTCCGCAACGTCGTTGACATGCGCAAGGAATACTAGGACGCCACGCATCGCGTGACGTACCTGCGGCCGCAGGCGCAATCCGGGATGCTTGCGCGCTTCAGGGCTGGTGCGCCTCGGCCGAGACCTGCACTGTCAGCCCGTTGATGTCCTTGAAGTACGTGCGATCCGCGCGCCGCACCGAGTCAATGCCGTGCTTGGCGAGCTTCTCCTTCACGACATCTGGGTCATAGTCCTCGACCGAAAAGCAGAAATGATCGGCACCGCCGCCTTGGCGGCGCTGGAACAAGGCGAGGAAATTCGCGCCTAGCCCGAGGAATGCGCTGGTCGCGGTCCTGCTGATGACATTGAGCCCCATCAACGCTTGGTACCACTCGACCGAGCGACCGATGTCGCTCACCCTGAGGGCAAGGTGATTGACATCGATACCGTGCAGGATAGAGTCCGGCCGGGGATCCTTGCGATATGCCTCGGCCACTTGATCCTCGCGGCGCATCGTCTCGGAGAGATGGTTCTGTGTGCCGTCGGGATCGAGGCAGGCCCAAATGTTCCGCGCACGCTCGAACGGCTCGTAGCCGTGTTGCTTGAGGATCGCGCCCGCGCCTGCTTCGTCTAAGCCGTCCACGCCGGGCGAGAAGTGGTTCAGGCCGGGTTCGTCACCCTTGAACAGCGCAAGGTAGTTGCGCTTGAGCCCGCGCATCTGGCCGCGGTCACCCATGTCCTGAATAACGCGGGTACCCAGCACTCGCGCGTAGAATTCCGCCGCGCTCTTCACATCGGGCACCGTCAGCGAGATGTGATTCAGCGAGGTCGCGTGGAACAGCCCCGAAGCTGCCTTGAG
>LXNI01002224.1_pt1 | contig 14070 bp, 9 predicted proteins | sample 809091 | NCBI WGS metagenome assembly LXNI01 (sample SAMN04870527, study PRJNA318959) | sponge metagenome | biome: 01000161; feature: marine sponge reef; material: water | host: Sarcotragus foetidus | place: Greece: Milos, Mediterranean Sea | collected 2013-05-29 | depth 5-7 m | reverse complement strand
GGTGCCGGAAGGGGGAATAGAAATACACTAATAACCTATTGTTTTTAATGTATTTAATATCATCTCCTTGCCTTTTATCCCACGATTTTCCCAACAAGATTTGGATTGATAAAGACGAGCGATTCCAGAGCCTGTACTGCTATCTTATTCGGTGAACCGTTGCCGCAAATCTTCCAGCATGGCGGCTGAAATTGAAAATCTTTCCTCCAGATAGCGCTCAATTGTTCCGTGATTGTCTTCCATATAGTTCAGGGCGCCCAATATATATTCTGATTTCACGCCCAGCATGGCAAGGACAGAGGCCCTGTCCATCCCGGTATCCTCCCCGCCGCCGTACCTGGCCGAAGCCTGGGCAACCTGCTGTTCAGGCACAAAATATTTGCCGGAAAGCAGGTAATCTTCAACAACAATTTCCCTGGGTACACCCAGGGCCGATAGCAGAAGAGTTGAGCCAAAGCCCGTGCGGTCCTTGCCGGCCGAGCAATGAATGAGCATCGCCCCACGCTCAAGCTCAAACAGGCGCCGGAACATGCCGCTGAATTCATCAACATGGCTTGAAGCAAACTCAATATAGATACCACGCATCATGTCGTCTATACACTGTATGGAGATTCTCTTTCCCGGTCCTGGTTTCACATAGGATTCCATTTGTCCCGGATCGATCGCCAGTTGCATAACCTGAGCGTTATCCGGCAATCGGCTGGGGTCCTTTCGTCTTTCATTTTGCCCCCGGAAATCACAGCAATAGACGATATCAAGACCGGAAAGATATTCGATGTCCCTATCTGTCAGGTCGCTCAATTGGCCTGACCGGAATAACCGGTTCCACTTGACCCGCCGCCCGTCGGTGGTCGGATAACCCCCAAGGTCGCGAAAGTTGACCCCGCCCTCCAGCGGTAATAATCGTCCCGGCATTCGGCTATTCAACTGTTGGTGTATACCAGATCGGTGATGTATAAGCGCGCTCCTGGAGAAACATCGGCGTTTCGGCTGCAGGTTCGTCGCCGAAAATCTTTACATCGTAGGCCGTCCAGCGCGGGGTCGGAATCTCTATCACGCGCGCGTAGTACACCGCCGGCTGTGATGCATCAAATTCCGGGTCCTGCCAGAAGCCAACCAGTTGTGCATCACCTATCGAATCGGTCCAACTGGCATTGGCCACGTCCACTGTGTTCCCTACCGCAGGCAGCGTGCCGTCGTGCCTTGGTTCGCGCCGGTGTGCATCACCCCAGACCACGTTGAATATCTTCTCATGGGTCATGCCGCCGCCATCCAGCCAGCCCTTCACGATCTGGATACGGTCGAGATTACCGCTCAAGGGGTCTTTCAGCGCGGCTACCAGGAAGGTGGGGGCCTGTCGTCCCGCTTCAGGGTGCAGGGTGCCTCCCATGGGCACTCCCCCGGCATACCCCTTGGGTACCAGCATCGGCGAGTTCGCATCCTCTGCGGAAAAATGCCAACCGCCGAATAAGCGTACCGTCATGCGCGGCCCGGTGGTGGCATAGACTTCCTTGCGCTGCATCGCATCCCATATGGACTCCCGGGTATTCTCTTCCGCCCATACCGCCGCATAGCCGGACGCGCTGGTTTCCCACACCCGCCACTGAGGCAGATCCGGAGCCGCCATGGGCAAAGCCATGCGGGCCGGCTTCGGCTCGTAACTCGCGAACTTGCCGAAGAAGTTGTTTTCACCGGCAGTTGAAAGTGCTGTGTGACTGTCCGTGGACCCCACCATACCGAATTGGTACGGGTTGACGCCGAGGGCGCGCGCCAGTTTGAGGCCGTTTTTCAGCGCCTCGCGGGCGTATTCGTATTGGAGCATGCCGGGTGTTTTCAACTTCGCTAAAGTGGCGTTGCCTCTGTCCCAGGTCTCGAAATCCGCGAATTCGTCTGTGGGAGAGAGATAGGGATGGGCCTCGCCGTCCCCTTTTATCTGAGTCACTTCGTAGAGCGGTTCCCAGCGGGCACGTGTCTGCACATATTCCGCGTCAATGGCAGCCCCCGTGTTGGGGTTGGTCTCTACCGGAAACATCTGGCCGTTGCTCAGGTTGCCGTTGTGAGCAAGCGCCAGCACCTTGCCGCCGGTCTCCTTCTCGTAGCGCTGCATCCATTTCCACAGGTCCTGAGGATTAATGCTGTCGGCGGCCGTGAACGGTTGCAGTTTGCGCGCGCTATCCGCCCCGCCCCGGTAGAGCACATTGCGATGCAGCTTGTCTCCACCTTTCATCGGCGTCCATTCGTAACCGATAAGGGCGGTAAAGCGCCCGGGATCGTTGTACCGATCCGCCGTCTCTACGTAGCGTTCCCAGACCGAGCGCATGATCGTCTGGTCCAGGAGTGGTCCTGAATAGTCACCATCGAGCACGCGCATGATCACACGCATTGCACCCTTCGCCGCCTCGCCTCCCGCCTTGAGTCCGTTGTGCATATCCAGAAGCTCGGGATGCTCCAGCAGTGCCGGGTTGCCCAGGATCAATTGGTCCATGACCCCCAGCGCATCGGAATGATCGGATACCACCAGAAAGTCCAGGGGACGGGCGAGGCGCACGGCCTGGCCGCTGCTGGAAACTACTTTTTCACCGCGGGCAAACCGGTACGCGTCTTCGACAGTCAAAGTTACTCCCGTCGCGCGGGCATCCAGAGAGTTGGTGGTATGCAGGTGAGTATCACCCCAGAGAGGTTGTGTCGGATAGTTCACATCTGCATAGGGCGAATAGCGCGGCTCAGCGCCTGACGCCACAAAGGGGACAATGCAGAGCAACGAACACATGGCGACCGCTATTTTCCAGACTGCAAATTTCATTTCAAGCTCCGTGTTCAGGTGCGGGGTTAATGTCATCCTGTGCGATATTCCCAGCCCGGCCCACTTCAGTTGCTGCGGCTTGGAATTTATATTATGCACATCCGCGCCTCTACTACAAGTCACTTGATCTTTATTGCAGGTGAGCTTATACTTAACGAACGTTCAGTCAGGAGACGTTTCATGAAAGCCACTGCTACACACATGCTCTCGGTCGCTGCAAAGCAGTTTGCCGAAAAGGGTTATTCAGGCGCTTCCATGCGCAACATCGCCAATGCTGTCGGGACGACCCAGGCAGCGATATACCACCATTTTCCAAACAAGAACGCCCTCTACCTGGCCGTGCTGGCCAGACATTTTGATGCTAAATCCAGTGGCATGGCTAATGATCTGGCCCAGGTCAGTGATCCGGAAGAGCGTTTGAAAATCCTGGTTCACCGTTTGCTTGAACTGGTGGAGGAAGATGAACAGTTTCGCCAGCTCTATTTTCGCGAACTGCTGGAGACTGACGAAGAGCGTTTGCGCGTACTGGCAGACAACGTGTTTGGCGAACTGGCTGTCACCCTGACCTCTCTCCTGGGTGAACTGGCGCCGCGAATGGACTCTCACCTTATGCTGCTTTCACTCGGCGGCCTGGTTTGCCACCACCTTGAGGCGCGCAAGCTCAGCCCCTTCCTACCGGGAGGTAAACGTAAACACCAACAGCTGGATGTGCTGGCTGAACACATTACGGAACTCCTCCTTCACGGAGTACAGCGGTCATGAGGCAGGGAAAAAACGACTATCTGCACAAGGCCGATGAGATGTTCGGTCACCTGGGCCTTTGGATGTATGGCCACAAACTCATCGTCCTGCTGTGCGCACTGGGATTACTGGTCATCGGTCTTTACTTCGCCGGCAAGACTCGTGCCGACAACGGTCTGGACAGCTTTTTTGACGCGACAGACACTGCCTATAACGCCTATATAACCTACCAGGATGAGTTCGGTTCAGACGAGGTGGCTTATATCCTTTACACGGTTCCCAACAGTCCCTACGGCCCCTTTGACCTGGACGCCATGCAGCGCATAGCGCAACTGACCGAGGCCCTGGAATACGAGGTGCCTTTCGTAAGGGACGTTACCAGCCTGAGTAACGTGGAGTTCATCACCGCCGATGGCGATTTCCTTGAGATCCACGAGTTGGCGCTGGATATGCCGGAGGACCAGGCCGGCCTGCTGGAACGCGGCGATGCGATGATGCAAAAGCCCAGTTACCGTGGCGCCATCGTCAACAACGAGGCCACCCATGGCGCTATCATCCTGGAAATGACTATTTCCATCAACGATCCGCTGGACAAAATAAGACTGGACCCGGAAGGTGGCGACGGGCTGCCCAACCTGTATCCGCAGGCGGCCAAACACAAGATCGACGAGATCCTGTCCCGGCCGGAATACACCGGTATTGATTTTTACCTGGGCGGTGATGTCCAGATGAGCACGGCCTATAACGAGACCATCACACGTGACACGGTCCGGCAAACCCTGTTGACACTGGCCCTGGTCAGTATCATTGCCATGATATGCTTCCGCATGCAGTTTCTGGGGCTGGCCGGGCCGCTTTCTGTTGTGATTCTCGCCCTGATCCTGACCATAGGCTTCATGGGCCTGATCGGCTACGAGATGGGGATTCTGTTCCTTATTGTGCCCACCTTCCTGACCGCCATCGGTGTTGCGCAGTCGGTACACCTGATCACCGAATTCAACCTGATGCGCGCCCGGGGCCTGGACCGGCGAGAGGCAGTACAACAGGCCATGGAACACGTGGCCATGCCCTGCCTCCTGGCGGCATTTACCACGGCGGCAGCGTTCCTGGTCATGGCGACCTCTAAACTGCGCGCCTTGTCGGAAATAGCCGTGTACCAGAGCGTTGGTGTGATGCTTGCCTTCCTTGCCAGCATCACCGTCATGGTCTGTTACATGTCCATGGGCAAAGACAGACCGCACAAATCACTCGATCCGTCGGAGAGGAAGTCCGGCCTGTTGTATTATCTCCTCCACCGCGTTGCAGCATTGAACCTTAAGCGTCCCTTCGCCATCATGGCGGTGTTCGGTGTAATTCTGACAGGTTCCATGATCGGGATCGGCAAACTGCACGTAGGCTTCAACTTCCTGGAGGAATTCAAGCCACATACCCGGTTCCGGCTGGATACCGACTACATACAAAACGTGATGGGCGGCATGCTTAACGTGGTTTTCATCTACGACAGCGGTAAGGCCGACGGCATCAAGAGCAGCGAGATGCTTGCCCACCTTGAAGGGCTCCAGGCCTATGCTGAGCGGTCAACCATTGTCGAAAAGAGCTACTCTGTGGTCGATATTCTCAAGGATATAAACCAGAGTTTTCACGGTGATGACCCGGCCTACTACCGACTGCCGGAAAGCGGCGAGTTAATCGCACAGTACCTGTTGTTGTATGAGATCTCCGGTGGCGAAGAACTCAGTGATTTCGTAAGTGGCGACTACCGCCGGACTGCCCTGGAACTGCGGGTGGATATTACCGATTCGAGACATATCAAGGCCTTGATCGACGACCTGGAGCGCTATATGGCGGCGCACCCTGTATCCGGCGCAGAGATCCGGATCACAGGCATGGGTTTATTATGGGTCAGGATAGCCAGTTATATCGCCGAGAGCCAGATGTGGGGCTACGGGCTTGCCTTCATCATCATCGCCCTGGTAATGTGCCTGGCTTTCCGTTCAGTGAAAGTTGGCCTGCTTGTCATGATTCCCAACCTGTTTCCTGCTGTTCTGGTTCTGGGCTTTATGGGCTTGAACGGCATGCAACTGGACTATTTCAAGCTGATGCTGGCGACGGTAGCCATCGGTATCGCGGTTGACGACACGGTGCACATTTCCACCCGCATACGAAAAGAGTTCCGCCGTTGCGGCAACTACGAGGAAGCCATTCGGACCAGCCTGTTGAGCACGGGCCGGGCTCTTGTCATTACCACTGTCATCCTTTCACTGTCCTTCCTTGTATACACAATTTCCGATATGGCAATACTGGCAGATTTCGGGATACTGCTATCTGCCACCATGGTTTCGGCATTGGTCGCCGACCTGTTCCTGTTACCTTGCCTGGTGCTGGTGCTGAAGCCCTTTGGGCCGGAATACGAACCGGCCACTGTCAGTGATCCGGCGCCCGCAACCCACACAGTATGAGAGATCGTCATGTTTGCAAAGAAATACATGTATTTGATTACCCTGGCCATGAGCTCCCCGGCGCTTGCGCAGACGGCCCATGCCCAGGACGCCGTGGAAAAAGGCATCGCCATCGCCGCCGAAGCAGATCGCCGCGACAGCGGTTACGTGGACAGCGAGGAGTCCTTCACCATGGTGCTGCGGGACAGCAAGGGGCGCGAGCGTTTTCGTACCCTGCGCACGAAAACCCTGGAACGCACTGATGACGGCGACTGGAGCCTGACCATCTTCGACGAACCGGCGGACGTTAAAGGCACCGCCATGCTCACCTACAGCCACGGCCTGGAGCCTGACGACCAGTGGCTTTACCTGCCGGCCTTAAAACGCGTGAAACGTATTTCCTCCAAAAATCGCTCCGGGCCGTTCATGGGCAGCGAGTTTGCCTTTGAGGATTTGAGCGACTTCGAGTTGGAAAAATACAGCTATCGATACCTGCGTGATGAGCCGTGTGGCGAGCACAGCTGTTTTGTCTCCGAGTGGGTGCCCGCCTATGAGCACTCCGGTTACACCCGGATCGAAGTCTGGCACGACCGGGAGGAATACCGTGAGCAGAAAATAGAGTTCTACGATAAAGTCGGCAAGCACCTGAAAACACTGGTGCTTAACGACTACTCACTTTACCGGGAACGCTTCTGGCGCCCCCTGAAGATGGAGATGACCAACCACAAGACAGGCAAGGCCACCCTGCTCCACTTCAACAATATTGAGTTGGGAGCAGGTCTGACCGAGCGTGAGTTCGACCAGAACTCCCTCAGGCGTGCCAAGTAACCGTTTCCGTACCGGCGCCAGGCTATCCGGCGCTATCCTGGCCGGTATCCTGGCTACACCCGCCGCCATTGCAATGGATCCGGAGAAATTGCAGTGGTCCGGCCACGTGGGCGGGGAGTACCGGTATTTCACGGATGCCGGCGCCGGCGGGGCACGCTACCAGCACAATTTTTCCCTTGTCGCCGAACCGGAGCTTTACTATCCCGTCCGCGCCTCCGGCGATAGCCTGCGTCTCACGGCGTTCCTGCGCCTGGACAAGCACGATGATGAGCGCTCCCATGGTGACATACGCGAAATGAAGTGGCACAAGGTGGCGGACCGCTGGGAATTGACCCTGGGATTCGACCGGATATTCTGGGGTGTCACCGAGACCATTCACCTGGTCAATATCATAAACCAGCAGGACTTTGTGGAGAACCCGGATGGCGAGGACCTGCTCGGGCAACCCATGATACGCCTCGATCTTGTGCGGGACTGGGGAACACTGGGAATATTTGTCCTGCCCTACTTCCGTGAACGTTCCTATCCCGGCACAGAAGGACGCCCGGGATCCGCCCTCGTGGTGGACACCGACAATCCCGTTTATGAGTCCGGCACGAAACAATGGCACACGGACTTTGCCCTGCGCTGGAGCCACTATATCGGCAACTGGGACCTGGGCGCTTCCTATTTCTACGGCACTAGCCGCGAGCCACGCTTCGATCCGGTGTTCTCAAGTATAACGAAGCAAGGCGTAACAACCCTGCGGCCTGTCTACGATATCATTCACCAGGCGGGTGTTGACGTGCAGGGCACCTTCGATGCGTGGTTGTGGAAGCTGGAGGCCATCTACCGGGATGGGCAGGACGATGCGTTTTTCGCCGGCGCCGTCGGACTGGAATACACCTTCTTCGATATCTCCGGCTACGGTATCGATATCGGCCTGGTCACCGAGTATCTCTACGATGAGCGGACATTTTTCATCAGTACCGATAATGATCTCAGCCTGGGCATGAGACTGACATTGAACGATATCGATTCAACCGAATTTCTGGCCGCCGTGGTGCAGGACCTGGACAATCAGTCACGCTATTTCTTTGTGGAGGCCAGCCGGCGTATCGGGGATTCCTTCAAACTCTCCGTGGAAGCCCGGGGCATTAACAACGTCGCTGAGGGTGACCCCCTGCAATTCTATGACGACGGCAATTTTATCCAGGTGGACCTGGCGTACTACTTCTGAAATTATGCCTCCGGTTGGCTCTCAGTGTTCTTACAATGTCGTCAACGCCGAAATTTCTCTAAGTAGTAGTGCCGACGAAAGGTGGAAATTTAAAATTTGGGCAAAAAATCTGTTTGACGAAGACTATTCCATATTTACCAATACAGGCCAGTTTGGCGATCTGGTGGCATTTGCACCACCACGCGTTGCGGGTGCCGGAGTAGAATTTAATTTCTAATATTCTTACGACATCTTCATCTATTCATCCATTTTTAATATAGGTTTGATTGTTTTACCGGAATGGGTGTCGGCAACCGCTTCGTTGATCTGCTCCAACGAATAAAAACCCGCGAGCTTGTCCATTGGGAATGAACCGTCAAGATACATTTCTATCAGTTGCGGAATAATTTCAACTGGATCGCAATCACCATTTACCACACCACGAATGACTTTACCGCTTATCAGTGGTAGCACATTTAGTGTAACCTGCGGTTCTTTCGAGGCACCAAGCAAGGTCAATGTTCCACGTGTTTTTAAAGCGTCAGCCGCAGTAGAGATAAGCGCCGGTACACCGCTGGTATCAACACCTTGATCAATCCCACCCAGTTCTGCCAGTTCGCCGGCAAGATCCTGGTCCGTAGTATTAATAGAATCACTGGCTCCAAGCTCACGTGCCAAAGCAAGACGGCTCTCAACTCGGTCCACTGCAATAATTTTGCCTGCATTCATGGCTTTCGCAGCCATCAAGGCCGCCATACCGACGGCACCGGTGCCAAATACAGCAAGTGTCGTGTCCGGCCCTGGTTTTAATACATTCATCACTGTACCGGCACCTGTTAAATAACCACAGCTTAGTGGCCCCATGAGCTCCAGTGGTACGTCCTTACGGATCTTGATGGCATTCCGCGCCTGCGCCAGAGAGTAAGTTGCAAAGGAAGACTGGGAAAAAAAACCACCGCCAATGGCTTCTCCACTTTCGGCATGCAATGTGGGTGAACCATCCAGACGACGCCCCATGAAATTTAAAGGCATGTACTGCTCACAATAGGCTGGGTGTGAATCGCTACAGGGAGCACAGGCCCCGCAGGTATTGAATGTAAGAACGACGTGATCACCCGGCTCATAGCCGCTGACATTGGCCCCCACTTTTTCGACTACACCTGCACCTTCATGTCCAAGTACAAAGGGAAGCGGCAAAGGCATGATCTGGTCGACGATTGACAAATCCGTATGACAAATTCCAGTGGCGACGATCTGCACCAATAATTCATCGTCATTTGGGTCTGCCAGATCTATTCCTTCTACACTAAATTGACCTCCTGCCTCCCGTGCAACAGCAGCTTTTATTTTCATATTACTTCCCCCTGAGTCCGTCGTGCTTAATTACGTTCGCTTATTATCATTGGTAGTGTTTCAAGACCCCGGAAGGCCATGGGCGGTGAAAAATCCAACTCATCATTTACCAAACTAAATTCAAAACGCTCGATAAAGGCAGGAAAAAATTCACTCAATGCCATCTTTGCGAGGCGAAGACCAATACAGTGATGCATGCCCGGTGCAAATACCAGGTTTTGGCCCTGATCCCGTTCAAAATTAAATTCATGAGGCTCAGCAAACACAGACGGATCCTGGTTTGCTGCACTTTGAAAAAGCAACACAAATTGTCCTTTCTTTATTATATTTCCATCCCACTCAAAATCTTCCGCGACAACCCGAGACATGAAGGTCGACATCTGTGCGCGCCGTTGAATCTCCATTATCGCGTCTATGTCAATATCGTCGGATTGTCGTAACCTGTCGATAGCTTCAGGCTGACGAGCAAGTTCAGCCACACCCAATGCCATGGTATTCACAGTTGTGTCATGACCGGCAATCAACACAATATGGCAAACGCCAAGCATTTCTTCCTCTGTTAACTTATCCCCCGCATCAACCGCCAATACCAATTCGGAAATAAAATCGCCGGTGGGATTTTTGCGTTTTTCCTCAAACTTGGGTTTGAATAATTCGTTCAACTCATTGATGACGCCGTCAACCTTGAATAATTGCTCAAGCGGCACATTGATGTTACCGATGGTATTCAAATCGATTGACCAGCGTTGCATCTCGCTAATCAATGTATCGTCAAAGTCACAGACCTTCAGGATCATGCGAGCCGGAATGATGCGTGCCACGTTTTCAACAAATTCAACCGGGCCATCTATTTCTGCAACCGCATCCAGCGCCTCCTTAATATAGCGCTGCACATCAGGACGAATCGCCTCTACCACTGCGCGCCCAAATGCCCTTTGAATCAAGCGACGTATTCTCTGGTGCTCGTCACCGTCCATGTTCAGCAGCCAGGTCTTCGGCGTCTGCATCACAGCAGGAACCTGCGCCCTCTCTACATCGCTCAGGTGTGCGGTGGCAAAAAACGGCAACCTCTCATTGGATAGTGGGAGTTTTCCCGAATAACCCCTGAGAACTTCGCGATGACCCGTCACCATCCAGGTCTGGTTGATTTCACTCCAGTATATCGGGCTGGTCTTTCGTAATTCATCCAGGCGTTCTGTCAGGGAACTACCCAGGCTTTGTATGTCCAGTGGGAAATCCAGCTCGCTGGCAACGCTTTGAGTAGGAACGGTCATGTCTAAAACTCCTTGCGGGATGTTTAGGAACGAATACTTTTAACCCATATTATAACAAACGCTATACAAAAAAGTTATCACCAGCCCGGATGTTGCGCAAGTAACTTATAAGGAGCAGTAATTGGGTATGCCTCCGGTTGGCTCTCAGTACGTTCGTTGAGTTTAACGGGCAGGCGTTCAAGGCCGCGAAACGACATGGCAGGAGAGAATACAAAGTCCAGACTATCCCGTATCCGGTCAGTCAAAGCTGCCAACCTCCATCGACGGCCAGGTTCACACCCGATATGTACCTGCCTTTTTCTGATGCCAGGAAGACTACCGCATTGGCGATGTCTTCAGGTGTACCCAGGTTACCCAGGGGGACTTGCGCGGTAATCGCCTTGATGGCCTTCTCGTCCATCTGGCCGTCCATACCTCTTGCCAGTTTTCCTCCTGCCAACCAGCCCGAACGGATGCTGTTTGCCCTGATGCCATAGCGACCATTTTCCCTGGCCACCACCTCCAGCAGGTTCTCAATGGCTGCCTTGGGCGCGCTGGACAGCACACTCTTCGGCAGGTGTCGTGTCGCCTGGGTGGTGGTCACTGCGGTAATACTGCCGCCGCCGGTATCCTTCAATACGGGAAGCGCAGCCTGGATCAGGTTGAAACAGGCATGGGTGTCCTGCGTAAAGATGTTTTTCCAGGCTTCCAGACTTGTGGAACCGACAAAATCTATGGGTATTGCCGGACCTGCTGCATACACAACGCTATGGACGGCGACGTACTTTTCCTTGACCTGCTGCATAAATGAATGGGTGGCAGCCTCATCATGCAAAGCCAGTTGATAGTAGTCCACTGCGATGTCTGAAGATATACAGGATTGCATTACCTGTCGCGCCCCCTGCTCGTTCAGGTGATAGGTGAACGCCACCGGCGATCCCGACCTCGCAAACGCCTCTACGATTGCCGCGCCGATCCCCCCGCTACCGCCGGCCACAACCGCAACCCCCTCTTTAAACTCCTTTACACCCATTATTCATTCAGCGCCAGATACGGCGATCAATCAGCATATGCTATACCTACCATACTGAGATTTCATTTACAAAAAAAGCCACCAGTGTTGCTATTGGTGGCTTCGTTATTTCGGATTGCGAGTTCATACTAGAAATCGTATGCAATATATCCTCCAAGCTGTCTCGGATCGCCCGGGACGCCAAAAAGAAGGAAGCCGTTGCCGATCGCCCCGGTTTTGAAGTAGCCCTCGTCAAACAGGTTCCTGCCATAAAAACCAACCTTCCAGTTGCCGTTGTTGGGTATGTACTGCATGTTCAGATTAACGGTCGCATAACTGGCATCTGTCGTGCCGCCGGAACCAATGCGGTTCTCTGCGTCATACCATGACCCATCGTTGTAGCGCAGCGAAGGTGTGATGCTCAGCTCACCGCTGGTGAGAAAAGGCACCCTGTAATCCAGTCCGGCTGCCAGTGTGAAGGGCGGGGCGCCGGCAAATTTCTTACCGTTCGTCGCCGCAAAGCCTGAAGTGCCGGCAAGGGTATTGAAAAAGGGTGAATCCTGCTCATATTCAGAATCCGTAATGGTCATGTTCACATACCAGGTCAGGCCGTCATTTATCAGGCCGCTCAGATCAAGTTCCGCACCGTACAGCTCACCCTCAGGCACGTTATAGATAACCTGGCCACCGACGTTGTTATCAATGAAGCTGATGTGGGGATTTTCGTAATCATAGTACCAGACCGCACCATTAACGAGCAGGTTACCACCCATCCATTGCGACTTGAAACCTATTTCATAGGATGTGACTTCCTCCGGTTCGGAAACACCAAATGCGGGGCCATCCGCATTCAGGTAGGCCGATTTGAAACCGGTGGAGGTACCACCGTAGAACATCCAGCTATCCGTCTTGTATTCCAGCCGGGCCGTATAGGTAAATTTATCGTCTTCCCTTTCAATTAGTCCGGCATTGGCATTCAATATTACCAGAACAGGGTTGGTAAAAGGGTTGGTCAGATCGGTATGATCCTGCAACTCCAGTTCGTCCCTGTTATAGCGGCCACCCAGGGTAACGCTCCAGTTACCGGTAAACGGATAGGTAATCTGCCCATAGACCGCGTAGGAAGTGGTTTCCCATTCATTTCGGGTACTTATGTTAAAACCACCGAAGCTGTTGCCATCCACACCATGCAACTGCTGCTCGTTAAAATAATTAAAGCCGATGAGCCAGTCCCAGTCCCAGGTATCATTCGACACCAGACGGATTTCCTCCTGAAACATGTCGTTTTCATACTGGCCGGTAAATCCGAGGCCGAGATTTGGCAGGCCCAACAAGCCCAGGGTCACGGCCCCCGGACTGCTTGGATCGATATTACCCACACCTGCAGCGCCGAAATAGTCGATGTCCGCATACGCGGTAATGGATGTCAGGGTAAACCGTTCAAAATCGATGTCGATACGACCGCTGAAAGCGGTCTCTTCGACTTGATGGCCGGAACCGGAAAAGGGCGATGCACTACCAAGAGTACCCGCAACCAACGCCCCGCCAGCGCCGGCGCCGGCAATTTCATTGCTGTTAATCAAGTTGGCGTGAGTGCCGCCTCTCCCCCGGGAAAAGTCGATGCCGGCTGCGGTACCGATGGCAGTGGGTATCGGACCAATCGTAGGTATAACCAAAAAGGGTGTATTCCGGTCACCGGGCGGCAGTCCGAATCCGCCTCCCAGTATCCCGGCCATAAGGACTTCACCGCTGCTCAGACCGTTTGCCGCCAAGGTATCGGCATCAAGGCCAATTGCTGCCAATGGACCACCCGGAGCCGTGCGTGGATCAAGCTGCCGGATTTGTGCCGCAGAGGGTAGCTCCCGATCGGATAATCCGTAGTAGACATTAACCCCGTCAAGCTGGTCCAAATAGCTGCCCTTGAGCAGCACCGAGATATTGTCCTGTTCAAACAATAACTTGCCGGTCAACCCCCATTCTTCCAGATCATGTATGCCACCCCTGCCTAGGTTCTGGCTGTCGGGCAGAAAGTCGTAAAACGGGTCATGTTCCTTGAAAAAACCTTCCAGACTGAGAGCAGTGTTATCCGTCAGGCCCGTTGCTGCATAAACACTCAGGTCTATTGCGTCATGTTCGCCATAGCCGACTTTAACATTACCGGACGGTCCAACGCCGACTTCCGGTCTCCTGGTCTCAATGACGATGGAGCCGCCGGTTGAGTTTTTCCCATACAACGCTCCCTGTGGACCTTTCAGAACCTGAACGCTGGACGTGTTAACACCGACATTGCTGGCATAAGAACGTGGTATATACACACCATCCACATTGATGGTGGAACCCATATACACAGCGCCGCCCGGTATGATACTGCCCATCCCCCGGATGACCGGTATCAGGTAGCCACCCGTATTCATCATGTTAACACCGGAAATGGCAGTGCCAAG
>LXNI01002223.1_pt1 | contig 14072 bp, 11 predicted proteins | sample 809091 | NCBI WGS metagenome assembly LXNI01 (sample SAMN04870527, study PRJNA318959) | sponge metagenome | biome: 01000161; feature: marine sponge reef; material: water | host: Sarcotragus foetidus | place: Greece: Milos, Mediterranean Sea | collected 2013-05-29 | depth 5-7 m | reverse complement strand
GGGTGGGCCTTCACAGACCGCCTTCTTGACGTTGGCAGTCGCAGGCCGCTATTCAGGCTTGCCTATCTGTGGCAAGGGTGCCAGAGTGCGGGATGCGGGCCCTTGGCAAGACGACTTCCGAACTGACCATTAGAATGGAAACGGCGTCCTCGTGACAGTAAGACCGCTGTTCACCGCAATGACCGCTCGCGCCTTCGGACTTCTAGGCGTTGGCGTTGCCGCGACGCTTCTACTTTCGATTGGTCTCCTGTCGTCGCCGGTACAACTCGCGGTCTTCCCGAATCACACTCGCCTAGCAGTTGGTGAGCAGATCCGCTATTCGGTCTTCCACCCCCAAGAGGGATCTTCGACACAGGTAGAAGACTATAGTCTTACGTCTAGGGATCCAGCAATAGTTCGCGTGGTAGACAGATGGCAACTCGAGGCAGTCTCACCCGGGAGAACGGATGTCCTCATCCACAGCGAGGTCGGCGAGCGAGAGTTGTCGATCGGTGTCGGCCCGGAGGCGCGGCCCCCGATGCCAGCTACGCATCACTCGAAGGTCGAGCGCCTCGTCGGCGAGGAACTGCTCTTCATCGGGCACGCCAATCTGGATGGGTTCGACCACACGGCGGTGGCAAAGCCCGGCATAGATCGGCTCGTGCGAGAGTTCAAAGCGCGTGGCCATCCCGTCATCTATTTCGTCAGTGAGGACTATCCGTATTGGTACACCGATGATCGCGAGCCCGATCTGGCAATCGTGAGCGAAGGTCAGGAGCACGAGATCGTGGTCGATGCCGACCGGATCGTATTCACCGGGGGCGACTTCATGTTCTGTACGCCACGGAACGCTCAGATGACGCTCCACGGCATGCTCAAGGCCGCGGATCGAGAACGCATCAATTTCGTGTTTGCGACTGATGCAATTTGGGCCGTCGACATATTTGCGCCCGGGCGTTTCCGCCCGTATCCAGCCCCGATGGCACTCTTGGATCACCTCTTGTCGGAGCACGCATCCTACAAGGACAGATACAAGCGGGTGATAGTTCCGTTCTTAGAGCGGCTCTTTGAAGACTTTCCAGTCATGGGATATCCGGCTACCGTGCCGAAGCCACCTTTAACGGAACTAGTTGAAGGCTGGACCGTTGAGGTGGCGATTGACAACGCTTTCGTGCAGCACTACCGATCGGGCGATCCAAATAGGGTGATCCGCTTCGACTTCCTGTCTGCATCCTTGAACTGATGCTGATTGGAATTGTCGAGTGGGCGCTTTGAGGCGCGTTCGCTTAGCGCACGGTCTCAATAGGGGTGGTCCCTGCCATGAGTCGGGTAAGGGTGATCGTGGCCGTGCGGGACGTCAGCCCAAGCCCGCAGCCCATGAGGAAGGTATTTCCATGCCGATATGAGAACCATGTTGTGCATCTCTCGCCGGCCTGCCACTCGGAAGCAACTCGATCTTGATATACAATGTAGATCCCAACCGTTGAAGTGGTTAACGATGAGAGCTCTAGTGTCCAAGTGGGGAAATAGCCTAGCGATACGAATCCCCCGAGCAGTCGCAGAAAGCCTGCGAGTCCAAGAAGGGCGAGCGGTTGACCCCACGATCGAAGGTGACGCAGTAATCATGCGTTCTTGCCAGCCGAGATACACAATCGAAGAACTGGTCGCCGAGATGCGGCCCGGCGACGAGCCAGAGACCTTTGACGATGTCAATTCGCCACCCGTCGGACCCGAGGCACTGGGAGCGACACTCCCGACCGCGGCGACTTGGCGTGGGTGGACTTCACCCCTCAGGCAGGTCATGAACAAGCTGGTCACCGGCCTGCGCTTGTAGTCTCGCCGCGGATCTACCATGAACGGTCGAATTTGGCGGTAGTGTGTCGCATTACGTCCAACGTTGATCCTTGGCCGTGGAAGGTCAAGCTGGCTAACGACACGACGATCTCCGGACCGATCCTGGTTGACCAACTTCGCTCGATCGATCGCGCTAGCCAGACACTGAGAGTTGCAGGTCAAGTGTCAAGCGCAACCATGGCTGAAGTGCAGGCGAAGCTCGCTGCGCTTTTTGGGCATTCTGGCCCTTGATCGCTAGAATCGCGATCCAATGTTGAGCGGCGAATGGTCGAATAGCAGACATCGCACCAGTGCCGGCTAGCAGCGGCAGGAGTATGCTTCTTAACCCGTGCCACGTGATCGCCCGACCTCCCTCTCAGCAGCGCCTTGCTCGCAATCTCGCTTCGCTCGAGGAGTTGCGCGAACAGGCAACGACCTTCGTTGCAAAGCTTGCGACCGACTCTCGCCAGATGGCCGGACGCTGGATCGGGCTGGCACGCCCTGATTGCAGTGACCCGGCGGTAGCTCTCAAGCGGCCTGCGGCATGCCCAGTGACCACTCCCATGCCGTCTGGACGGACACGCCCGCCGGCACTTCCTGCGGAAACCCGTCCGCTGTCAGCGTCAACACGATTTTGCGGGCATCTGGAATCGCGGTGCCCGCCGCTTGCAAGGCGCGAATCTCCCTCTCGGCCGTGGCTGGGTCTGAGAGGTCGGTGCAAACTTGGATGAGATCCGCCTCGCCCCTAGGGCCTCGGGCTAGGAAATCCACTTCGAACCCCTCCCGCGTCCGGACGTAGGTGATCTCGCATCCTCTGCGCTCGAGTTCGACGAACACCGCCGTCTCCAAGGCGTGGCCGAGGTTTGCCCTGCCGGTCCTGTCGAAGATCGGAATCAGGCCTGTGTCCACGGGGTACGCCTTGCGAGGGTTCACCATCCGCTGGCGCTCCGATGCCGATTCCATCCAGATCACGCGTACCAAGAAGCAGTCATCAAGGTACCCGAGCAACTGATGCACATAGTCCTTGGAAATCGCGATCCCTTGCGACTTCAGGGACGCGTAGAACTTCTCGACGCTGAAGAGTGATCCGGCGTTGCCGAGAAGCTGCCGAACCAGCCAGCGAAGTCCGGTCACGTTCCGCACGTTATGGCGCTCCACAACGTCCCGGAACATAGCGACATCCACATAGTCCCGCAGCAACTGCCTGCGCACGGGGACTTCTAGGCCTTGGGCTTCTGGGAAGCCTCCCATGCGGAGCCAATCGATATAAGCTCGCTCCATCCGCGACCTCACCCGGGCTGTCAGTCTACTGCCGTCCAAGTGGGCTTGCGTCCCGCCGTGCCGGAGTACCTCTTCGAAGCTGAACGGATGTAGGAGAATGCGCCATCCCCTGCCGCGCAGCGCGGTTGCGATTTGCTGTGAGAGCAGGCCTGCGGACGAGCCCGTGACGATGACATCATCCCCCTCGGCCTCGAGAACCCGCCGCACAAATCGCTCCCACCCTCCAACCAATTGGATCTCGTCAAAGTGCCAAGTCACGCGAGTCTCTCGGCCAGACTCCGGGAACAACCGGCGGTACTCGTCAAGCAGGAAGCCAAGATCGGCGGCGGCTATGTCGGCGAGACGCTCGTCTTCAAACGAAACGAAGGGCAGTAGGTGCTGAGGGGTGCCGTCTCGAAGCTTCGCGGAACGAAGCTGGTGCAGAAACGTGGTCTTGCCTGCTCGGCGCACTCCGACGACGGCGCTGACCTTGCCGGGAAAGTGGATTCTGCCGTGAACGTTGCGAGTCGTCAGGGTTGGAGGCGGCTTCCCAACGGAATCCGAAAGCAAGTCACCGAAAATCTGCTTCAACCTCGGACGCGAAATGGTCATGCCGTGCCCTATCACCTTTTAATAAGGATAATATTATACAAATTCGTCATTACAATAAGGTGATCTTGGCGAATTTCTGTCCAAGGCTTGCATGATTTCCGAGTTGGAGTGCTACGGAGCCAAACCCCATGGTGCTGGGGCCCACACTGCCAACCGTCGGCCTTCAGTGTGGCCAGCGCATTCTGACTTCGATCCGAGATGTGATCTGACGTTGGAGCTCGTCCGTCCAGTTTGAGGCTGACCTGTCTATTGCAACTGTGTGACTCAGTCCATACCGAGCGGAGTTGCGATGGTTGGCACCGCGCTGGAAATCGGAGAAACAAGTGCAAGAATTGACGATTTGTCGCTTGACACTGTGGCTTCTACTGACTTAATGTCAAAAATATACCTAGCGAGTAAGTTCATCATGCCGTCCGACGCGACCAGCTCTGACTTTTCCCAGCTCCGGGAGCGGGCCAATCTGTCGATCGACGAACTCGCCAGCCGACTTGGATTCTCCGCACGCACCGTGTATCGGTGGGAGCGCGGGGAGAGCGTGCCGCGCAAGGCCGCACTTCACTACCTCCACAGCGTGGTCGATAAGGCACTCGTAGCAAGCCAAGGACTACCGACCTTCCGCTTCATCGACCTGTTCGCCGGTATCGGTGGACTGAGGCGTGGGTTTGAGCCTCTCGGTGGAAGGTGCGTCTATACGAGCGAGTGGAACCGATTCGCGAAGACTACCTACTTGGCGAACTACGACTGCGATCACCAAGTTGCGGGTGACATTACCGAGGTGGATGTCAATGAGATCCCAGACCACGATGTACTGCTCGCCGGCTTTCCGTGCCAACCATTCTCGATCGCGGGAGTCTCGAAGAAGAATGCGTTGAACAAGCCTCACGGATTTCGTTGTGAGTCGCAGGGGACCCTCTTCTTCGATGTAGCCCGAATCATAGAAGCGCACCGTCCACGCGCTTTCGTGCTCGAGAACGTGAAGAACCTCTTGAATCACGACAAGGGCAATACGTTTCGAGTTATCCATCGGACTCTGGCCGAGGATCTTGGGTATCAGGTGCAGTGGAAGGTACTGGACGCGAAATCGTGGGTGCCACAGCATCGAGAGCGGATCTTTGTGGTGGGGTTCCGGGAACCGAGCGGCTTCATGTTTGATGACCTCGAAATCCCTGATCCACCCCACTGGCCACTTCTCCGGGCAGTGCTGCACCCGCAAGACGGATCCGAGGATCCAGAGGCCCCGTACACTTACGGCCCTAACGCCCGAGTCGACCAGAAGTACACTTTGTCGGACCACCTTTGGAAGTATCTCCAAGCCTATGCCGCGAAACACAAGGCAGCGGGGAACGGGTTCGGATTCGGTTTGGTGGGTGCGGAAGACGTATCCCGGACGCTCTCAGCTCGCTACTACAAGGACGGTTCCGAGATCCTCATCAAGCAGAATTCCGGCAACCCCCGTAGGCTGACCCCGAGAGAGTGCGCACGCCTGATGGGTTTCGACAGTCCAAGCGGCGACAAATTCGCGATCCCGGTCTCTGACACTCAGGCCTATCGCCAGTTCGGCAACGCTGTCGTTGTCCCATGCGTTGAGGCAGTCGCGCGAGCCATGGCTCCGTGGCTAGGCATATCAGTACAGGCCGACATTCCTTTCCGCCAATTGCGGCTTCCGCTCCCGGTCGTGACACCGCTAGCCGAGCGACCCTTGACTCCACAATGATCTGGGTCCGCGCCAAGGGCACTTGGTCGAATCTGGCGGCAGGGGAAGAGCCCCGCAATTGCGTCTTCCACCATCGACGGCGCGACTGGCGGCCTCCGGCTTCAGACGCTGTGGTACCCCGCCTGCGGCTGGTCGGGAACGCCAGCTACGAACTGATAGCGGATCACTCCCATGCCGATTGACCTACAGCGATGGCTCGACATCCACTCTGGCCGGGGTGTGCATTGGTACGTGAAGCGCCTATCGGGAAACGATACGCTCGCCAACGGTACTCATCAGGCTGGACCGTACGTCCCCAAGCAATTCCTGTTCTCGTTATTCCCCAGCCTGAACAGGCCCGAAGTTCTGAACCCAGATACCCGGTTCGACTTCTCCATCGACTCCCACGAAGATCACCGACGAGTCCGGGCTGTCTGGTACAACAACAAATTCCATTTCGGAACGCGAAACGAGACAAGGATCACAGGGCTGGGTGGTAGGGCTTCAGCTCTGCTAGATCCCGAAAGCACCGGTGCCTTGGTTCTGTTCGCGTTCAGGAGAGCGTTCCCGGAAGGCGAAATCCAGTGCCATGCTTGGGTCTGCCGTAGCGAAAGCGACGAAAATCTGATTGAAGACCGAATTGGCCCAGTGGACCCCGGCACCAGCACAGTACTGGTGCCTCACTCGGAGACGGTTTCTGGATTCGGTGCTGGCACGATTCGTAAGGACTGCTGGCTTGAGCCGAGCGAGATCCCTTCGGAATGGCTCGAAGAATACCCTTCGGGCGAAGAATTCGTCCAAAAGGCCCTAGAACTCAACTTGTACGACTCGCTAACTCCCGATATGCGGCTCATACGACGCCGTGCATGCGAGTACGAGCTCTACCGGAGCGTCGAGGAAGCCGTAGAACTACCGAAGGTCAGGCAGGGATTCGAGAGCATGCAAGCGTTCCTTGGCCTCGCCCAATCAATATTACAACGACGCAAGGCTCGGTCAGGACGCTCACTCGAAGTCCATGCTCGTGCGATCTTCAAGGAGGAAGGCCTGCTGGAGCACCAGAATTTCGCGTACCAGATCGTGACGCCCGAGGGGAAGAGGCCGGATTTCGTGTTTCCATCGGAGGCGGCGTATCTGGATCTGACATTTCCGGTCACGAATCTTCGCATGCTTGCAGTAAAGACTACTTGCCGGGACCGCTGGAGACAGGTGTTGAACGAGACTGACCGGCCAATCGATTGCATTCACCTCCTTACGGTTCAAGAGGGGGTATCAGAAGCTCAGCACAAAGAGATGGCCAAAGCTGGAGTCAGACTCGTGGTTCCGGCACCGCTGCAGAAGATGTTTCCACGGAGTATTCGTGGAGAGCTACAGACCTTAGAACAATTTATTGAGGAAGTGCGGCATATAATCGGTGGAACCCATTGACTCAGACCAACGGCCTACTAGCGCTCTGGAAGGGTCGACTCCGTGGTCAGCAACGAAGTGAGTGCGCCTGGCAAGGCTTTGGCACGAGCAAACCAAGCTGCGACCTTTGAAACCTAACCCCTCGGTTGAAGGTCACTGCTTTGGTCGCGTCGAAACCTCGACTCTTGAGAGGTCTTGTGCCCAAGCCGCGTACATCCCATGCACTCGAAACCGAAGGTCAGCCCGAATCTGGATTTGTGCGAGGAAGCATGAGGCGACACTCCGAGCGGTGTAGAGCGTGCAAGGTCCGGGTGGGCCAATTGCTGGGACGCATCTACGGGGAATGCGAACTCGACCACAGCTTCGGATGGCGCACTGGGCTCGCTGATTACGAACAAACTTCGATCAATCGCACACTGCAGGAAGTGGCCCGCGCTATAGAAGGACATCGGGGATTCGGCATCGGAGAATTCGTTCGAAGCAAGGTGCTGGCACGCTGTGATTACTGGGTTCCCGACCCTGGATTCATCATCGAGTTCGACGAGAGCCAGCACTTTACTGCCCCTCGGAGGCATGCGCTGTCCGTATACGCGGACATGCCCCAATTGGGCCTCACTACGAAGCGCTGGATGGAACTTTGCAAACATCACGACGCAAGGGATAACGATCCCCCGTTCCGTGACGAGCAACGGGCTTGGTACGACACGCTGCGGGACCTTGTCCCATCGATCAACGGCATGGAGCCGACGGCACGGCTCTATGCTCGCGACGAAGTCTGGTGTGCGCTCGATCCAGATGATCCGGTAGACCAAGAACGCTTCCTAAGCCGGCTGCATCGAGAGCGCCCTCCGTCCTGGCTATCGGTACGAGAGCCTTGCCACCAGCCTCCGAAAGCAATCCTGCGCGTGGCAATGGTGTTTCCCCGAATCGAACAGGGTTCCTCGCACGGGATTCCGCCAGGCTGTGCATGCGCCCAAGAGCCGGACGTGCCGACCGCCGCTTCATTCGCCAACGAGAACGTCGATTTGGTTCTATTTCCCGAAGAATACATTAGGGAATCCGACGAGAACCGTTCTGCCACTCTGCAGAATCTCTCCTCGGACCTCGGTGCCACGTTACTGGTGGGCGCGAGCGATCGCGACTGGCAAGTGCTTCTTCGTTTCGATCCCAACGGCTCCTGGTCCCGGGCGTATGTCAAGCACTCCACCGCAGGTGCGGTCGCATTCGAGCTGCCGGATTGGGAGCTGAACTCCGCGCTCCCGACGTTTGACTTGGACGGCGTGATTGTCGGGGCGACGATCTGTCACGATCACTACCTGGGATTGCTTACCCGCTCTCTCGCAAAGCGAGGCGTGCGTCTGTGGGTCAATCCCAGCTTTGACAATGTGACCGAAGCTAAGTGGTCGTCCGTCTTGCGGCTCATAGCAGTGGAAAACCGCTTTTTCGCTCTATGCACACTCCACTGCAACGTGAACAAGAGGAGCACCCATCCTTTTGGGTTTGCTCCCAATGGGGCTGAACTTGCCGCTAGGCAAGTGGGCACAGAAACGGCGCGGCCTCTGTCTCATTGCTCGGAGGCCGGAAACATCTACATTCTTGACCTCGATGTCGCCACCACAGGAAAGCCACTCGATTGGTCGAAGCTACCGCCCGCGAAGAAATCGAAGCGTCCCCGGAATGGAGTGCCCAAGAAACCTATCCGTCTCGCACTACGAGGCGGCCAGCCAGCTGTAGGCGGATGCTCCAGTTACGAAGATGTTGATTCGGGTTTCCGTGCCGAGACCGAGCATGGCCAAGTCTACGTAGGGCTCGTACCCGGAGAGCAAATTCTGGACGCGTCCGCGTGCTTTCGTGTGCTCGATCTCGCAAAGCAGCGGAATTGTTCCCCGATCATCTGGAATCAATGGGAGCAGTTGCCCGCCGAGTCGGGGCGGCTGGCGAACCTCATGATGGGCCGCTCGATCGAATGCTGCGCCCCGATCGTGATTTCGGACCGTCACCAAATCCATGAACTCGTGGAATTGGCAAATAATCTCAAGCTTCCTGCGCGGAGGCAGATCGAACCGTCCGGAGATGTAATCGTTGATCTGGGACGAGCGTGGGGTCTTGAGAACGCATTTAAGATCAGCAGCAAGCATGTCCGCGCAGATATGAGGGGGACCGCACTGGACCGCTACCGGAGTCTGGGCTAGTGTCCACTTTCGGTTTCGATCGGGAGCGACAATCCACCTGCTTCGCCGACTCGTCGGTCTGCGAGCAACTCCGACTGCGCGTCGACCCTACCAGTTGCCCCCGAGGCCCTGTACCGTTGATGCCTCGCTTACTTGGCGACCAATCGTGCGTGGTCGTGGCTTATGGTCGCCCGACTGGCGGTCCCAGTCGTGTCGCGCCTCACGTAGCAGCGCCGCTCGTGCGTCTGCGTGAATCCCGGTTGCCCTGAGACGCATTCCACCGTTGGTCAGCCGCCCGTCTCTCCAAGCCAGCGTACTCGCACGACGAGCTTGACAGCTTGCCTGACGATTCCCATCCGACCGCGGTGCGCCCCTCTCACGGAAGCATCCGGTGCTGCGACGACTTCATCCAGAGAACGCACGGCCACCTTATTTCATGCTGAGTCGTCGAAGCCAAGGATTTCCAACACCCAATCGGCGGTCTAGGGGCTGCCTGCGCGCGCACCTCCCGGAAGTAGCTGCGGATCGAGGGCAATGTGGACCTGCCCACGAGACCGCATGCGCTGGGCGTGGGTAGGCCGAGATCAACCTCTATATGTCAAGGCCGGAAACCGCACCGAAGTACCGCATCGCCTGCTGCTGCGCCCAGAACCACGACCCGCTCCGACCGAGGAACGCCACATGCCCGCCATGCGGTGGAGCCAGCAACGCGATCCACGGATTCTGCTCGAACGCATCCACATCAAAGGCGCGGAACGGGATGAAGGGATCGTCCTGCGCATGCAGCACCAGAGTCGGAATCTGAATCTCGGCTAGGAATGCAGCGGACGAACATTGGCGGTAGTAGTCCGCGGCATCCGCAAACCCAAAGCCCGGCGCCGTGATCTCTTCGTCAAACTGCCAAATCGTCTTGATCGAAGAAAGGTCCCGCTCTGGAAACTCGTTCCGCATCACGGCCATCTTCCGCCGCAGCGCAGCGCGTAACTGGCGCAGGAAGCGCTGCTCGTAGACCCAGTTCCGCAATCTCCCAATTTCAAGCGAGCACAGCGCCAGGTCGATGGGCGGCGAGACCGCGCAGACGGCACGCACGTGGCCCGGCGCGCTCGCTCCCCATTCCCCCGCGAGCTTGAGCGCGATGTTGCCACCCATCGAATAGCCCAGTATGTACAAGGGGCGCGGAGCGAGTTCTTCTACGACCCGGCGCAGGTCATGGGTCAGGCCGGAGTGATACAGCGTCCTGCAGAGATGCTCCGTGCCGCCACAGTTGCGCACGTTCAGGCGGAAAGAACCGAACCCGGCCGAGAGCGCGACCTGCGCGGAGGTGAGCATGTACGGGGCCCGGTCGCAAGCGGTCAGGCCATGTAGCGCCAAGACAGCCGGACGTTGCTCGGCCGGAAGATCCGTGTCGGGCTCGTTCACCTTCGCCAGCACGGTCGTCTCGGCATCGCTGGCGAAAAATCGCGACTTGGTCGGAAATCGCCCGGTGTCCAGCGAGCGCGGCCAATAGCGCGCCACGATCGTTTGCACGTCGCCGTGCCGAATCAGCGGATAGTAGGGAACCAGCCAATCCCCGCGCCTCAAGATGTCGGCAGCGCACCGTGCAGCCGGGCGGGTTTCAGCGAGAGGCACTGGAGGGCTCGGCGAGCAACTCAGCCAGTTCCTTGCGCAGGCGATCGACTTGATCGCCCCAAAACGCTTGGTCCCGGCCGGCATGCTCGTAGCGGATCACCCCGTTACGGTCCACCAGCATCATGTACGGCACGTATGGCCGCGCCATCACGGACAGGTCGGCGAAGCGCACCCAATCCGAGCGCATCGAGACGCCGATCGGGAACTGCACGCCGTGCTTGCTCTTGAAAGAGTCGATGTTCGCCGGCGCTCTGGGGTTCACCGCCATGCCCATGATCTCGAACCCCTGGCCGGAGAACTCGCTATAGATCGGAGCCAACGACTCGCAGGTCTGCTGGCAGTGCGGGCAATCCGTGGAGATCCACAGCACGGCGACGACTTTGCCCTTCAGCTCGGCCAGCTCGACCACCCGGCCGTCGGTGGTCTTGAGCTGCAGCGGCGGGGCCTCGCGGGGGACCTCCCCCGCACTCAGCCCTGCTGCCGAAACAAGGGCTGCGAGGATGCAAGTGGCGATGCGCATAGGCGTGGGCCGACGTATCGGTGCCGACAATCGCAATTTATCACAATCGCGAGCGAGCCGCCGCCCGAGCGCAGACCGCTTGGCGGGCCCCGCCGGCTCGACAAGCGCCGGGACCCGCTCAGCGCGATACGACGGACTCGGCGTAGAGCAATTCCCCGGTCAGCCCGTCGTAATACTGGAACACCGCTTGGGGGGTTTCGTAAGCAACTAGGCGATCCCCGCCTTCTGAGGGGTTGTTGAAGACGTTGTTCACCTGTACGACGCAGTAGATCGGACGCCGCCGATACTCGTTGGGCGTGTCGTTGACGATGAAGCTGGACCAGCGGATCTCGCTCTCGCGACCGAACGAGTCGTACCTGCCCGACTTAGGACGGTTGCCTTCCGAGCGCAGCGGGTGGTTGGTGGAGTTGTGCGGGCCCGAGGCAAACTCCCAGACTCGGTCGGTGAGCTTGATCGCGAAACTGTTGTGCAGATCCCCGGTCAGCACGAATACCGGCTTGCCCAGTCCGTCCCAGAAGTTGATCATGTCCTCCCGCTCCCAAAGAAAGGCGGTCCACGCATCGTCCTTGTTGGTCTCCGAGATGTTGGCGGACCCGGTGCCGCCGACATGCGAAATCGTAAAGTTGACCGAGGAGACGATGAAGAAGAAATCGGCATCGGAGGCCTGCATCGTCTGCTTGACCCAAGCCTTTTGCTTCTCGCCGAGCATGGTGCGGCCCACCTTCTCGCGATCCTTGGTGTCGTGCATCATGCGGTACGAGCGGGTGTCCAAGTACAGGAACTCGGCGTTGGAAACACGCTTGCTGAAGTAGGACCGCCGCCCGATCGAATAGACCGGCTGGCCGTCCTCGACGGCTGCCGGCCGGATGCGCAACCGGTTGGCGTCCAAGACCTCTACGATTTCGTACACCCTCGAGTTTGGATCGCCTCCCTCGTCATCGGCGTCGGTTCCGTCGGGGTTCTGGCCCAGTAGCATCACGCCCCAGTCCGGCGTGCCCCAATGCACCTGCAGGGTGGCCTCGGCTTCAAGGCCGGTGAAGTCGGCTTCCGGGTCCGTCAGCACATCGCTGCCAGCCTCGAGCTGCGCCCGGCCATAGACGATGCCGGGCGTGTCCGGCACGGGATTGCTCCACCCGAGATAGTCGTACCAAGCGCGTGTGCCGACATCGCGGAACACCGCCCGCCGGTTGCGCCGCCCCGGCTCGCCCGCGCCATAGATGTCGTTGAGCAGCTCGTGGTCGTCAAAGGTGTAGTACGAAGGCACGTTGCGGTGCCAAGCGCGCAGGTTGGCGCCGTTGTCGTAGAAGTTCTTGTAGTTCTCCCACACGCCTACGATGGACGGCATCAATTGCACTTCGCGGGGCGTTTCGGCCTCTTCGCTCCCGGTTTGCTCGCGCCATTGCTCGGCCGTGTAGCGTCGGGTGTCGTTCTCGTACAGCCAGTCGCCGTTGAGGATCGCGAAATCGACGGCGCTCTTGTCGCTGTCGCTGGTCAACTCGCGCAGCATGGTGCCGTGCGTGAGCAGCGCCCTGCCGATCGGGCTGCCGCTGGCATTCTGGTTGTTGCCGCAGGCGAACTCGAAGCGGAAGTTGTAGCGCCCCTCGGGATTGTGCTCCGTCTTGAGGGCGGACGGATCGGGCAGGGTGTGGAACGAGCCGGATCGCTCCTCGCTGCCCGCGGCAGCGCTGCCCGTGCCGATCTCGTAGAAGTACTTGGTGTCGGGCTCAAGCCCCTCAAGCATCGTCCAGCCGGTGTTGTCGTCGGCAAGCATGGTGCTGCCCGTGGCGGTCATCGTGAGCGCATCCGCGGCCGTCCCGTAGAACACGGAAAACTCGCCCGCCTGGGACGTGCGGGCCCAAACGCCGACGTGGTTGTGGCCCAGCCGGCCCAGCACCGGGCCGTGGGTGATGCCGGTGTCCATCTCGCCCGCAGGCTGCGTGCCGCTGTCGCACCCCCAGGCGAGAATCAAGCAAACGATGGCTGTGGCTGCGATCTGTCTCATGCAAGGGAGAGATTAGCAAACTGTCGATGGCGGGCGGTGCGATTGGAGCGAATCTGTCGTGCCCAGGTGCAGCCCCGCGGCAAGTTCGCGGACGATGCGCGCGTCCCCCTCCAAGAAATCGTAGTTCGGCAGCGCCTCGCAAGACTCCCACTTCAGATCGGCAAACTGGGCGCCCTGCAGCGATCCGGCGTAGCGGTCAACGCGGAAGAACGCCAAGCAGATGGGAGCCTTGCCCGGATACGAGTGATTGTAGCGGCAGACTTCTTCGAAGGCCTCGGCGAGAATGCCCAGCTCCTCGCCGAGTTCGCGCACCAAGGCCTGGCCGGGCGCCTCTCCAGCTTCCACCTTCCCGCCGGGGAATTCCCACTTGCCGGGGTGGGCTTGGTCTTTCCGGCGGCGGCAGATCAGCACCTTGCCCGCCTCCGACAACAGCGCGACGGCAACTGTGGTCATGCTCCCTCTTGAGCCACCTTGACGTCGATGCTGCGCCAGCAATACCAGCTCGCCACGCTTGCGTAGGGCCGCCACGGAGCAGCCAGTTCGACGGCCTCGCGCTTGCGCGGCAGTTCCTCCAACCCGTGAAAATTCCGCAGCGCTTGCCGCACGCCGAGATCGTCGTACGGAAAGACATCAGGGCGTCCCAAGGAGAAGATGAGATACATCTGCGCCGTCCAGATTCCGATCCCGCGCAGCTTGCTCAGCCGCGCCACGATCTCATCGTCGGGCTGGGCAGCCAACGCACCGAGATCCAGCCTGCCGTCCAATACCTCCTCGGCCAAACCGAGCAAGTACGACGCCTTGCGCGCCGAATACCCGGCCCGCCTGAGCCCCTCCTCGCCACAGTCGGAAATCGCGCCGGGAGCGATGCCGGCAGGCGCGATCGCGCCTTCGAGCCGGCGTAGAATCGAGCGAGCCGCGGCTCCCGAAATCTGTTGCGAGGTGATCGACCGCACCAACATCTGAAACGGT
>LXNI01002221.1_pt1 | contig 14076 bp, 15 predicted proteins | sample 809091 | NCBI WGS metagenome assembly LXNI01 (sample SAMN04870527, study PRJNA318959) | sponge metagenome | biome: 01000161; feature: marine sponge reef; material: water | host: Sarcotragus foetidus | place: Greece: Milos, Mediterranean Sea | collected 2013-05-29 | depth 5-7 m | reverse complement strand
GCGTTGATCTTCACCTTGAAGCCGCGCCCGATGATCATGGGCTCGAGCTCGGGGTGGTTGATGTTGGCGGGGATGATGGCGCGGCCGCGCGCGACTTCGTCCCGGACGAAGCAGGGGTCGAGGCCCTCGCGCAGCGCGATGAACTCCATCTCCGGGGTGACCTCGCCGCGGCGCGCGTAGTGCATCTGGGTGACGGGGCCGTTGCCGCGCCGGGTGGTGCGGCGGAGGGCGGGGGGGAACTCGAGGGGGTCGTCGCGCTTGCCGGGAGTGAGGGGGGCTGAGCGGCCGGTGACGCGAACGTCGCGGGCGGCGATCCAGGGTTCGCGGAGGGGGGGCAGGCCTTCGCGGACATCGTGGCCGGGCGGGCCGCTGGTGTCGTAGACGCGCAGGGGGGGCTCGCCGCCGGATAGGGAGATTTCGCGCATGGGGACGCGGATGCCGGAGGGGCCGTCGACGTGGATGCGGGTCGAGTTGGGGAAGGCGTCGGGGTAGGGGACGGGGGGCGGGGGGGCCGCTGGCGCAAGCGGTCCGGCTGGCTTGATCATGGCGAATGGGTTTTCCCCGGCCGTGGCGTGGTCGCCGGAGGGAAGCGGCCGGCCGCTGGCGGGATCGGGCCCGCCGGTGCCGCGCTTCCTACGCCGGTATCAGCCGGATCAGGTTCTGGGGTGCGGTCTCAATCCCGTAGGTACGTGATTCACGCGCAACGGGATGCCCCCGGCGACTGCGGGGAAGATAGGGGAGGGGGGGTTGCCGGGCCATGACCGCAACATGGAATTGCCGCCCGAATCGCAGATCACAGGTCGGGGGGCACGAGCCCCGCCGCGTCAACGTCCACCTCGTGGCCGCACATCGTGCCCCTGAAAGCGCCTGTCACCATTTCACCCACCACTTCGGCCTCTTCGAGCGTCAGGTCCATCGCACAGGTCCCGGAGCGGTCCTCCATCTGCCATGCCACACCACCCGAAAAACTGCCTGTGAACGCGTACTCTCCCGTGGTTCCTATGAACTCGAGGGAAAACTGGTAGCGGAACCTCGGATCGCCGTTCACCGTGAACTGCACCCCCGCCCCTGTCACCCGGCATCCGGTTGGGGTGATCTGGAAATCGACCACCAATCGGACGGTGTCCCCGACGAACTCCTCGTCGGGAAGCTCGCCGACCGCTGTCGCCTGCCCTCCTTGTGGACACCCCAGCACAACACTGTCCTCCGACTGGAGTATCACGTCCGGGTTCTCGAAGAGCACGGCCCCCAACCCCCGAAGGAGCGCCACCGACTCCTCCTCCGTGAGTTCGTCCCCGGGCCCCACCACATCGTCCCCACACGCCGCCAGGACGACGGCGAGCGCAACTGCAGGCATGAGTTTCCGTGCGATCGACATGTTCATTTCCCCCGTGTGTTTCCGGTTCCATTGAGGTTGCCCGATAGGGGATTATTCCTCACCAATCCGCCGAATGTTCCATGATTGCGTATTCTCTCCATCCCGGGACATGTCCGAGAGGCCCAGCAGTATGGGTTGCCCATATCGACGGATATGGGTAGTATGGGTCATGAAAACCACCATAGACATCCACGATGACCTGCTGGTCCGTGCCAAGCGGCTTGCGCGCAATACCGGCCGTCCCCTGCGGGCCGTGGTGGAGGAAGGCCTTCGGCTTGTGCTCTCCGCCCCGGAGACCGCGGAGTCCTACCGGCTCCCCGACCTGAGCATCGGAGACCCGACCGACGACGATCCCCTGGAGGCGTACTCCTGGCAGGATCTCTCCGAGATGATCTACGAGCACCCCGGTGACTCGTGATCGCGGTCGACACGAACGTACTCGTCTACGCCCACCGCAGGGAATCACGGGTACACGAGGTAGCACGGAACATCCTTCGGGCGCTGGCCGAGGGCGACCGGCCGTGGGCAATCCCCTGGCCCTGCTGCTACGAGTTCCTGAGCGTCGTCACGAATCGCCGCATCTGGCGGGGGGCGCAGTCGACGCCGGACCAGGCGTGGAGTCAGCTGCGGGCCTGGACGGATTCTCCGGCGAACCGGCTCCTCGGGGAGACGAGTGAATTCCTGGACCTCCTGGAACGGCTCGTCCAGCGACCCCGCGTCCGCGGTCCGGTCGTCCATGACGCGCGCGTTGCAGCGATCTGCCTGGCCCACGGGATCGAGGAACTGCTTACCCGTGACCGCGACTTCCGCCTCTTCCCGGAGCTGGAGACGCGCAATCCGTTTGCGTAGGGAGTGTTCGGGCGACTTCACGCCTCCGGCAACTTCGCCCCCACCGCCCTCAAACCCTCCCTGATGAACGACCACTGGAACCGCATCTGGTCCTCCACGGGCATCGCGCTGAGTCCCGTCTTTTCGGCCTCATCGCGCACCGCCGCCTGAACGCGGGTGGCCGCCGCCTCCCCCCGCGCTTCAACCACCCCCCTGATCCGCGCGTCCCACTTCGCGATCCTCTCTCGCCACCTCGCCAGCACCGGGTCCGGCGGCCCCAGCACGGCCCCCACCCCCGGCGTGACGAACAGCGGCATCTCGGTCACGAGCGTGAGCGGGTCGCCACCCAGCGACCGCACCGCCTCCATTGAGCTGGGACGGAATCGCGACGCCGTCTCGGGGTCTCCCAGGTCGAGGAAGTGCCCCCTCATCGCACGGGAATCAGGGCGGCTGCAGAACCCCTTCGCCAGACGGTGAAACCCCTTTTCACCGTGCCGCTCCACGTCGTGCAGGGTGTAGCCGGCGGCCTCCACCTCGCGGGTGAGGCCGGCAGCCGCGTCGCCGAAACGAGGCCACCACGACCGCTCAACCAGGAAGTACGGGCCAGCGGCCACGCTCATGCCGTGCATGCTGACGTGCAGGTCGAAGGGGGCGTGCGCGCGCCAGAAGTCCCACGCGGCGCGGTTCTCGGGGCGGGCGGCGGTGTCGTGCTCGTCGCGCGGGAAGCCGAACTCGATGTCATCGCCGGGGAGTTCGCGGACGCGGTGGCGGAGGTAGTCGGCGAAGTCGTACCGGTCGGCGTTCGGGGTCTGCCAGGCGGCGTTGGCGGCCGCGCCGTCGGGGTTGATGTGGGGGATGATGAACCAGGTGGCGGCGTGGCGGAGGGCTGCGCCGTCGGGGCTGGCGAGGAAGCGCGCCAGGCGTTGCAGGAAGCGCGGTCCGACGGGCTCGTCGGCGTGGCAGCCGCCGACCAGGCTAACGCGCACGGGGCCGTCGCCGATCCGGTACGCGAAGATCGGCCGCCCGTCGCGCGAGCGGCCGATCATGCGGGGTGGGCGGTGGGGGGGGAGGTCCCAGCCGGGGAACGGCGACCCCGGACCTCCCGCTGGGTACTTCGTCACCCGGGTCTGGTCACAGGTCTACGGGAACGAGGAGGTCCTCCGCGGGGATTTCCACCTCGTGGTCGCATAGCATGCCCTTGTACACGCCGGTCACCCCCGGGTTCTGGGGGTCTGAAAGGTCCGGCACCGCCTCGAGCGTCAGGTTGATCACGCAGTTGCCCGTTCGGTCATCGAGTTGCCAGTCCACACCACCCGTGATCATACCGGAGATGTTGACCTCCTCGAAAAAGCCGATGATCTCGACAAGCAACTGGTAGCGGAGGGCCGGGCCGGGGTCCACGGTAAACTGCAACCCGTCGGCCGCCACGACGCATCCGGTCGGAGTGATGAGGATATCCGCCCCGAACCGGACCGTATCGCCCGCTTCTTCCCCAATGAAGGGGCCGACCAGCTTGGCCTGCCCTCCCAGCGGACATGGGACCACGGTGCTGTCCATGGACACATGGATCGGCACGACCGTGGTATCGGCCAACAGCGCCCCCGCCGCCTTCAGCAACGCCACCGCCTCCTCCATGGTGAGATCCGTTTCCGGCTCCATCATGTCGTCCTCGCACGCAGACAGAACAAGGGCAAGTGCGAATCCGGACATCAGTTTTCGTGCGAGCGACATGGTCATTCTCCTCTTGTGATTCGGTCCCATTGTTATTTGCGCCCCTCTGGCCAACCATCGCGGTGGCCCGCTACTCTCGAACCGGATCGGGGCCCGAGCGAGTCCTCGTAGGGTTACCCAACTCGTAACCGAATTGTTCCTGACATGCTTGGATAACTACTTGAGTCTACTTGGTTTTCACTCCCTCGTATACCGGGCGCCCCCGCCCCCGCCCCTCCCATGAACCACACACGCCCGCGCCTCTCCACGCACGAACAGGGGCTCCTCGCGGGCGACGCCGGCGCGGCCACGCAGCTGGCCATGCGGATCGTCGTCCGCATGGGCGAGATCCTCGGCGCGCGCGAACTGGTCGAAATCACCTCGGCGCATATCGACGGCTGCCTCTACCACGGCGACGGCGGCGTCGAGTTCGCGGAGCGCCTGGTCGAGCTGGGCGGACGCGTGTCCGTTGCGGCCACCCTGAACGTGGGCGCCCTCGACCTCCTCAACCCGGCCCGTGTGCGCGCTTCGGACCGGCGGCGCACGATGGCCTTGCGTCAGATGAAGGCCTATCAGGCGCTCGGCTGCACCCCCACCTGGACCTGCGCGCCGTACCAGGCAGGCCACCGCCCCGCCACGGGAGATCACGTCGCGTGGGGCGAGAGCAACGCGGTGGCCTTCGCGAACTCGGTACTCGGGGCCCGGACGAACCGGTACGGCGATTTCATGGACATCTGCTGCGCGCTCACGGGACGGGCGCCGAGAACGGGTCTGCACCTGAGCGAGCGCCGCCGTGCGACCGTGGTGGTGGACACGGGCGGGGTGGCGGACGCGCTGAAGCGGCGGGACGTCTTCTACCCTGTGTTGGGGACATGGCTGGGCGCCGAGGTGGGGGACCGGGTGGCGGTGGTGACGGGGCTCCCCGGGACGGCCAGCGAAGACCAGTTGAAGGCGATGGGCGCGGCGGCCGCGTCCTCGGGGGCGGTGGGGCTGTTTCACATCGAGGGCGTGACACCCGAGGCGCCGGATCTGCGGACCGCCCTGGGCGGAGGCGACCCCGAGGCGGTCATCGCCGTGCAGCCCGCTGCGCTTCGAGACGTGCGCGACCGCCTGAGCACCGTAGACGCCGACAGGATCGACGCGGTGGCCGTGGGAAGTCCCCACTTCTCCCTGGAGGAATTCGAGCAGCTCGAGGCGCTCCTCCCCGCGACGCCGCTCGCGGTCCCCTTCTACGTCTGCACGGGCCGGTCGGAGTACGGACGACTCGAAGCGGCCGGGCGGCTCCCCCGGTTCGCGGACGCACACGTAGAAATCGTGGTGGACACCTGCGTGGTCGTCACCCCGATCCTCCCTCCAACCGATGGGGTCCTGATGACCAACTCGGGCAAGTTTGCCCACTACACACCCTCCACGACCGGCTACGGCGTGATCTACGGGAGCCTGGAGGACTGCGTTCGCTCCGCCATCCGGGGCCGGGTCGCAAGGGACGAGAGCCTGTGGAGCTGAAAAGAGTGCCGGTTTGCGGCTGCCTCGCCGAGGAAAGCCCGTGGAGCTGACGGGAACGCCGGTCTGCGACGGCCACGCCGAGGGGCGTCTGCTGGTGCTGGAAAAACCGCTCAGCTTCTGGGGCGGGGTGGATCCGCTGACCGGGGACACTGTCGATCCGCGTCACCCACAGTACAAGGCGCGCACCAGTGGCCGGATCCTAGTCATGGAGCGCACGATCGGGTCGAGTTCGTCGAGCGCGATCATGCTGGAGCTGTTGCGCAACGGGGTCGCCCCGGCCGGGATCGTCGTCGCCGACACCGACGCGATCCTGGTCCTGGGGATTCTGGTTGCCGACGAACTCGGGCATCCCACGGTGCCGCTGTTGCGGTTGGAACCGGCCGCGATCGGCCTGCTGACCGCGCTGGACGGGTGTCCGGCAACCCTGCGAGACGGCAGACTGCGCGTGGACCGGCCCCGTCAGGGCAACGCGTAGCGCTCCAGAATCTGAAGGCCGTACTCGTCCATTCGCACCGCGTAGAGCTTCCCGTCGCCGAAGCCCACCACGCGCCGGCCCATTCCCAGCTCCACCGTCGTCTCCCGCTCGCCGGACCCGCCGAAAACATCGTAGACGGGAGCCTCCCCCGCCTCCCGATGCCGCCGTACCCATGCCCGCCCCAGTCCGTCCACCGGGATCGGGCGACCGTAGAAGGCCGGCATCGCATCGGGCCACTGGTATCGGTCCAGGTCGTCGTCATCGGAAGCACCTCCCCGGGTCGCGCGGATCGTCATGACGCCGTTGATGTCGGTGGCCTCGATGCCGAATCCGCCGCCGATCTCGGAGCGGCCGTCCCGCCATTCCACCTTCTCTCCCCGCCCGATAGCCACGGGCTCGTACGGCACCGGAGACCCGCTCGTCGCCGTCCCGTCGTCGGCGATCCAGTCCAGGTGATAGTCCCCCGACCGCGCGATCACCACCCGCCCATCGCGCGACACGCCCCAAGCGTCGGCCGGTGAGAGCGGGATGGCGCTGACTTCCTCTCTCTGGCTGTCCGGTCCCCCGGTCGTGCGCCGTGACGTTTCCGGCCCCTTGACCAGCCCCAGCGAGTCCGCCACCCCTGTTTCCAGGTCCAGGCGCACGATCGGCATGGAATCCGCACCGCCGCCCATCGCCATGATGTCGGGGAAGTAGAGCCGGCCGCGATCGTCCACCCCCTGTGGCAGGACCATGAGCAGACTTCCCTGGTCCGGGTCGCGTATGGCGTATGGGCGCGTCTCGCCAAACTCCAGATCGGGGCCCAGTACGGTGAGGCGGCCGTTGCCCAGGTCGACCAGCAACGTCCTTCCGCCGGGAAGAGGCCACACCGCGTCGGGCTGGCGGTATTCGTCGGGGCCCTCGCCGACCTTCCCGATCGTGTCGGCCGTGCCCGCGTCCATGTCGAGCCGCACCACCACCTGCCCGAGCGGATCGGCCACCAGCACGCGGCCGTCGCCGAACTCGCGCACCGTGGACAGGACCGCGAACGGTTCCGGGTAGACGGCCTCCGGCTCGCCCAACTGCGCGACCTGATCCTCCCCCACCCCCTCCCCACCCTCGCACGCGGCCGTTGCGGCCACCATCACGGCCACACCAATGGCCACCACTCTCATGCGCATCGCGATCTCCAACCCTTAGCGCTACTTGACGAACAGCATGTCGCGGTACGTCGGCAGCGGCCACAGATCGTCCGGAATCACCTTCTCCATCCGGTCCGCCACTTCCCGCACAGCGTTCATCGCCGGGATCACGTTGTTCTTCATGTGAATCACCTTCGAAGACACCTCGTCGCCGCCCAGCTCCTCGTTCTGCGCGTCGAGTTCGTCCAGCGCGGCGCTGAGCTCGTCGATGAGGCCCGAGATCCGGCCTACGTTGGCGTCCAGGCCCGCGGTGGAAGCACCCGCCGACGCGGCCCCGTTGCGCGCCGACCCCAGCTGGTTCAGGTAGCTGACCGCCGCCGGCAGGATCATGCAGCGGGCAATGCGCGCCGCCGTCTCGCCTTCGATGTTGATCTTGATGAAGTACTGCTCGGTCAGCACTTCGAGACGCGCCTCCAATTCGCGCGGCGACATCACGCCGAACTTGTCGAAGAGCACCTCGTTCTTGTGCGCGGCAAGAGCCGGCAGGGCGTCAACCGCGGAACCCGTGTTGAGCAGTCCGCGGCGCTCCGCCTCCTCGACCCATTCATCCGAGTAGTTGTCGCCGTTGAAGATGATCCGCTTGAACGATGGGATCTCGTTCGACAGCAGAGTCCAGAGCGCGTCCTCGATTGAGGTGCCGGCCTCGACGATGGGCTCCAGCACATCCGTCCACTCGTCGATTGCCTCGGCGACGATGGTGTTCAGAACCGTGGCCGGCAGCGAGATGCTGGCCGCGGAGCCCACCGCGCGGAACTCGAACTTGTTCCCGGTAAAGGCGAAGGGCGAGGTGCGGTTGCGGTCGCCCGAGTGGCGCGGCAGGTCCGGAAGTACGTTGACGCCCAGACCGAGCAGCCCCTCGCGCTCCCTCTCCCTGGCGCGCCCCGACTCTTCCAGCTGGTTGAAGATGTCTTCCAACTGACGCCCCAGGAACACCGAGATGATCGAGGGCGGGGCCTCGTTGGCGCCCAGGCGGTGGTCGTTCCCCGCGGTCGAGACGGAAGCCAGGAGCAGGTCCTGGTGCTTCTCCACCGCGCTCATCACCGCCGTGCAGAAGAAGAGGAACATGAGGTTGTCGTGGGGTGTATCGCCCGGGTCGATGAGGTTCCGGTCCGAGGTCCCGAACGACCAGTTGACGTGCTTGCCGCTCCCGTTGATCCCGGCAAAGGGCTTCTCGTGCAGGAGGCAGATGAACCCGTACTGGCGCGCGTTGCGTTCCAGGATCCGCATCGTCAGCTGCTGGTGATCGGAGGCCACGTTCGCCCTCTCGTAGACCGGGGCCATCTCGTACTGGCCCGGCGCGACCTCGTTGTGGCGGGTCTTCATGGGCACACCCAGGCGGTACAGATCCATTTCGACGGACTGGATGCACGCCAGCACCCGCTCGTGGATCGAGCCGAAGTAGTGGTCGTCGAGCTCCTGCCCCCGCGGCGGCTTCGCGCCGAAGAGGGTGCGGCCCGAGGTCATCAGGTCCGGGCGGCGGTAGTAGAACTCGCGGTCGAGGAGGAAGAACTCCTGCTCGGGGCCCAGGTTGGCGGTGACGCGGCCGGCGTCAACCCCGAAGAGCTTGAGCGCGCGGCGAGTGACCCGGTCGAGCGCATCCACGGACTTGAGCAGCGGGATCTTGGCGTCCAGGCTCTCCCCCCCCCAGCTGGAAAACGCTGTGGGGATACAGAGGTAGGTGGCGGATTCGCCCCCCATGATGAAGGCGGGCGACGTCGGATCCCAGGCGGTGTAGCCGCGGGCCTCGAAGGTGGCGCGCAGGCCCCCCGACGGGAACGAGGAGGCGTCCGGCTCGCCCTGGACGAGTTCGTCACCCCCGAAATCGGTGATGGCGCGGCCGTCGCGACCGACCTTGAGGAAAGAGTCGTGCTTCTCGGCGGTGCTGCCGGTGAGGGGCTGGAACCAGTGCGTGTAGTGGGTCGCGCCGCGCGAGAGCGCCCAGTCCTTCATTGCGGCGGCCACGCTGTCCGCGATGCCGGGGTCGAGCTCCTCGCCGTGGTCGATGGTACTCACAAGCTGCTTGAAGACGTTGTCGGGCAGACGTGACTGCATCTCGCGCATGCCGAAGGTGTCCTCTCCGAAGACGCGCGGCAGCAGGTCCCGGTCGCCGGATCGGGATTCCTGCCTCCGGCTCCAGGTCTTGGTGGCGCTGACGGAATCGAAACGTCTCTGGGTGCTCATGTCTGGATTGTCCTCCGGGTGTTGTTGGGACGCGCCCGCGCGGGTGTCCGCAAGGGGCCGTCGGGTGTGGTGCAAACGCAGGGGCTATATTGGGAACCTGCAATCGGGTGGGCGGATGTTCAAGGGGGAGAATGGCGGCGGAGCGGCCGTCGCGCACGGGGAGGGGGAGCCTACTCCAACCGGTCCTCGGGATCAGGCGCCTGTCCACCTTGCCGTCGCAGGATCTGTCGCGCCGCCTCGATATCGGCCTGGGCCCCACGCTCGGCAAAGAAGTCGGCCGTCTGCATCGCTGAGAGCTTCTCGGCGACGGCGGTGGTCACGAATTGGTTGATGCTCGTTCCGTCCTTGCGACTCACCTCCCTGACTGCCGCTTTCAGCGACGAGGGCAAACGCAGGGGGTAGGTGCTGGTCTGTTTCCGTCTTTTCGTCATTCTACCAACCTCCCAAGTGCCTGTTGGGGCGACAACATCCCGATTCCGAAGGTCCCGGGAATGTCGCCAAAGTCGCCTCTGTTGAATGTGACCAGGGCATCGGCCCTGCCGTTAACCGCCGCTTCGAGGACCATTTCGTCCCCCGGGTCACGTAGTTGCGGTCGCCAAAGGAACCATACCATAACCGGCTCACCGACTGCACACAGCGCGGACACGATGGTGCCGACCTCGGATTCGCTGAGTCCAGAGGCGATTCGCTGGGTCGGATCACGGCAGGTTCCTTCGTATTCGAGCACGAGTGCGGACCCGCTAACCAGCCTGCTCACCAGCCCCGGCCTCCCGTAGCGCGTCCGCCATGATTCCGCAGGCCGAGCCGATGACCCCGATTCCGGCGAACATGGCGAGGGTGGCCAGGATCTTCCCGGCGGCGGTGATGGGCTGGATGTCGCCGTACCCCACCGTCGTCAGGGTGATCACCGCCCACCACAACCCGTCGTACACCGAGCCGAAGACATCGGGCTGTACCGCGTTTTCGAGGTGGTACATGCCGAACCCGGCCGTGATCACGATGATGCCCGTGCCGGCGAACAACGCCCCGGCCTCGTCCAGGGCGAAACGGAACGCTCTCGCGAGCTTGGCCACCGCGCTGGTGCGGCTGGCCAGTTTCGCCGTTGTGACGAAAAGGCGAAACAGGCGAAAGGCACGCAGCGCCCTGAGATCGAATCCCGTGAACGCCCACAGCGGCAGGATGGCCAGGAAGTCCACGATCCCGATGAAGCTGAAGACATACTTCCTCCAATCCTCGGACCGGCGGATGCGGACGCACCACTCCACCGTGTAGACGGCCCAGATGCCCACGCTGGCCCAACGGAGGTACGCGGCCGCATGGGCGAACGCGTCCACGGTCTCGACGCACTGGAGCAGCAGGTCCGCGCCGATGACGGCGAGGATCAGGCGTTCGGTTCGTTCGGAGAATGGAGAGGCTCGGGTCATGGTGTGTCTCCCGGGGTTGCTGGATGGTGTCAGGGGCCAACGTGGATCGCGACTGGTTCTGTTCCGCTCGACGGCTGGAAACCAATAGCCCCGCCGTGCTGAAAACCTTGACACTGGATGCCTACCGATCCCACCGTGAATGCACAACAGAGCATGATGCCACGTCCGGAATCCAGGAAGCGTTCGGGTCCCACCTGATCCATGCGGCCTCGCCCCACCCAACCACCGGCACGACTCCGACGACGCGTGGAGGAATGAAGAATGAACGGACTCAGGCGTTTCACGTTGACGGGTTTGGCGGGGCTCCTACTGGTCGCTGCCTGCAGTGAGCCGCCCGTTGGATCCATCACGGGCAAGGTGTCGATCGAGGGGGAGGGGATCGACGGTGTCACCGTGACTCTGAGCACTGGTCTGACGACCACGACCTCGGGAGGAGGCTCCTTTCGCTTCGACGGCGTCGAGGCAGGCCCCTACACGGTGACGATCAGCGGCCTCCCGTCAGATGCGAACTTCCGTCTCACCTCGGCAGCTGTCATCGTGCACACCGACGGCCAGGTCCACACACTCGACTTCACCGGCACCTGGTTCCGGACATCGGTGATCCGGGGAACGGTCACCGCGGAGAACGACGGGGTCGGCGGGGTTACCCTCACTATCTCCGGAATGGGGCACTTCGGGACCGTGACCGGCGCCGATGGTGCGTACGAATTCGCCAATCTTCGCGCGGGTACCTACACCCTGGAGATTTCCGGGTTCGACGCGGAGGATGTCGAGTTCGGTCCTGTTTCGACGACCACGACGGTCGCTGTGCACGAGACCAGGATCATGAACTTCGAGGGAACCTATGTGCGCACCTCCGCCATCAGGGGCCAGGTCGCCCTCATCGACGCATTCCCGCTCGAGGGCGTGACCGTGAGCGTGGTGGGCAGGGGCGACAATCTGAGTGTGACCACCAACCCCGCCGGCATGTACCTGTTCGAGGAGCTGCGCGCTGGCGACTACGCGGTCGGGATCTCCGGCTACCCGACCGAGGAGTACCGCTTCGACGTGACTTCGGTGAACGTGACGATCGGGCTCGAGGAGACCGCGACTGCCGATTTCGCCGGCATCATGCTGCGGACGGCTGCGATCTCCGGCCAGGTGACGGTTTCCGGCGATGGGCTTGGAGGCGTGCACGTCACCGTAGACGGAGAGGGTGAAAACCACGTCGTGGCCACCGATTCCAGGGGCGAATACACGGTCGACTACCTGCAAGCGGGCGACTACACGGTGACCATCTCCGAGTACGGCCCCGAGTACAGCTTCGATGTGACAACCAAGTCGGTGTCCGTCGGGCTCCGCGAGACGGCCACCGTCTCCTTCGAGGGACAGGGACCCTAGCCCGCAGCCAACCCACTCACGGACTGTAGACGTATACCACCCGCAGCCTGGACGGGTCGGTGATGCTCGTGTCCGTGTGATGGAAGATGTTCATCCGCCCCGTGCCGCAGTCGCCGAACGCGTCGCAGGACACCCGCCCGACCAGGCCGGCGATGTCGGTCGCTCCAACCGTCTCTCGCAGTCTCGCCCGATCGATGTACAGCCTGTCGCCCACCTCGACGGCAACGGACCCGATAGCCGAAAGCAGCATGGTGGTCGCGTCGTATGCGTGCGCCCAGTAGGGGGACTCCGGGAAACCGCCGTGCGTGGACTCGAAAGCGTCGAGAACCTGCTGCCCGCTCCGTCCCGTCAGCTCGTTGACGTTGGCGCTGAAGTCCGCTTCCGGTCCGGCGAAGTACATCCCCTCCGACTGCGGCGTTGCCAGGAACGAGGAGACCAGCAGGGCGGCCGCTGAAATCAGGGTCGTCCCCTCCAGCCCGTCGAAGGCCCGCGCCTGCGCGGCTAAGGCCGTTCCCTCGGTCACGAACAGCGGGAAGAAGATGGCGTCCGGGCCGGCGGCCGCGAACTCCGTGAGCACCTCGGTCATGTCGGTCTCGCCCTTGGCGATTTCGCCCTGGACCGGCACTTCGCCGCCGTGGGCCGCGAAGGCATCCGCGAACGCCTCCACGAGGGCCGACGTTTAAGGGTCGCCGTCGTGAACGGTGGCCACGCTCCTCAGTCCCAGCTCGTTGTAGACGAAGTCCGAAAGAGCGCGCGCTTGGTGCAGGTCGTTGGACGACACGCGATGGTAGCCGGGGTGATAGTCGGGATTCGCGTTGCCGGCCAGGTCCGAGGTGAGGCGCGGCGAGGTGTTGCTCGGCGCAATCATGAGCAGGCCCGCCTCGCTGATGACGGGCGACGCCGCCACGGCCGCTGCCGAACAGTTCGTGCCGATGACACCCGCTACCTTCGGATCCCCGACGATGCCACCCGCACCCGCGCGGCCGCCCGCCGGCGAGCAACTCGTGTCGACAGGATTGCCCAGCTCGACGCGGCGTCCGCTGACGGCACCCATGTCCCGGACGGCGAACTCGGCCCCCCGCCATGACACGGTCGCCAGCGTAGGCGCGACCGTGACCGAGAGCAGCATGCGGATCCGTATGGCTTCGTCCGCCTCCAGCGTCACCGCACCCAGGGGTCCCGGTTCGAACTCCGGCGGTCGGGTAGGCGTTTCGGTTTCAGTACACCCCGGCGTCGCAAGAACGGCGACCAGCGCCGCGGCGGTCAAGATGATGCGCTTGCACATGGGTCCAACTCCTTCTTTCGGTCCTGCATTGTGAGGTGGGAAAATACTACTCGCTGACTATTCTAACGGGGGGAAGCACCGCGCGTCCGATCGTATTGGCGTCGGTTCCGAACCAGACCGTGTTGGTCTTCGGATCGAAGTACATGTGACGGATCGACCCGCCGCCGCTCTCGACCTCCAGTACGCTGATGTACTCCTCGTTGCGGGTGTCGAAGCCCACGAACCTGTTGGGCCGCACCCCCGTCTCGACGAACCAGACCCGGTCGGCACCGTCGATGGCGACCCCGTACGGGCGCGCACCCTCGCCGCTCGGGTTGGCCCATTCGGTGACCTCGCCGGTCTCCGGGTCGAGGCGGCCCAGGTAGCCGCGCGCGTAGTCCACATACCAGACGATGTCCTTCGAGTCGATGACCAGCCGCCGGGGCCGCGCGCCGTCGGGAAGCTCGAAGTAGGTGGGCTCGAAGGTCTCCGGATTGACCATGACCAGCTCGTTCGTGCCGAAGAGGGTCGCCCAGGGCCGGTCGCGGGAATCCATCTTGAGCCCATAGGGCCGGGTCGATCCGCCGCGCCCGCCGGTGTTCTCGTGTATCTCGACCAGCCGCACGTCCCCCGTCTCCCGCCAGAACTTGCCGACGAAGTTGCCCCCCTGGACGGTGAACCAGAGGTCGCCCGCGGCGTCGAAGGCGAAGGTATGCGGGTCGCGGGCGCGCTCGTCGGGCATCGGGAAG
>LXNI01002220.1_pt1 | contig 14087 bp, 15 predicted proteins | sample 809091 | NCBI WGS metagenome assembly LXNI01 (sample SAMN04870527, study PRJNA318959) | sponge metagenome | biome: 01000161; feature: marine sponge reef; material: water | host: Sarcotragus foetidus | place: Greece: Milos, Mediterranean Sea | collected 2013-05-29 | depth 5-7 m | reverse complement strand
CGGCTGGTACGGTCGGAACGTCGTTCCCATTGACCCCCCTCGGCTGGCCATCAACCGTTCACGATGCCTTCGACTCCCCTAAAGATAGCAGTCGTGATTTTCTGCGGCGCAGACTCCTAGCGGTTGGAGAGGCACTCAGGAAGTGTCCGCCGGATGTGCCGTGGTGGCGAGTCGTAAGGGCAGACGGCCGCCTCATCGTCGCTGGCGACCTTCGTTTCGCTCAGATTGTGATGCTCGAAAACGAAGGGATCGAACTAAACCTCACAGTGCCGCGGAATCGGATTCTCTAGGTTCGAGAAGTATGGGGCGTCTTGAGGCGGAGCCACAGCTGAATCGATCATCTCGGCCTGAGGAGCCAACCCGCTTCAGCGCCTCGCCAGTCGTCCACCCCCGGACGATGGGGTCATTCACTCTGCCCCAGAGCAGGGTCTTTGTGGACCGGTGGGCGGCGGAGCCACGGATCGAAGATCGCCCACCACATAGCCACGCCGAACGCTCCGTAGCTCAGGTTGCCAGCCAATTCGAGCAGGGCCTGGACGTTTCCGAGGCTACGGACGACCTCGACATCCCCCAGCACCCAGCCGAGCGCGTTGACAAAGAGCGCAACTCCGGCTGTCCAGCCGAGAATCCGCGCCTTTCGGTGCCACCGATTCATGTCCATGCCGCACGATAGGTGAACTTGGATGAGCCCCGCAAGTTCGGTCGGCCCAGTTGCTGCTATTGGCTGTCCCTAGCGCACCGCCGCCGCCGCTCTGGTCACGGCGCCCACGATTGCGCCGTGTCCGCCGCCCCAACAGGAACGCCACGGGCCGCCCGTCCACCTCTTGCGGATTCTGCGCCCGAGATGCGTCCGCATGAAGCGCATGATCACGAGCGCGTCGTGGCTTGCCATCGCGCCTTCAATCTCGCCGAACTTGCGGCGCCAGTTCTCGCTCCATCCCGTCTGGATGAAGGTTACGCGGATGTGCGGACCGGTATCCCGCAGCTTTTGGCGCACCAAGTCCTCGGCTCGCGCTTGCTGCTCCCCGCCGCCGACGACAAGAACCCTCACGCCCCGCGCTGGCTTGCCCTCCGGTGCCGGAACTGTCTCGGACTCCTGTGCAGTGAGTGCGTTGTATCGGTCGGTCAAAGTGCTGTAGAACGACGGATCGATCCCGTATCCGCGAATCCGGTCCAGCACGCCCGTGGCGTCGTCCAGTCCGGCTTCGCGCTCCTGCGTCGCCAGACGGTGAAACAGGTCCCGTAGGACATTGACCGCATCCTGGAACCTGCCGCGAGCCTCGAGGCACCTGGCCCGGGCAATCGTCGCGTCGTCCCAATCCCAGGCAGGCTCGTACCGGGACCGCTTCTCCAACAACTCAAGGAACTCCGGCACGCCGACGCCGTCCTGAGCGAGCTTGTCGAGTCCATCCAGTGCCTCTGCGGCGGCTTCTGGATCGCCCTGCTTCTGGAACCCGCGGAGCGCCGAGCGCAGATCGGCCGCCCGCGCGCTGCTGGTTCTTCCTTTCCTCTGCGCGCGCGCCTTGAGTGCGTGACACAGCGTTGGACAGTGCTCGAGGGCCGATTCGCACTCTGCCAGTTCGTCGAGGACACGATCGCCTTCCGCGTCGATGATGGCGCTCGAGACGCGGTGCAAGTCGTCCTTTTCCTCTGGCAGTGCAAGCGCTTCGATCGTCTGCTCGATCAGGTAGTCCGGTATGCGCGCTCCGGAGGCCATCGACCTGGTCATCACGTCGGCCGCGTGCGCGAGTTTGTTCCGCGAAAGCTGCTGTGCCTTGGCGATACCGAAGTAGAGGTTGGCGTGTTCGACAAGGCTATTGGAGTAGGAATCCGCAGTCTCCGAGAAACGGATGCGCGTGAATTGCAAGTGACGCTCGGCATCCGTGAACTCGTGGTCGTCCACGGCGCGTCCGAGCGCCAATACGCCCAGGCAATAGTGGCCGTGCACCGAATACGCAGTATCGGTGTCGACCGACTGCCGAAAATGCTCGACACCCTTTGCGAGCCTGTTCACGAAGCCGGCGAGTTCGTCTCGGCCCAGAGGCAGCACGACTTCCTCCAATGCGTCGAAGCCGCCAGCCAGGAGTCCCAGATCGGCGTGCACCATGGCATGGATATTGGGATCGGGATCGTGCTTCAACAGATCCCCCAACAACGTTCGAGCCCGGCGATGCTGGTGAAGGTGCCGAAGGCAGTGCGCCATGCGGCGGTGAGCGTCGAGGAGCATCCGTTCGGTTGGGGACACACCCCGCTTCTCGAGTTCCCTGCGGGTCTTCATGAGAAGTTCGAAGAGTGGCAGCGCTTTGGCCGCGTCACCCTTCCCCAGGAGCTCGGTAGCGGCATCGAGCAGCAGCTTGAAGAGCACCGGTTGTCGAACCAGCGCGGGCACCTTCACGAACTGCGCGATCTGGGTCGTTTGGCCTTCCCGCCGGAGCGCCTCGGCGATGTATCGCACCGCAGCCACGGAAGCCTCCGTCGATCCGCTGCCGAGTTCTCTGATTACGGGATTGGTCGCGTGCTCGCGAACGATGCAGTCCCATCTCTCGAGCCTCGCCCATCCCTGGACTGCACCGGTCCAATACCAGCGCAGTCGCGACTGGTTCGCCGCAGGCAATTCCTCGCCGACCGGCTTCTCGAAAAGCACGTCCCGAAAGCCGGCGTGAAAGTAGGACTGGTGGCGCCGCCCGTTCAGCGTGACCAGTTCATCGACGACGTCGTCCAGTTGATCCGCGCTGAGCGCCCCCTCTATCCCCTGGGCAGTATCCACCGCGGCCAGGATCAGCAAGCCATCGAGCGTCGTGAACGAGGGTTGGCGGGTAGGATCATCCTGCTCCGGATGGTCGTCCTCCCCGCGACCCTCGACAGCCTCCGCTTCAGTCGCTGCCGATTCCTCCGACTCGACCGCCGCTTCGGCACCGGGCGCATCGAGGAGCTCCTGGAGCCAGGCCCGTCCCACCTCGCCTGCGGGAGCACCAAAGAACCGCAGCGTCAACAAGTAGACAGCCGCCGCCCGCAAACCAAACTCCTCTACGATCCCGCGTGTCGCAGACCGCACCACCTCTTCCTCTGCGTCTACGACGGATAATGACTCAACATTGCCCTGATTGTGGGAGACGCCCAACCCGTCCAGAAACGCGATGACCATGGCCCGTTGGCCGGGAAGGTGGTGGCACCTCAGAAGTGGCGCAGCGACCTTGGGGTCTGTGAACGGAACGTGCCTGATCGCCTCGACGATCTTCTCCTCCGGCCATTTTTCTACCGTAGCAGGTCGGAAATTGCGGGCTCTCGCGACGATCTGGTTCAACCGCTTCCGCCCGCCTTCTTCATCGGCGAGATAGGCCGTTGCGGCCGCCATCCGCTCGTCCGGGTTCAGTGCTTGCCAGAGGCTGACCGCGCCGAATCGCCTGGGACTGGTAATCAGACGCCCCAGAACAGGAGTAAGCCCCGTCCGGGACGCGTCCGTGGAGCTGGATGAAGCCTTCCGCATTCTTCCTCTTTGCGTTATCGATGCGCGTGGACTCGGTCGCATCCGGACCGACGACTGCGCCTCCGCAGCCAGAGCCAGACAATATACGAGGATGGTGCTGGCGATTGGTGGTTTCGCTGATCGCGTTCGTGATCGGGCTGCCACAAGTTGCTGCGGTTGTCGGTCCGCTGGAGGATCGATTTCCGCTTGACAGGTTGTACTATAAATGGTACGGCCGACGAAATGGCCGGCGTCGAGCCGCTGTTTGTGATCGCGTCCTAAGGGCCACAGATTACCTTGTGGGGCTCGGTTGAGCAGCACCAACCAAGGGAGATCGGAACACGAGGTGACCAGATGGCTAACTGGAGAAGCTGTCCCGCAGTCGAACGCCATCCGCTTCGGCTGAGCGGTGCGTGGGTATTCAAGGGTACGCGCGTACCCGTCTCTGCCCTGTTCGAAAACCTCAAGGCCGGCGCATCAATCGATCAGTTTCTGGAATGGTTTCAGGGCGTTGACCGCAGTCAGGTTGAAACCGTTCTCGATCACGAACTCGGCGAATTGGCAGAGACCGTCCCTTCGTGAGGATCCTGTTCGATCAGGGGACTCCAGTACCTCTTAGGCGTGCCCTGCCTGAGCACCGTGTGGACACGGCCTACGAGCGTGGCTGGTCCCAACTGCGGAATAGCGACTTGCTGGATAGAGCGGAAGAGGACGGCTACGATCTGCTCATAACGACAGACCAAAGCCTCCGCTTTCAGCAGGATCTGGCAAACAGAGAGTTGGCCGTATTGGTACTGATGTCGACAGCGTGGCCTCGGATTCGGCTGATGACTGAAGCGATACGCGCGGCGGTCAACGAAATCCGCCGCGGCGAGTGTATCGAAGTTCAGATCTGATGTAATGTCGCCTTTACCGAATGTATGGTGTAGTTGACACCAGTCCGTTCACCCTCCCGCCCGTTCAACGTCGTTGATGATTGGGATCGCTTTGGTGGCGATGCCTACCATGCCGTCAACATAGTAGTCCGTAATTGGCCCACCGCCATCCCTCCGTTCCCGGTAAAGGTCCGGGAGAAGGGAATTCCAGTCGCCCATTTCGTCGTCGACGGAACGCACGTAGGGCCACCAGTCGGCGCTTCCGCCGCCGTCGAGTTCGCTCCGAAGCTTCTCCTCAAGGCGGATGCGCCTTTCCTGGTCCGCGCTGGTCATGCTGCCCTGGCCCAGCGGGTGGAGCACCCCCCACCTCCAAGCGTTGGGGCCGCTGGTCCATCCGGATTGCAGCGCGATGGTCGTGCATCCCTTGTACGGAGGATGCTTCGCGTTATGGTTCTCCCACTGAGGCCAGTTCGCGCGGTGGAGCCACAGGAAATTGGAAACTGGCTTTTCCCCGCCATACTTGAATTCCACGCGGATATCCTGAGCGATACCGGCCAGATCGTCCCTCACCCTTCGACTGACCACCGTATGAAGGTGCTCCAGGAAACCGCCGCACAGGCCCGCCTTGATATTGAGCCACGCATCCGAGACCGCCTGCGCGGTCTCCAGATGCTTCGGGTTGGCGAAAAGAAAGTTTCGTATCGCGCGAGTTTCGCTGTCAGTTGCCATCGAGTGTCCTCCAAATTGGTGTCGACAGAATACTTCGGCCTCGCTCAGAAACCACCGAAGCCGGTCAGGCTCGCATTGGCGGCGGCAAGCTGAGAACCAGCCCGCCAGGGAGAGGCCGACCCGAAAACCCTCGAAGTGATCCTTCGCAGCTGCCTCTTCCGAGTCCATGCCATTGGTCTCGCCCCAGTAAGCCATGATGGCGAGCCGGCCCTTCCACCTGTCCAGTTCTTCGCGCGGAAGAGCCCATTCACTGGGGCCTTGGCCGGTGGGCGAAAGGTAGATCAACAGGAACCGGTCAGAGTACTCCTGTTGGAGAAAGGCGAGGTAGTCCTTGACCTGGTTACGCTGGTCGTCGGCAAAAGGCTTGTTTTCGATGGCGAGACAATACGCACCATCGCTGCCGGGGATCTCCACGGAGATGTCCAACCGACGGTTGTTCGTGATGACGCGCTCCGTCACTACGCTGATTCGCTTCGAGAAGTTGGCGTCCAGACGGGGTCGGTGGCTGACCTCGGGCAGTTCGTCCAACAGCGTCCTCAGAAAGAGCGTCCCCTGGCCATGTCGTGCCTGAGGATTGAGCAGATCGGCGATGATTTTCGACAGTCCGACCTCGCTAGTGCTCAAGTAGTCGAAAACGTTGAAGCGACGTGCGAGCTGGCGGTCGAGTTCCAGTTCCAGGGCCTTGGCGGTGTCCAGCCGTGGCGAAAGCTCGGCGAAGAATTGGAGGTACCGCCGCCGGTCGGCTCGTCTCACGTCACCCAGGTGCGTGCTCAGTTCGCGGAAGAAGGGCGGGTATGGGGGCCCAGGTCTCTTCGTGGCATCGCTCATAGTTCGCTCTTCGCTCACCCCACCCCCGGCCCACTAACCTGCCACTCCACCACCTCGAGCGACTCCCCAAGCAGCGCAGCCCCTCGAACCGGCGAGATCAGCTCCTCACCCACGGCACGCCACACCAGCCGCCTGAACCGCTGCGGCCTCTCAAACGCCCCGAATCCCTGGTCGTCTCGGATCGGCTCCGGCTCCGACGTCAGCCAGCCGCGGGCAAACGTCGCAAACGCCCGGCGGATCGCGGTCGGGCGCAGGACGCCGACCTGGCCGAGGCGGACCAGCATGGCCGCTGCCGAGACGCCGTAGGTGTGCTTGAGACGGGCGATCTCGTAGTAGGTGACGCGGCGACGCCTTGCTCCGACCTTTTCGAGGAGATCTCGGCCGGGGACGAGGAAGGCGCCGGCGAAGCGGTTCATGGCCGTTTCCAGCTTGATGACGTGATTCTCCGTGGACCGGATGATCTTGTGTGCGAGTTCGTGGGCCAGGGTGAAGCGCTTGCGTTCCACGTTCGTCCGCTGCGATACCACTACCGCATCGGCAACGACCTTGCCCTGTCGCATGGCCCGGCACGCCAGGCCGCTGATTCGCTCGGGAAGGTCGGCTTCGATCACCTTGATCCCCTTTTCCTCCAGGAGGGCGCACAAGCTGGGCACTGGATCCATGCCGAGGTCCCATTCCTCGCGGAGCTGATCGGCGCGCTCGTCGATCTCGGCTTCGGTGGCGATGCAGTCGCAGCGGCAGTGCTCGAAACGGTCGCCGGTGGGCGGAATCCCGAGGACGTCCTCGATGGTCAGATACCGCTCGAGGTTGTCGATCAGCACGGCTTCGGCCCTGGCGCGGTCGCGGGCGGAAGTGCCCGAGTCCTTGCGGAATTCGAGACCGTCGAGGACATCGACACGGTCGCTCATGAGGAAGTCGAGCGAGACGTTGAGCGCCTCGCCGAGGCCGACCAGGACAGCCGAAGAGGGCATCATCTTGCCCGCCTCGTACTTGCTGATCGCCTGCGCGGTGACCTTGGGGTCCATCCGCTCGGCGAGTGCCCGCAGGGAAAGGCCTGCTCGCTTGCGGGCGAGGCGCAGTCGCTGTCCGAACATGCCGTTGTCCCCTTCTCGTGTGGATCGATGGTTGACACATTACATGCGATGACATACGCTTGTCAACTCACAGTTGAATGAATTGGGACGTAGTCTGCGACAGGCAGCACGATGATGAGGAGGGGACGTGGAGAACGAGACGCGGCAACGGCCGCACATCATGGAATTGATCGCCAACGCGCCTTGGCGCGAAGCCATCACCTACCGGGAGACGTGGCCCCACGAGTAAGTGGTCGCCAACCGGGACGGACAGCAAGAGCTGCTGGCTGCATTCTGCGAACGGATCAGCCTGGGCGAGGGGGTGGAGTGTCACTTCTTCCACCAGAAACGCCCGTATCTCTTCCTTGGCGATTACAAGTACTGGATCATGGTGGATTGGAGCGACGTCGACCTCGACGCCGGCGAAACGGTGCTGAATCGCGCGCGGTTCTACCGCGACCGGCGGGATTTTGTGATTCAACCGGGCGATACCGGGAAGCGGGAGGAATACCCGGTTGGCCCGGCTGTCCGGTGACGATCGACTCGTCCTGCGTTCTATTGCTTCGGCTTGGCCAGCCCATCAAGGGCCATCTGAGGTTTCGCCTGAAGCTGATGCCAGGCGTCTGCTGCAGCCTTCCGGAATTCTGCATTCTGGGCGGCCATGTCAAACACCTGAGAAGTCAACGTCTCGCGAATCCAATCGCGCATGTGGGCTTCTCCGTTCAGGCCACCCGGCGAAGACGAGTAGCCGACGATAATCTTGACCGGTCGGTTCGGGTACGCTTCGCGAATTCTCATGAAACGCGAGACGAGGGCGTCCGCTTCTTTACGAGCCTTCTTGGCTGCCAGGTTAACGCCATCGACCAGCAAGATGCCCCGGGCGGTCGTCAAGCCCCTGCGAACCTGCTCCTTGGCGCCACCGAAGGCTGACACGCGCGGATTGGGAGGAATGCGGTCGGCCCACCGTCCGAGGGCCTGCTTGACAGCCGAATCGATACGCTGCAGCCGGTGCTTCTTTGGTTGGGTGGGCTGAACCAGTGCCTCGAAGAGCGCTTCGATTTGGGCGTCGGGTTCATCCATCGGTTCCATTGCCCTCGGAAGGTCCAGACGCACGGCGGTAGAGAGGATCTCGGAGACCGCCCTCCAGAAGCGGGCGCTCGTCGGTTCCACCGGTGCTGGCTCGTACGGAACCTTCCGCGCGTGGGCCCACCGTTGAATCTGATTCTCGGTGATTCGCATGAGCTTCCGGTTACCGGCGTCGACACCGCGGACTTTTTCGTCGTTTTCCAGCCACCGCCATCCATACCATGCGTTCGTCGTATCCCATGCAACGACACCGATTGGCACCGTGGAATCGCGATGATCTTCCAGGCTGAGCCGGACTACGGAATACCCGTGTAGAACCTGCTTATCCGATGTCGAATACATGCTGCCCTCCTGCGTCAACGGAAGCCAATCCCAACCAATGATCCTTGCGAGCCAGCGTCTCCAGGGCATCTACCCGATGTTCGAGGAATCCCTCAAGGACTTCGGGGTCCACCCCTGCCCTGTCAAGCCATTCGTCATGACAGGCAGCAACGAAGTTGTCCATGCGATCCTTGAATCCCCTTGAATCTCCGAAGCAAGTCTCGACGAGTCCGGGCCCTTCTTCTAGCAGGACGCGCTCCATGCCATCGAGCGGTTTCGCGCCCGCGTCATCGAAACGAGCGCGGAGCCGCTCTCGATCCAGCAATGTCGACGGGTGCAGGAACGCATCGCTTTGGTCGATGGGAATGACGTCAAACCGACGGCCATCCATAGCGCTTTGGGCGAGGAGCACATTCCCCTGCGTGCGGCGGTCCGGGTTTCCGAGGATGACGTCGGCCAGATAGAGCCGAAAGAGAACCGGCGGGTCTACCAGGTCTTCAACCAGGCCAGCGGTGAACTCGACCTCCTGGACACCGCGACGCATCAGGCGGGTACCCCAGTGCCGTCCCGGACGCACCGGCTTCTCGAAACCGTACTGAGCGGTCAGGTCACGCGCGAATTGTTCCCCGACCACCACGCAGAAGGGTTCCGCCATGCGAAAGCCACTTGCCAGCAGAAAGGCATGCGAGACCGCCTCTGCGATGCACACAGCCGTCGACAGATTATCGCGGGCGAGCTTGGTACGGACCGTCAACTCCTCGTCTCCATGGCGACACACAAGGTCCACGGGCTTCCACCGGGTCTTCATTGGTCGATCAGTTGCCGCACGTACGGCGTCCACGTCAGGTGGTGCCATCCGTCATCTATCGTAGTGAGCATCTTGGTCGCGTGTTCCGATGCCGGGAAGTATGGGAAGGTACCCGGGGCGACGCCATGATCGGATGGGACGACACATCGCGGGACCCATCGGCTCCTCCCTCGAGGACTACCTGGCTGAGCAGGGAACCCTCGAGGAGACCGCTACCAGCGCGGTAAAGCGCGTTCTAACCTGGCAGTTGGAGCAGGCAATGGAAAGGAAGCAGATCAGCAAGAGTGCCATGGCTCGAGCGATGCGCACGAGCCGGAGCCAACTGGAAAGGATTCTCGACCCGGACAACGACCACATTCGCCTCGACACGCTCACCACGGCTGCGAACTTTCTCGGCCTGAATCTGAGAATCGAGCTGATCGGGAGCGCCGAGCAGTAGCCGCGCACTCGTGGAGGCGATCAAGCCCGACTACTGGCCGGAGGCTATTTCGAGGTCCGCAAACAACTCGTCCGCGCTCTCGAATCGCATCGCGCGCGTCTCCAGCATCTCGTCGAGTGCGGCCATGGCGGCTCGCGTTTGCGCACTAGGAACCTTCAGTTCGAGCGGGAACGCCCGATCGACGGCAATGCGACGGAAGAGCAGCCGCACGGCGTCCGAAGCGGTGAGCCCGATCTTCGCCAGCACCGCCATCGCCTCCCGCTTCAATTCGGTGTCCATCCGGACATGCACCATCGAACTCTGTGTCTTCATGCGAGCCTCCTGGTCCGACCGCGTCGCGGCAGCCATCTTTAGAAACACATATTGTCATTGGGCTCCTGTTGGCAAGACAAGAAGAGAGGGCTTGGTTCAAGATGCGCATGCTCAACCTTCCCCACCCAGGTGCTTTCGTGAAGACCGAGGTGATCGAACCTCACGATCTGACTGTCGCCGCCGCTGCGAAGGTGCTTGGCGTGTCCCGACCCGAGCTCGCCACGTTCCTGAATGGGCGATCGGACCTGTCCGGGATGATGGCGCTGCGCATCGAGAAGGCGTTTGATGTCAAGATGGACACGCTGATGCGGATGCAGTCGTCCTACGACATCGCCCGCACGCGGGGGCGCGAGGGGGAGCTCGCCATCGACCCGTATCGGCCGGAGGAGCCGTCGGGGTCGCCGAGAGCGGGAGAGTAGCCGATGCAACCTGTGCGAAGCGACGACGTGCAGAGCCAGTTGCGAGCACTGCAGACGGCACTCTCGATCAACAAGTCCGAACTCGCGCGCGTTTTGAGGGTCTCCAGGCCAACAGTCTGCGAATGGATTGATGGTGGCCAACCCAGCGCCGAAAGCATCTCGAGGATTCGAACGGTGCTGGGGTTGCTATCCGAATCCCGGGTGTCGGCGAACAACCCGCTGTTCCCACGCTTCGTTAGATCTCGGGTCGAAGCTGGAGACACACCGATCCTCGACCTCTTGTGCGAGGAGGCGATCGAGGGGACGCCCATCAGGAAAGCCATTCGATGCGCGAAGGCACTGGGCGATGCCATTGACTCCGAACGCGAACGGCGCGAAGCGCGACTGAGGGCAGCCGGTTTCGAAGAGCCGGACTTCCAGCAACGGAAGACCAATCTCGCCAGGAACGTGGCGCTCATGCGGTGGCCGCGCGAATAGATTCGCAGGGATGAGCGATGACCCGGTATGTTCGACAGGAATGTCATCGTGTCACGTCATGACGCAGGAGCAGGGACGCGTCACAGGTGGCTCAGGCCGACTTAGCCACGATTATCCACGGACGGATAATTATCTCATGATGGCTAAACCCGGATAGCGACGACGATGGCCAGAGACCCTTGGCACTCTCGCGAGACAACCTGCGCGGCAACGGAACTTCGCGCGGCGAACCTGGCTACCTGGCCCACTCAACCCTCCCTCCGTGTCGGGGTAGCATGGCGGCTGGCCAGTGCGTCCGACTCCGCAGGGCCGCTGCGGCCGCCCTCTTCTCCTCTTCCTCAGAGGGGCCGGTGACCACTACTCACCGATCGATTGGAAACCCCTACCGCGGCATCACCACCTCATACACCTCGACAAACTCCCCGGCGAACTCGCCTCGCCGGAGGATGGCGATGCGGCCAGCGGTCACGTCCAGCAACTCGTGCCTCGGTTTCGGGAGCGAGGTCGTGACCTCGACCGCACCGGTGCCCATGGCGCTCAACCCCTCTCTGAAGCGGTACCACTCGGGACGGAAGACCGGGAGGGTGAGGGTGCCAACCGGCCCGCCGTCGGATCCGAGAACGGTCCACTGCCGCTGCGACTCAGCGAGCCTGGCGAAGTCGCCGATCCAGATCCTCCCGTCGGCATCGACGCTGAGCGCCCCGAAGGCCGGGTATGTTTCTCGCACGGTCGACTGCTGCAGCTCTCTGCGCCGGTCTGCCCGCCACCCTTCGGGGAACATGGCAAGGTAGAGTTCGGTCCAGGCTTCTTTTTCCCGGGCCGTGACCTGGCGCGGGGAATGTCCACCGCGAATCCGGGTGAGCGGGGCCGTCCCCTGGTAGAGGGTCACGTCGAGGGAATCGTTCGTGCCCACGACCGTGTGCCGCCCTCGCCCATTGAAGAGCGCGGTGGCGCCGAATCCGACCACGATCTCCCCGCTTTCGGGCGAAAGATGACGCTCCTTGCCAACCCACTGGCCCAGCGTATCGAGGACTTCCCATGACTCGTCGCCGTGCACGAGAAACACCGGACCCCGCTGCAACCCTGGTGGGAGGGGCGGCCGCGGCTCAAACAGGGCGAGGGACTCTCCGCTCTGCAGGCGAACCAGAGGATGCACTTCGCCGCTTCGCACAATGCTCTGGACACCGGTCACGCTCCCCTCGGAGTCGAGGAAGGTGAATCGCCGCTGACGTCGGTCGTAGACGAAGAGCGATCCATCCGCACCGATCCCGATGCGGGCGATCCATGCGTACTCTCCCGGGCCCTCCCCCTCTCGACCCGTGCGCGCTCGAACATTTCCATCTCGATCGAGGAAGATGAGTTGGGATGACCCCCGGTCGGCGACTACCAGCGACGAGTCCGGAAGGAATACTGCGCCCACGACATGTTCGAACTCGAGATCTGCGGCGGTCGAATAGATCAGCCTCGTCTCGAGCTGGGGAAGGGCCAGGGCGTGGAGATTGGAGATGCGGACGATGTCCACGGATCCGGAATCGGCGAGGGTGACGGTTGCGGGCGCGGGGGTGGCGTCTGGGGTCCGCGTGTCTTGGGGACCTTCCTGGCAAGCGAAGGCGGCGACGGGCAGGAGAGCTGCGATGAGCAACCGGGGCAGTTGTGGCATGGTCGTCGCCTTTGGTGATGGGCTCACCATGGTAGTGGCTTGCTTCAGGGAGGACGGTTGCTGGCAGGGGGAAGTTTCGGGGAAGATGTAACCCCGATATTACATCTTGTCATGTCGAGGTTACATGGTGGGTGTGGAAATTCAGCGCATCGGCCCGCCAACCCGATCATTCCGCGCCAGAACCCGCCCGTCGGCCCCAAATGCAAACGGCACGGAACGGTTGTCGGGATCCCAGAGGTCGCGGTGAGTCTGCACCTGGAGGTGAAGGTGTGACATGGTTGTGTTGCCGGAGTTGCCGACCAAGGCCAGCGGATCGCCCCTGCGAACCCGGTCGCCTTCGCTGACCTGGAGCGTCCCTTGCCGGAGATGCGCGAGGACGACGAAATGGCCGCCTTCGAGCTCGATGACGACGACGTTGCCCGCCGCGTCCGCGCGATCGGTCACGAAGTTGGCGCCGTCTGAGTCCTCCATGTTGCCCCGAGCGATGACCACCGTACCGTCGGCAGGCGACACCAGGGGCTGCTCCCAGCTGTGGACAGACGCGTTGCCCGGTTCGTCGCTGAAGATCCGGCCGTTGTCCAGCCGAACGAGATCGAGGGCGAAGCGCTGGTTGTAGGCTGAGAGATGGTGGCTCTGGAGAGGACTTGGACCGCCCTGCAGGACGAGCCACTCGCCATCGAAGGGTGGAGCGATCTGCACGACATCGGCCGCGTTCTCCCCGTCGCGCCCGCCCACAAAGGCGCGACCGAGATCGAACGCCAGGATCAATGCGGCCGCCGCCATGATGAGGGTTGGCCCGGGGTTGGTCCGGCGGGAGACGAGGAAGGAAGCCGCGACCCGTAGCACGGAAACGACGGCGAGGCCGACAATCAGTGGCGTCAGCTCCGCCGAGCGCGGGAAGACCGCCAGGCACGCGGCGGCGGTCATCGCCCAGAAGCTCGCGCGCGCCACGGCTTGCAGGAATTGGGGCCGGTGCTCGTGGCCGCGAAATCCCCGGAATAGCCCCGCATGTAAACGGCCTTTCCATGCCAGCCAACTGCGGCTCGCGACCGCCCAGACGAAGCCGAGCAGCAGCACGACCGCCAGCGCCTGGTGGCTGTAGAGACCCAGGACGCGGAGGGAGAAGAGGCCTGCGAGGGCCAGGAAGGTGAGGACGGTGGTGATGATTTGCCGTGTCCTGTTGCCATGTGTCATCGCCTGCAAGCCACTTCCTCGATAGGATTGGTTCCTGGACCGCCAACTCGGGGCTCTTCGGCCCCAGGAAGGAAGGTACGCCAAGGTGGTGAGGTATCGCTTGTCGACGCTGGTGGCAATTGGGGCGGCCTGGGCCCTTGCACTGGTGCTCGCCACCCCATCCGCCGCGCAGGACCACCCCCTGACCGTCGACGTCACCGAGGTGTACCGCGTGGGTGGCGTGAACGCACGCGATTGGGCGTTCTTCCAGCCCGCTCTGGAGGTGAGCTTCGATGGAGCCGGCAACCTGGTGGTGCTGGATGTTCTGGACACTCGGGTCGTCGTAGTCGGACTGGACGGGCGGCTTGTGCGAGCTCTCGGTCGCAGGGGCGAGGGGCCGGGCGAGTTTCAGCGAATCAGG
>LXNI01002219.1_pt1 | contig 14090 bp, 12 predicted proteins | sample 809091 | NCBI WGS metagenome assembly LXNI01 (sample SAMN04870527, study PRJNA318959) | sponge metagenome | biome: 01000161; feature: marine sponge reef; material: water | host: Sarcotragus foetidus | place: Greece: Milos, Mediterranean Sea | collected 2013-05-29 | depth 5-7 m | reverse complement strand
CTCAGTCCCTGTGCCTGCTCCGTCCGGCGCATCCAAACCCTCCATGGTCTGGAAGCCTTCCAAAACCGGACAGATCATCTGGTACATCGACCGGACATATCCCGTGGTACCGACAGTCAGCAAGGCTCCCGCTGGCCGGCGCGCGGCGCGGGCTGTATCATTCCCGTAGCAAAACGGGAGGGTTACGATGGCAGAGACAACCGTATTTAGCGCGTGCCCGCACGATTGTCCGGACACCTGCGCCATGCTCACCACGGTCCGCGACGGCAAGGCGATCGAGGTGCGCGGCAACCCCGATCACCCGTTCACCCAGGGCGGTCTCTGCGTCAAGGTCAACGACTACCAGAACCGGGTCTACAGCGAGGACCGGGTGTTGCATCCGCTCCGCCGCACAGGCGCCAAGGGGGCGGGCGAATTCGAGCGCATCTCCTGGGACGACGCGCTCGGCGCGATTTCCAGCCGCTGGAACGCGATCATCGACAAGGACGGCCCGAGCACCATCCTCCCCTACAGCTATCTCGGGACTGAGGGCATCCTCAACGGCCTCAACGTCGGCGACGCGTTCTTCAACAAGCTCGGTGGCGCGGTCTCTGAACGAACGTTCTGCGATTCCGGCGCGATCACCGCATTCTTCATGACCTGCGGGCCGACCGCCGCGGTCGATCCGGAGAGCTTCGTCCATTCCAGGTACATCGTGCTCTGGGCGATCAACACGATCAGCACCAACCTGCACCACTGGCCCTTCATCGCGGAAGCCCAGCGCCGCGGCGCGAAGGTGGTCGTCATCGATCCGGTCGCAACGCGCACGGCCAAGAAGGCCGACTGGCACATCCCCATCAAGCCCGGCACCGATGCGGCGCTGGCGCTCGGCATGATCAACGTGATCATCGCCGAGGACCTGGTGGATCGCGACTACGTCGAGAAGTACACGCTGGGCTACGACGAACTGGCCGAGCGCGCGGCCAACTTCCCGCCGGACAAGGTGGCCGGGATCACCGGGATCGCGGCGGACGACATCCGCACGCTGGCCCGCGAATTTGCCACCACGCAGCCTTCCGTGATCCGCATGGGGGTCGCCATCGAGCGCAATGCATCCGGCGGCAACGCCGTGCGCGCTATGTCCTGCATCCCGGCCCTGGTGGGCTCGTGGCGGCACTGCGGCGGCGGCATCCTGCACATGCCGATCTGGGCGTTTCCGCTGAAGTGGGACGACCTGAGCCGGCCCGACTGGATTCGCGAGGGCACGCCGGTCGTCAATCAGTGGCGGCTCGGCCGGGCGCTCCTGGGCGAGCTCGAGCACAAGGTCAACTCGCTCTTCGTCTACAACTCGAACCCCGTGGTTGTGGTGCCGGAGCAGGACAAGGTGCTGAAGGGCCTCGCCCGCGAGGACCTGTTCACCGTGGTGAGCGAGCACTTCATCACCGACACCGCGCGCTACGCTGACATCGTGCTGCCGGCCACCACGCAGCTCGAGCAGTTCGACATCATGTTCTCGTGGGGGCACCTCTATCTCACGCTCAACGAGCCGGCCGTCGCGCCGCTCGGCGAGTCGGTGCCCAATACGGAGATGTTCCGTCGTCTCGCCCGCGCCATGGGTTTCAACGATCCCTATTGGGATCGGACGGACGAGCAGATGGCGCTCGATGCGATGGACTGGAGCAATCCCGCACTCGAGGGGATCGACCTCGATGGTCTGCGCAAGACCGGCTACGCGCGCCTCAACGTGGGCTCGCCCGAAGAGTTCGTCCCGCACCGCGAGGGCAACTTCCCGACGCCGTCCGGCAAGGTCGAGTTCAAGTCCTCGATCGCCGAGGGCGTCGGCAACATGGTGCTGCCGCTGTTCCGTCAGGGCTATCCCGGCGATCAGTCGGGCGAAGCGCTGGATCCCCTGCCCAACTTCATTCCGCAGAACGAATCGCCCGCGACCAACCCCGATTTGGCGGCGCGCTACCCGCTCAACATGCTTTCGCCCAAGGTACACGCCTTCCTCAACTCGTCCTTCGCCAACATGCCGACCCAGCTGCATCACGCCGGCGAGCAGATGGTCATGATCAATCCGGCCGACGCGGGTTCGCGCGGAATCGCCGATGGCGACGCAGTGCGCGTCCACAACGACCGCGGCACCTTCGAGGCGACGGCGCGGGTGAGCGAGGACGCGAGCCGCGGCGTCGTGGTCGCGCCGCTCGGCTACTGGGCGAAGAACAGCCGGAACGGCCGCACGGTGAACGCCATCAACCCGCCGGCCTTCGCCGACTACGGCAGCGCGCCCACCTTCTCCGACACCTTGGTGGAGGTGAGCGCAGCCTAAACTCCCTCCGGCCCCTCTTCCCGATTGCGGCGGATGAAGGCGTCGCGGTTGTCGAAATAGTCCGCAGGCTCGACGCCGTAGCCTTCGTTCTTCATGCGCCGGTAGTCCTTGCCGAGGGCGACTGCGCGGGCCCCCTTGCTGTTGGTGGGCTGATGCCCCACGGCATGCGCCGGAGCAGGCCCTTCGATCACGGTGTTGGAGAGGCGGCCGAGGCCTTCCACCTCGACCTCGACGACGTCGCCCGGCGCCATCGGCCGCGAGTTCCAGGGCGTCCCAGTCAGCACCACGTCGCCCGGCGCGAGGGTGATGTGGCGGCTCAGGTCCGCGAGGAGGTAGTCGATCCCCCAGACCATCTCGCTCACCGGCGCTTCCTGCACGACCTCGCCGTTGAGCCGGGTGCGGAGCGTCGAGCGCCGCACGTCCACGCCGCTCACGATCCCGGGCCCGATGGGGCAGAACCCGTCCATGCCCTTGACCCGCAGCATGGAGCCTGCGTCGGTGTCGCGAAAGTCGTGCGCGCCCACGTCGTTGGCAGGGGCGAAGCCCGCGATGTGGTCCCAGACCCGATCGGGCGACGCGTCCTTCAGGAGCCGGCCCACGATGGCGGCGATCTCGCCTTCGTAGTTGAGCCAGTGGCAATCGGCGGGCCGCACCAGGTCGCCGCGATGGACGTTGAACGCGCTCGGCGGCTTCAAGAAGTAGGTCGGAGTCTCGCCCTCCAGATCGCGGCCGAACTCGACAGCGCGCGAGCGGAAGTTCAGGTGCACGCAGACGATCTTGCCGGGCTCGCACGGCGGCAGGTAGACCGCGTTGGCCTCCGGCACCCGGCGGCCGTCGGCCAGCGCCAGCATCTCGCCCTCGGGCTCGCACCATGCGGGTCTGCCGTCCAGCAGTACCCGGCGCCGTTCCCGCCGCGGACCGTCGAGAACGCTCATGGTGCGCCGTCTCCGTGCTCGAGGTCGAAGAGCATGTGAACCTGCCCCGTGCCCAGCGCGTTCTCGTAGGCAGAATAGCGCGCGCCCCGCGCTCTGCACGCCGGGCCGCCGATGGCGCCCAGCAGCATCAGGTAGTGGGCGAAGCGCCCCTCCGGCGCGTGGCGGCGGTATTCGGGCCAAAAGTCGCAGACGGCGGCGTGGTCGCCCCGCTCCCAGCACTCGAGCACGTGGAGATCCGCGGCCCGCGCCTCCGGCGTGACGACGTGGCTCGGGTCGTAGTCCTGGTGGTCGAGGAGGCTCTGCAGCGGCCAGAACCGATGCGAGAGGCCGCCGCTGCCGAGGAGGGCCACACGGCCCGGCGTGCGCTCGACCGCCGCGGCGAGCGCCCCGCCGAACGCCAGGTAGTCGCCCTGCTCCGCGGTCTGGCAGACGCCGACGGAAAGGACCCTCTCCTCGCGGCGCATGTGGTGCACGAGGTTGATGGTGGGGTAGTGGCGCGGCAGCGTCGGCGTGGTGGCGTTGGTCACCCTGATGCCCCGCTCCTTCGCCGCGCTTCGCACCGCCTCGGCAAGCGCCGGCGCGCCCGCGTAGTCGAACGGCAGCTCGTGGATGACCCGGGGCAACTCGTCCGAGGTGTAGAGGCCGCGATGATGCGCGGCGCCGGCAATGACATGCTCGGTGGTGGTGATCCAGTGGGTGTCGAAGATCACCCAGGTATCCACCGCGCTCGCCTCGAAGTGGGCCTTCAGGCGCCGGTATCCCGCGACCAGGGTGGTGTCCTCCCCGCTGCCGAGCCTGCGGCGGACATCTTCCGCCAGCATCACGCTCGGCACGTGGCCCACCACCGCCGCGCTCACGATCTCACCCATGCGGCGCGATCTCCGATTGTGCCCAGAACGCCGGAACCTGCACCCACTCGCGCTCCTTCTGCGCCGCGATGTGGGCGAGCGTGTAGCCGCGCGCGGCGGAGGCAAGGTAGTAGCGCTCATAAAGCTCTGTCCGTGCACCCAGCGCAGAACCAACGAAATCCCACGCGGTCCGAAAAAGGTGGCTGCGCTCCTCCGGGTCGACCTCGCCCGTGCCCGGCAGGTAGCGGTCGAGCCAGGGCCGCAGCTCGGGATGCTCCAGGCCGGCCTTCGCCGGAGTCGCCAGCAGGTTGTGCGAGCCGATGAGCTTGATGATCTCGTTTACCCGCGGCATCCAGCCCGGCAGCGTCGGCCGCAGCGCCCGGAACGGGCGTTCGTCGCAAAACCAGGCGCCGTCGCCGAAGTCATGCGCATCGGCCTCCGCCGCACGGATGGCGGCGCGGGTGAGTTCGGCGTAACTCCAGATTTCGCCCAGCATCTGCATCACGTCGGGCCGCCGGCTCGTGCCGATGGCGTCGGCCATGCGGCAGCAGAGCTCGTAGGCGAACTCCAGCTTCACCATCGCCCGAATGCTGGTCTGCTGCATGACGTTGCCGACCCAGCCACGCGCCATGACCGCGTTGTAGGTTGCCGGGTCGCCGTCCAGGAACACGCGGTGCCGGGGTATCTCCACGTCGTCGAACACGACGAATGCGTCCTGCTCGTCGAAGCGGGACGAGAACGGCTTGTCGAAGGGGTCGGCATCGACGCCGTAGTGGTCCCGGCAGATGATCTTGAGGCCGGGTGTGGACAGCGGAACCGAGAAGACGAGGGCGACGTCCGCGCGATCCTTCGGGATCGGCTGGCCGGGATAGACGGCGATCTCGTCGGTGAAGGGGCCGAGAGTGGCGAGGATCCGCGAGCCCCGCACCACGATCCCTTCGCTGGTCTCGCCCACCTTCTTGAGCGCCACCTCACCGTTGATGCCGTCGTAGGGGGCGATGCGCCCGTCCACGGTGGGGTGGATGATGGTGTGGGTGAGCGCCAGGTCCTTGTCGGCGACATCGCGCTGAAAGGCGGCGAGGTTCTCCGCGCCCTCTTCATTGCCGTTGGCGGACCAGAGGCTCGGCTGGCCGGCAAAGCCTGCGAAGGTGAGGTTCACGTAGTCGGGCGTGCGACCGAGCATGCCCATGCTGTAGCGCGCAAGCCGCTCCAGGCCCCGGTGCCGCCGGTTCAGATCGTCGGCGCTGCTCGGAATCAGGTGGCTGATGCCGGTCGGCTGGTTCGAAACCGGATCGGCGATGATGCAGTCCTCGGCGTGGCGGTGCTGCCAATCGAAAAAGCCGGCGATCCCCTGGAGCGAGCCCTCGAAGGCCGGGTGCTCGGTGACGTCCTGCACTCTCTCGCCGCCGATCCAGACCTCGCGGCCGTCGCCGCGCAGGCCGCCGACGTATTCGGCACCGGTTCTCGCCGCCATCTCGCAATCTTGCTTGATATCAAACTATCTGACCCTAGGTCGCAGGGCCGAAGCCGTCAATCCGAGGCGCCAGCGCGCGTTCGGCTTTGACGGATGCGCGATAGGCCGCGATAGCGGCCCGCCGCGAATGCGGCGCCCTCGCGGAGGCGCAGGCCGCAGGCCAGCTGCCGTGAGCGACAAATGGCCAGCGCGCGTCCGTCAAGGTCGGACGCGCTCAAGCCCCGGTCAGTCAAGCTCCACCGCGTAGGCCGAGGCGGGCAGCGCCTCCGGGATCAGCCCCTGGGCCTGGAGGAAGGCGGCGAAGCGCTCGTAGCGTGCGGTATCCAGCGCTGCCGGCCGGAGCGCGAAGCGCGGCAGCGTGTCGCGCCAGGCGCGCTTGTTGAGCTCGTCGTCGAGCTCCTCCCGCCCTCGCAGGAAGAGCTGCCAGGACTCGTCCGGGTGGTTGATGAGGAACTGCACGCCGCGCTCCAGCGCATCGACGAAGCGCCGCATCGCGGGCTCGCCCCGCCGCCCGCTCTGGGCGACGACGATCAGCTCGTCGTAGGGAGGCACGCCCTCCTCCTCGATGTAGAAGGCGCGCCCGGGGCGGCCCTCGATATCCATCTGGTTGAGCTCGAAGTTGCGGTAGGCGCCGATCACCGCATCGACCTGGCCCGAGATCAGCGACGGCGAGAGCGAGAAGTTGACGTTGACCAGCGTCACGTCGTCCACGCTCAAGCCGTGGCGCTCGAGCATGGCGCCGAGCAGCGCGTCCTCGAAGCCGCCGACGGAGAAGCCCACCGTGCGCCCCTTGAGGTCGGCGATGGACTGGACCGGCCCGTCGGCCAGCACCAGCAGCGTGTTGAGCGGTGTCGCCACCAGCGTCGCGATCCTGACCAGCGGCAGCCCCTCGGCCACCTGCAGGTGAAGCTGCGGCTGGTAGGAGACCGCGAGGTCCGCCTTGCCGGCGGCGACCAGCTTCGGCGGGTCGTTGGGATCAGCTGGCGCGATCAGCTCGACCTCCAGCCCTGCGTCCGCGAAGTAGCCCTTCTCCTGCGCGACGAAGAGCGGCGCGTGGTCGGGGTTGATGAACCAGTCGAGCATCAGGGTCATCTTCTCGGCGGCGCCCGAGGGTCTCGGGGCAAGCACCGCCGCAGCCAGACAAACGGCGGCTGCAACCATCAACGTTCTGGTCAAGTTCCGCATTTAGCGTCCTCCCTGCCGGTGAGCTACGCGTCGGGCTGCCAGTGCAGGGCCCGGCGCAGCACGTGGTCGATGATGAAGTAGATGGATACCGCGAACACCGCGAGGGTGAGCAGCGCGGCGAACATCAGGTCGATCTGCATGCGCCCGTTGGCGTGCAGCATGAGGAAGCCGAGGCCCGCGCTCGAGCCCACCCACTCGCCCACCACGGCGCCGATGGGGGCCACTGCCGCCGCCACGCGGACGCCCGAGGCCAACGCAGGCAGCGCCGCCGGCACACGGATGCGCCAGAGCGTCCGCCAGGGGCGCGCGCCCATGGCACGGGCGAGGTCGAGCCAGCCGGGCTCGGTCCTTCTCAGCCCGTCGAAGAAGTTGGCGGCCACGGGGAAGTAGATGATGAGCGTCGCCATCGCGACCTTGGACGCGATGCCGTAGCCGAGCCAGAGCACGAGGATCGGCGCGAGCGCGAAGACGGGCACCGCCTGGGAGGCGACCAGCACCGGCAGCAGCCAGAGCCGCGCCGGCCGCACGTAGGTGAGCACCAGCGCGCTGACGACGCCGAGCAGCGTGCCGAGGACGAGCCCGAGCACAATCTCCAGAACCGTGGTCTGGGTGTGCTCCAGGATCAGCCCGGCGTGCTCCCACCAGGTCGCTCCGACCCGTGCCGGCCCCGGCAGGATGTAGTGGGGAGTCTCCGCCAGCCAGACCACCGCCTGCCAGACCAGGACCAGAAGGCCGCAAATCACCGTCAGCCTGAGGGCGCGCATTCCCCGCCGCCGTCATCGGGCGGTGGGCCGCAGGTCGGCCCCCGCGTCGTCGGCCGCGCTGAGCCGTTCGAGCAGCTCCGCGTGCATCGCCTGCAGGGACCGGTCGCGGGGCTTGCGGGGCGGAGGGCCGTCGGGCGCGGGCGCGCTCCGCAGCGAGGCCGGGCGCCCCGCCATGACGTAGATGCGATCCCCCAGCCGGAGCGCCTCCAGCGGGTCGTGGGTCACCAGCAACACCGTGCGGCTGGCGAGCAGGCCGGCGGCAAGCTCCTGCAGCCGCATGCGCGTGATCGCGTCGAGTGCGGAGAACGGCTCGTCCATGAGGACGATGGGCCGGTCCTCCATCAGCGTGCGGGCGAGCGCCACCCGCTGGCGCATGCCGCCGGAGAGCGTGTGCGGCAGCGCATCGGCCTCTCCGCCCAGGCCCACGCGCTCCAGCATCGCGAGCGCGCGCGCCCGGTCGGGCGTCTCGCCGCGCAGGCGCGCGCCGAGGGAGACGTTGCCGAGCGCGCTGAGCCACGGCATCAGCAGGTCCTGCTGCGCCATGTAGGCGACCGATGCACCGCCGTCCACGGCAAGGCCGCCGGCCTCCAGCCGCTCCAGGCCCGCGATGACCCGCAGCAGGCTGGATTTCCCCACGCCGCTCGGCCCCAGCAGGCAGGTCCACCGCCCCCGCTCCAGGGCGAGCTCCAGGCCGTCGAAGAGCAGCGCGCCTTCGAAGCCGAAGCGCGCGCCCTGCACGCGGACGGCGTGTTGCGATTCGGAATGCGGGTGATCTGGCGGGGTCACGTCTCGTTTCCTACGCCGGTCCTAGCCGGATCAGGTTCAAGGGGTCGTCGGGGCGGTCCCGACCTCTCAGCCGCGTACGGCTCCCCCAGAGCGATTGCGATTGTGGCGGAGGGACGGTCGCGTTGCAAGCGCGGTCGCGCCGGCAGGCGCGCGGAATCAGTCGCGCCGGCAGGCGCGCGGAATCAGTCGCGCCGGCAGGCGCGCGGACTCAAAGGGCGGCAGGCTCGCGGAATCAAAGGGCGGCCAGCTGCCGTGAGCGACAAGGACTCAGAGCGCTTCCGTGCAAGACGGAAACGCTGCAAAGCCTCAGTCGTTCCACCACGGCTTGTCGGAGAACGGCCTGAGGTCGAGCTCCTGCGTCCAGGCGGAGCGGTGCTGCTGGGACAGGTGGAAATAGGTATCGGCGATCTCGGCGGGGAGCAGCAGGCCGTCCTTCTCCAGCCCCCGCTCCTCCCGCAGCTTGCGGAACCCGTCCGCGCCCAGCATCCGGCCGAGGGTATCGGGCGCATCCACCATGCCGTCGACGATGATGTGCGCGACGTGGATGCCCTGCGGGCCGAACTCCGCATTGAGGCTCTGGCACAGCATGCGCCGCCCGGCCATGGCAGCCGCATGGGAATGCTGCCCCTTGTTGCCGCGCATCGCCGCAGTCGCCGAGGTCACGAGGATCGTCCCCCGCCCCCGTTCCGCCATCAACGGGCAGACGCTGGACGCCGTCCGGAACAGGCCGAAGGTCGCAAGCCGCCAGCCCAGCTCGAACGCCTTGTAGCTGGTATCCGCAAGCGCCCGGTCGCCGATCTGCGCGCCCAGGTTGTAGACCACCACCTCGACCGGCCCGATGTCCGCTTCGACCGCGGCGATGCGCTCTTCGATCGTGTCGGGCGCCACGGCGTTCAGCAGGAAGCCCGAGGCGGCGCCGCCGTCCGCGACGATTGCTGCGACCGCGCGCCTCAGCCCCTCTTCGTCCGTCCGCCGGCAGAGGACGGCATGGTAGCCCTCGCGGGCGAAGCGACTTCCGACATGGCTGCCGATCCCGGCGCCGGCTCCGATGACGAGACACACGCGTTGCATTGTTTCCCGACCCTCATGAGGTTGATTGGCAGGCGAGACGCCGCCGTTGCATTACAGTCTATACTCCGCCGGGCCAACCCATTCCCGCCCACCGCGCTTGCAGGTTGCCATGTCCGTCGTCCCCGTCACCCGCGGCCACCACTACCTCGTCAGCGCGGGCCACGAGCTCGCGACGCTGGCCGCGTTCGAGGCGCTGGAGAACGGCGGCAACGCGATCGACGCAGGCGTTGCCGCGATCCTGACCCTCGGCGTCGTCTACAGCGACCAGGTGAGCGTGGCCGGTGTCGCGCCGATGATCGTCCGCCTCGCGGAGACCGGCGAAGTGGTCACCATCGCCGGCGTCGGCGGCTGGCCGCGCGCGCTCGACGCGGACGCCTTCATCGCGCGCCACGGCGGGGCCATTCCGCTCGGCGTGCGGCGCACCGTGGTGCCCGCCGCCCCGGACGCCTGCATCCAGGCGCTGGAGCGCTGGGGCACCATGACCTTCCGCGACGTGGCGGCGCGCGCGGTGCGCTACGCGGCCGAAGGTTTTCCGCGCCACCCGGTGATGCTCGACTACGTCGACAAGTACGCCGACGACTTCCGCCAGTGGCCGGAGAACGTCGCGATCTGGATGCCAGGCGGCGACGTGCCGGCGCCCGGCGAGCGGCTGGTGCAGGCCGATCTCGGCCGCACCCTCCAGTTCCTCTGCGATGAGGAGCGCGCGGCTGGCGGCGACCGGCTGGCCGGCCTCGCGGCGGTGCGCCACGCCTTCTACCGGGGTGACATCGCAGGCGCGATCCTCGCGCACCAGAGAGACAACGACGGTCTGCTCGCGGCGGACGATCTCGAGTCCTTCCGGTGCCGGATCGTGCCCTCCGTCTCCCGACGCTTCCGCTTCAACGGCGAGGCGGTCGAGGTTCACACCTGCGGCGCCTGGTGCCAGGGTCCGTTCCTGCTGGAAGCGCTCGCCATCGCCGAGGCGGCGGACATCGGCGCAGAAGGGCACGGTTCGGACGCTTACCTGCATGCCGTCGCGGAGACCCTCAAGCTCACGTTCGCCGACCGGGAAGGCTACCTCGGCGATCCGGACTTCGTGGACGTGCCCGTCGATACGCTCATCGGCGACGCCTACGCGGCGGAGCGGAGCACGGCCATCGACCCCCGCAAGGCATCCCCCGGAATGCCGCGGCCCGGCCGGATTGCGGGCCACGAGGCATACGTTCCGCCGCCCGCCGCATGCGAGGCGCCGCTGAAGCCGCCGGCCGATACGTCCATCGTCTGCGTCATCGACGGGGACGGGAACGCGCTCTGCTCGACGCCCTCGGACACCAGCTGGGATACGCCGGTGGTGCCGGGCACCGGGCTCGCGGTGTCCTCGCGCGGGGCGCAGTCGCGGGCGGTGCGGGGGCACCCCTCCTGCCTCGCGCCGGGCAAGCGCCCCCGGCTCACGCCCAATCCCTGCCTCGCCCTCTCTCCCGGCCGCTGGGTCATGCCCTTCGGCACCCCCGGCGGCGACACGCAGATCCAGGCGAACCTGCAGACGCTGCTCGCCCACCTGGCCTTCGGCCTCGGCCTGCAGGATGCGGTGGAGGCCCCGCGCCTCGTCACCCACAGCCATCCGGATTCCTTCGCGCCCCACGCGGCCCGGCCCGGCCTCGTCACCCTCGAAGGGCGCATCGACGACGCAACCGGCGATGCGCTCGCCGCGCGCGGCCACCGGGTCGAGCCGCTGAGCGACTGGTCGCACTGGACAGGCGGCGTCTGCGCCGTCCGCAAGGACCTCGAGACAGGCGAGATCGAAGGCGCCGCCGACCCCCGGCGCATGAGCCGCGCGCTCGGCTGGTAGTCAGAGCGTGCGCTCGGACTCCTCGATCGGGATGTCGTTGGCGGAGAGATCGAGCACGCTCTGCAGCCCGTCCGGCGCGAACTCCCAGTGCTCGTTGCCGTGCGTGCGGTACCACTGGCCGCTGTCGCGGTGGCGCCATTCGCTGACGAAGCGCGCGGAGATGCGGTTCGCCGTGTAGCTCCAGAGCTCCTTCCTGAGCCTGTAGTGCTCCTGCATCGGCCAGCGTTCGCGCAGGAACGGCGCGATATTCTCCCGCCCTTCGACGAAGGCCTCGCGATAGCGCCAGCGCGTGTCCGGCGTGCAGGTCCCGGGGATCTCATCCGCGATCCTGCGGTTCCAGGCGTCCTCGAAGGCCTGCACGATGGCGCGGGCGGCGCCCTCGTCAAAAGGCGGCGCGATGGGGCCGGCGCTCACGGCAGCATCCCGTTTGGTGCGCTCTATTCGCTCGGCAGCCGGAAGCCCATGTCGCGCTTGCCGCTCACGTCGTAGATCTCCGCCGAGTAGTGGGTGATGTCGCCGCGGATGTTGGCCGCGCTCAGCGCCGCGACGAGGGTGTCCATGTAGGGATGGGTGAAGTGCGCATCCAGCGCCGCCTGATCGTCCCACACCTCGAAGATGATGGCCCGGTTGGGCGCGGTGACGTCGATAGCCCAGTCGTAGATCTGGGCGCCGGGCTCCTTGCGCGAGTTCTCGACGGCATCGAGGACCTCCGCCTTGATGCGGTCGAACCCGCCGGGCACGAACTCGAAGACGACGGCGACGATCAGCATGGGGCGCTCTCCCTCTTCCCTCTGTTGGGCCGCCATTGTCGCACATCCGTGAAGCTGGCGTTGGCCGGCCTTGCGCCGCGGGCTCGGACGGCGCAGAAACCCGCCCATCCATGCTGAGCCTTCGGAACATCGCCTACCGCGTCGACGGGCGCCTCCTCTTCGAGGGCGTGACAGCCCAGGTCGGCGCACGCCGCAGGCTCGGGCTGGTGGGACGCAACGGCTGCGGCAAGACGACCCTGCTGCGCCTCGTCGCGGGCCGGCTGGAGCCTGACGGGGGCGAGATCGTCCGCGCCCGCGGCCTCTCGGTGAGGCTCGTGGATCAGGAGGTGCCGGGCGGCCCGGAGACCCCGCGCGCCGCCGTGCTCGCAGCGCACGAGGAACGCGCGGCCCTGATAGCCGAGGCGGAGGCAGCCGAAGGCGCGCGCCGCGCCGAGATCGAGGCCCGCCTCGCGGAGATCGGCGCCCACGCGGCGCCGGCACGGGCGGCGCGGCTTCTCGCCGGCCTCGGCATCTACGAGGCGATGCAGCAGGCGCCGCTCGCGGACCTCTCCGGCGGCTGGCGCATGCGAGTCGCGCTCGCTGCCGCGCTCTTCGCCGAGCCCGACCTGCTGCTGCTAGACGAGCCGACCAACCACCTCGATCTCGAGGCGGCCGCGTGGCTGGAATCCCACCTGAAGCGCTATCCCCGGTCGCTCGTCGTGGTGAGCCATGACCGCACCCTGCTCGATGCCGTGCCGGACGGCATCCTCCACATGGCCGGCCGGGGCCTCACCTCTTACCCCGGCAACTACACGCGCTTCGCGAAGACCCACGCCGAGGCCCTCGCCGCCGCCAGCGCGCACCGGGCGCGGATCGAGGCCAAGCGGCGCCAGCTCCAGGGCTTCGTCGACCGCTTCCGCTACAACGCGAGCAAGGCGCGCCAGGCGCAGAGCCGCATCAAGGCGCTGGCCAGGCTCGACGACCTGCCGGTCGTCGCCGACGAGCGGACGGCCGACCTGACCTTCCCCGAGCCCGCGACGCTCGCGCCGCCGCTGATGAGCCTCGCGGGCGTCGCGGTCGGCTACGCGCCGGGCCGGCCCGTGCTGCGCGGCCTCGACCTGCGGATCGATCCGGGTGAGCGGATCGCGCTCCTCGGGGCGAACGGCAACGGCAAATCCACCTTCGCCAAGCTGCTGGCCGACCTGCTCGTGCCGGAGCAGGGTGCCGTGACGCGCGCGCCGAGGCTTGCCGTCGGCTATTTCGCGCAGCACCAGATCGACATGCTGGAGCCGGAGGGCACGGCGTTCGGCCACCTTGCGCGGCTCATGCCCGATGCTGCGCCCGACCGCATCCGCGCCCGCCTCGGCACCTTCGGCTTCGGCGGGGAGAAGGCGGACGTGGTGGTCGCCGCGCTCTCCGGCGGGGAGAAGGCGCGGCTCAATCTCGCGCTCGTCTCCCACCGGGCGCCGCAACTTCTGGTGCTCGACGAGCCCACCAACCATCTCGACATTCAGAGCCGCCGCGCGCTGGTGGAAGCGCTCGACATATACGACGGCGCGGTCGTCCTGATCACCCACGACATGCACCTCGTCCAGCTCGTGGCCGATCGCCTGTGGCTCGTCCAGGGCGGCACGGTGCGCCCTTACGACGGCGACCTCGCCGACTATCGCGCCGAGATCCTCGGCAACGAGAGCCGCGCGCCAGGCGGGCCGCGTCCGCCCTCGAGACGCAAGGCAGAGCGGCAGGCGGCGGCGGCGGCCCGCGCCAGGCGAAAGCCGCTCAAGGATGCCGTGGCCGCGGCGGAGGCCGGGATCGCCCGCGCCCAGGAGGCGCAGCAAACCCTGCAGGCCGCGCTCGCGACGGCAGCACAGGCGAACGATGCCGCGCGGATCGCCGCCCTGGGCAGGGAGCTGGCTGAGGCGAAGCGGGCGGAGGCGGCGGCCGAGAGCGACTGGCTTGCCGCGGCCGAGGCGCTCGAACGAGCCGGGCCAGGCTAAACCACCACGCTCGCGCCCGCGCCGTTCATCGCAGGCGGCTGACCACGCATTCCTGGAAGCTGCGGACCGCGTCCTCCCAGTAGGGGGAGAGCACGCCGCCGCCGTCGGCGACGGCGGACGCGCGCCCCTGCTGCAGACGCTCGCA
>LXNI01002218.1_pt1 | contig 14091 bp, 14 predicted proteins | sample 809091 | NCBI WGS metagenome assembly LXNI01 (sample SAMN04870527, study PRJNA318959) | sponge metagenome | biome: 01000161; feature: marine sponge reef; material: water | host: Sarcotragus foetidus | place: Greece: Milos, Mediterranean Sea | collected 2013-05-29 | depth 5-7 m | reverse complement strand
GTCCGGCTTGATGTCGTGGACACCGGGCCCCGTCTCGACGCAGATGCCGGAGCCCTCATGGCCCAGCACCATCGGCACCGGCCGCGGCCGGTCGCCGTTCAGCAGCGAGAGGTCGGAGTGGCACAGGCCCGCCCCGCCGATCTTCACCAGCACCTCGCCCGGTCCCGGCGGATCGAGCTCGACTTCCATGATCTCCACAGGCCTGCTGTGGGCGAACGGGCGCGGCGCTCCGCATTGCATCAGCACGGCGGCGGTCATCTTCATGCCTCAACTATCCTCTCGTTCCGGCTCGGGCAGGCCAAGAATAGCCGATCTTTACCCGCGCCGCTTGGGCTTGCCATGGATGTGCGGCGGGAGCGTGCCGGCCGGGCCGCCGGGGCGGAGCGGGCGCGGGGCGAAGCGGCCGAGGCTCACATGCCGGTCATACATCACGATGGCTCCCGCCATGGCGACATTGACGCAGAAGGATGTGGGAATGCGCACCACATGCGCGCAGCGCTCCAGCACCGGCCCGGAGAGCGAGTCGCGCTCGGGGCCCAGGATATAGGCCGCGCGGGCCGGGTGGCGGAAGCTCGGCAGCGCCACCGCCTCGTCCAGCAGCTCCACACCCACCAGCGCGCAGCCGCGCGGCAGCACCATGGCGTCCGCATCCGGAAAGGCGTAGAGCGGCACCCGGCCGGGCGCATGGGAGGTATCGCCGCCGCCGCGCAAAGCGCGGCGACTCATTTCGAGAGGCGGCGTTTCGGCGCCGCCGCCGCGCCCGGCCCGTTCCGCATAGCTCGCGCCGACCGTGAAGAGGAAACTCGCGCCGAAGGCCTGCGCGGAGCGGAACAGGTTTCCGGCATTGAGCGGCTTGCTCAGTCCCTCGACGCCGATGCCGAAATAGCCTTTCATGATGGTGCCGATTCTGGACAAGGGAGGCGGGGCTGTCCATGCGCGCCGTGGTGGTGGACGACTGGAAACCGTTCGACGAACTCGAAATCCGCGAGACGCCGCCGCCGGCGCTCGGGCCCCGCCATGTGCGTATAAGCGGACGCGCCTGCGGCATTTCCTTCGCCGCCTCGCTGGTGGTGCAGGGCCGCTACCAGCGCCGCCCGCCGCTGCCCTTCACCCCCGGCACCGAATATGCGGGCGTCGTGACCGAGGTGGGCGCGGAGGTGACGCGCTTCCGGCCGGGCGACCGGGTGCTGGCGGTGCTCGACTGGGGCGGGCTGGCGGAGGAAGCCGTCGCGCTGGAGGTGAACACCTTCGCGATCCCCGACAGCATGGAATTCCGCCATGCCATCCCCTTCACCAACTCCTACCACACCTCCTATGCCGCGCTTTGCTGGCCCAACATGCTGCGCCTGACCGCCGGCGAGACGCTGCTGGTGCACGGCGCGGCCGGCGGCGTCGGTATCGCGGCCGTCGAGATCGGCAAGATCCTGGGCGCGCGCGTGATCGCAACGGCCGGCTCGGCGGAGAAGCTGGCGGCCGCGCGCGAGCATGGCGCGGACCACGTGATCAACTACCGCGAAGCCGATTTCCGCGAGGAAGTGCTGGCGCTGACCGAGGGGCGCGGGGCGGATGTCATCTATGACCCGGTCGGCGGCGCGGTGTTCGAGCAGTCATTGCGCTGCATCGCCTTCGAGGGGCGCATCATGCCGGTCGGCTTCGCCGGCGGCACAATCCAGCAGATTCCGGCCAACATCCTGCTGGTCAAGACCGTGACCGTGGTGGGCATGAATTTCGGCACCTATGTCGGCTGGAGCCCGAAGGATATCCGCTACGAGGTCGAGGACCGGATGCGGGCCGGCATGACGCAGCTCTTCGCCTGGTTCGAGGAGGGCCGGCTCAAGCCGCGCGTGGACCTGACCTTCCCGCTGGAGGGCTTCAAGGACGCGATGGCGGCGGTGCTGTCGCGCCGCGCCATCGGACGGGTCGCCGTGGTGATGGACGCATAGCAATGGCGGGGCGGGTCGGCGACCCCCGGCTGGCGGCGCGGCTGCGCGCGGCGGTCGAGGGCGAGGTGCTGTTCGACCCGTTCGAGCGCGGGCGCTATTCCACCGACGCCTCCATCTACCAGATCGAGCCGATCGGCGTGGTCCGGCCGCGCTCGATCGCAGATGTCGAGGCCACGCTGGCGATTGCGCGCGAGGAAGGCGCGCCGGTGCTGGCGCGCGGCGGCGGCACCTCGCAGGCCGGCCAGACAATCGGCGAGGCGCTGGTGATCGACTGCTCCGCGCATCTGGACCGTATCCTCGCGGTCGATGCCCAGCGGCGTCGGGCGCGCGTCGAGCCGGGCGTCGTGCTCGGGCGGCTGAATGCGCGGCTCCGCCAGGACGGCCTCATGTTCCCGGTCGATATCTCGACCGCGAGCCGGGCGACGCTCGGCGGCATGGCGGCCAATAATTCCTGCGGCTCGCGCTCGATCCGCTACGGCAACATGGTCCACAACACCCATGCCGTCGAGGCGATCCTGGCCGACGGCAACCGCCACCGCTTCGCGCGCGTGCCCGGCAATCTCGGCGCCGGCGGCGGCTCGCCCGGCTATATCGACCTCGTGCGCAAGCTGCGCGCCATCGCCGAGCGCGAGCGGGACGCGATTGCGCGCGGCTTCCCGGACGTGCTGCGCAAGGTCGGCGGCTACAATCTCGAAAGCGTGGACTTGGCCGGGCACAATATGGCGCATCTGCTGGTCGGCTCCGAGGGCACGCTCGGCTTCTTCACCGCCATCGAAATCGATCTCCAGCCGGTTCCTGCGCACAGGGTGCTGGGCGTGTGCCACTTCCCGCGCTTCCGCAACGCCATGGACGCCGTGCCGCGGCTGGTGGCGCTCGATCCCGATGCGGTCGAACTGGTGGACCGCACCATTATCGAGCTCGGACGCGGCATCCAGATGTTCCGCGAGACCGTCAGCGAGGTGGTGCAGGGACGCCCGGACGCATTGCTGCTGGTCGAGTTCGCCGGCGAGGACCGGGCGGCGCTGCTCGCCCGCCTCGACGCGCTGGACGATGCGATGAGCGATCTCGGCCACCCGGGCGCCGTCGTCCGGGCGGTCGAGCCGGCGCTCCAGGCCCGCATCTGGGGCGTGCGCGAGGCGGGCCTCAATATCGTCATGTCGATGAAGACCGAGGGCAAGCCGGTCTCCTTCATCGAGGACTGCGCCGTGCCGCTGGAGAAGCTCGGCGATTTCACCGACCGGCTGACAAGCGTCTTCGAGAAGCACGGCACGACCGGCACCTGGTACGCCCATGCCTCGGTCGGCCTGCTGCATGTGCGCCCGGTGCTGAACCTGAAGCAGCCCAAGGACGCGGCCGCCATGCGCGCCATCGCCGAGGAAGCCTTCGCCATGGTGCGCGAATACAAGGGCAGCCATTCCGGCGAGCATGGCGACGGCATCATCCGCTCCGAGTTCCACGAACGCATGTTCGGGCCGGCGCTGGTACGCGCCTTCGAGGAGGTGAAGGATGCCTTCGACCCCGGCGGCCTCTTCAATCCCGGCAAGATCGTCCGCGCGCCCCGGATGGACGACCGCTCGCTCTTCCGCTTCAAGCCGGGCTACGGCGCCGCCCCGCTCGCGCCCGCGCTCGACTGGTCCGACTGGCCGGGCGGTTTCCTCGGCGCGGCCGAGATGTGCAACAATAACGGCGCCTGCCGGAAGGCCGATCCCGGCGTCATGTGCCCCTCCTTCCGGGCAACGGGGCGGGAGCGGGACCTGACGCGCGGGCGCGCCAACACGCTGCGCCTGGCGCTGTCCGGCCAGCTTGGCCCAGATGCGCTCACCTCGGACGACATGGCGCGCACCATGGAGCTCTGCATCGGCTGCAAGGGCTGCCGGCGCGAATGCCCGACCGGGGTCGATATGGCACGGATGAAGGTCGAGTTTCTGCACCACTACAAGGCCCAGCGCGGCCTGACATTCCGTGACCGGCTGGTCTCCTCGCTGCCGCATTATGCGCCCTGGCTGGCGCCCTTCGCCCCGCTGCTCAACGCCGCCGAGCGCGCCCCGCCGCTGCGCGCGCTCCGCGAGCGTATGACCGGCTTCTCCCGCCGCCGCCGACTGCCGGCCTGGCGGCGGGACCGCTTCCGGCCGGCCGATGGCGGGGAACCGGGGAACCGAGAGCGGGAGGCGGTGTTGTTCGCTGACTGCTTCAACACCGCCTTCGAGCCGGAGAATGCGCGCGCGGCCGTGGTCGTGCTGGAGGCTGCAGGCTTCCGCGTGCGCCATCCACGCGGGCCCGGCGGCGCGCGGCCTCCCTGTTGCGGGCGCAGCTGGCTGGCGGCGGGGCGGATCGACCGGGCGCGGGCGGAGATGCGGCGCAGCGCCGCCATGCTGCTGCCCCATGCCGAGGCCGGCACGCCCATCGTCGGGCTGGAGCCGTCCTGTCTGTTCACCTTCCGCGACGAGTTGCAGGCCGTGCTGCCCGGGCCGGAGAGCGCGCGCGTCGGGGAAAGCGCCGTCATGCTGGAGAGCCTGGTTTCCGAAGGCGCGGCGGCGGACCGGCTGGCCTCCCGGCTCCGCCCGCTGCCGGAGGGCCGCGCCCTCGTCCATGCCCACTGCCACCGCAAGAGCTTCGACGGGCCGGATGCGGTTCTGGCCGCGCTCGCGCTTGTGCCGGGGCTGGAACCGGCGCTTGTCGAGAGCTCCTGCTGCGGCATGGCCGGCAGCTTCGGCTATGAGGCGGAGCACTACGAGGTTTCGATGACGATGGCCGAAGCGGCGCTGCTGCCGGCCGTGCGGGCCGAGGGACCGGACACGCTCATCGTCGCCGACGGCACAAGCTGCCGCCACCAGATCGCCGACGGCGCCGGCAGACGGGCCGAACATCCCGCACGCATTCTGGAAAGGGCGCTTGCATGACCGCAATCCATGTCTGGGGCATCGTCTCCACCCGCGCGCTCCGGGTCCACTGGACCCTGCAGGAGCTCGGGCTGACATACGGCACGACGCCGATCCGCACCCGCACGCCGGAGCAGACGGCGCCGGCCTACCGGGCCGTCAACCCGTTGCACAAGATCCCGACCATCGAGATCGACGGCGTGCGCTACACCGAGTCCGGCGCCATCGCGCTCGAGCTGGCGGCGCGCTTCCGCGACCGGGTCGATCTCTGGCCGGAGGCGGAGCGCGCCCGCGTGCTGGAATGGTGCTTCTATGTGGCGATGGAGCTGGACGCGACCTCGCTCTATGTCATCCGCCGCCATGGCGACCTTTCGGAGATCTATGGCGAGGCGCCGGTGGCGGTGTCGGGCGCGCGCGACTACTGGCTGAAGCAGGCGGGCAAGGCCGAAGCGGCGCTCGCCGACGGCCGCCCCTGGCTGCTGGGCGAGACCTTCTCGGTCGCCGACATCATGCTCGGCTCCTGCCTCGGCTGGGCCGGGCGCCGCGGCGTCGCCATGCCGCAAGCCCTGCAGGACTACGACGCCCGCCTCCACGCCCGCCCCGGCCGCCAGCGCGCCGAGGAAGCCAATGGCGGCGGCTTTTGAAAGGGATTTACAAAGGAAAGTTGACGGCATCACGCCGCCGCTTTCGATGTGTTTTCACGGTTCGCAGGCCCGCTCGATGCGGCCGCCTCCCCGTGCAGCAGCGTCAGTCCCCGACGCCGGATATTGCGGGCTGCATTCGCGTCCACATGGGTGATATGGTTGCAAGCTGCACAGTGGAGCACCGCCTGAGAGCGGCGCGATGCGGCATCGATATGGCCGCATGCCGCGCAGGTCCGGCTGGTGTCATGCGCCGGGACCGCCATGAGGCGTCCCGCCTTGTAGTCCAGCAGGGCGCGCAGCTGCGCCCAGCCAGTGTCGCTCACGACCCGGTTGAGCCCGGCCTTCTGCCGCACCCGGCTCCCCGGTTCCTCGACCGTGCCCCAAGCGCTGCGCGTCATGGCCTCCACCCTGAGGTCCTCGACCGCGACGAGATACGCGCTGTCGGCGATCCTGCGCGAGACCCGGTGGCGCCAGTCGCGCCGGATCCCGGCAATGCCCCGGCGCGTCTTAGCCAGACGGATGCGCGTGCGCTCCCGGCGCCCGGAGCCGCGCCTCTGGCGAGCCAGCTGCCGCGACAGGCGCTTCGCCCTGGCCTCCAGCCGGCGCATGTCTGGGGCATGGAACAGCCGACCGTCGCTCGTCGCGACCTGGCCAGCGTTCATGTCGACCCTGATCGCGGAGAGCCTGCCCCCGCGAAGGCGGGGTCGTCTTCCCGGTCCGGGACCGCCACGCGCAGGCAGACCACGCCATGCCAGCGCCCGGCCTCGCGCTTCAGCACCGCCGAGACCGGCACGCCGTCAGGATACGGGTTGCCATCCCGGCGGCGGACAACCATCCAGCCGAAGCCGGGAACGCGCAGCCGGCCCGCCTCCAGCCTCACCCCGGAGAGGATGGAGAGGCTGTCGAAGCGCCGCCGTCCGCGGAACCGAGGATAGCCGGGCTCCTGCCCGGCCTTCACCCGGCGGAAGAAGCCCTTGAACGCCTCGTCAACCCGCTTCAGCGTGCCGCGCTGGATGGCGACCGGCACGGACGCCAGGATCGGAGATCTCGATGAAGGACGATAACCGGTAATCGGCTGAAGACCGGCTGGACAAATCCGACAGGGGCGTTTTAAGATGCCCTGATTTTTTCCTCTCCCAAAACTCAAAAAGGAGCAAACCATGGCGGTGGGAACGGTGAAGTGGTTTAACATGGACAAGGGCTACGGTTTCATCGAGCCGGAAAACGGCGGCGCCGATGCTTTCGTCCACATTACGGCCGTCCAGAATGCCGGGCTGAACACCCTGCAGGAAGGCCAGAAGATCGGCTACGACCTGGAAGCCGGACGGAATGGCAAGAGTTCCGCCGTGAACCTGGTCGTGCAATGAACCGCTCTCCTCCGAAACTCTACGCAAAGCTGGCAGTTTCTGCTTGAAGCTGCGCAGCCTGTCCCCCCCGGTCGTAGTCCGGGGGGGCGCTGCCGTCCGGTTCCCGCGTCACCGGGGCCTGTTTCACGCACCCGGTTCCGGCCCGCGCGCGGGCCGCATCGGGCGGGCCTGTGAACCGTGAAAACACATCGGAAGCGGCGGCGTGATGCCGTCAACCTTCCTTTGTAAGCCCCTTTTGAAAGGCGGCATCCCCGCCCGGACCCGCCCGGAGAGCGCCCGGACGGAACAAGCAACGGCCCATGACAATGCGCGGCACTTCATGACACAGTGCCGGGGTAGGCCCCGCCGCGTCGCGGAGCCACGGCAGACAGAGGAGGGAGACCATGCAGGACGGCGATCTCTACGAGATCTATGCGGTCAAATATGGCGAGGTGGCCGAGCGCGCGATGAGCGAGAACATGATCGGCGGCGACCCGCATGACATGTCCGGCCAGCTCGATTTCTATGTCTGGGCCGTGGTCGGGCGGTCGCGGACCTTCATTGTCGATACCGGCTTCAACCACGAGACCGCGGCGGCGCGGGGCCGCAAGCTGCAGCGCCTGCCGAAGGAGGGGCTCGCTTTGGTCGGCGTCGATGCGGACGCGGTGCGCGACGTGGTGGTGACGCATCTCCATTACGACCATGCCGGCACGCTCTCGGACTTCCCCAATGCGCGCTTCCATTTGCAGGCGCAGGAGCTGGAATACGCCACCGGCCCCTGCATGTGCCATGAGGTGCTGAAGGCGCCCTATCATGTCGAGGATGTCTGCACCATGGTGCGCAAGCTCTATGCGGGCGAACTGACCTTCCATGACGGCGACGCGGAGCTCGCGCCCGGCGTGTCGGTGCATCACATCGGCGGCCATGCCAAGGGGCTGATGAGCGTGCGCGTCGAGACGCGGCGCGGGCCGGTAGTGCTGGCGTCCGATTCGGCGCATTTCTACGCCAATCTGGAGCAGCGCCGGCCCTTCCCCATCGTCTATAATGTGGCCGATCTGCTGGCTGGCTTCGACCGGCTGGAGGCGCTGGCGGGCGCGCCGGACCGGGTGGTGCCGGGCCATGACCCGCGCGTGCTGCACCGCTATCCCGCGGCCTCCGACGAGCTCCGCGGCATCGCGGCGCGCCTCGATGCCGAGCCGGTCTGAGCGTTTGCGCCCGCCTGCCGGGACGGGATGAAAGGAGACCAACCATGCGCGCCGAGCCGAGCGCGATCCCGGAAGCGCTCAACCGGGCCGCCGAGGCGGCGCTGGCGGCCAATCCGCGCCTGTCGGCCGTGCTGCTGTTCGGCTCCCGCGCGCGCGGCGACCACCGCCCCGACAGCGACTGGGACCTCGCCTTCCTGACCTCGGGCGAGCGGATTGAACGCGTGGACCCGGAAGGCTGGCGCCCGCCCGGAGGCGGCATGACATTCGACTGCCTCCAGGTCCCGCTCGCCGAACTGGAGCGCAAGGCCAATGCGTTGGCCCACATCGCCTGCCCCCTCGTGCGCGAGGGGCGGGTGATTGCGGGCGTCAGGAACCGTCCCGCAACCGGAAAAAAGCCGGCCATGGAAGAAGAAGAGTATGCGAAATTTCTCCGCAATTCGGTGAACCTCCTGGGCCGGGCGGTCGCAATTCCCGCCGAGCTTCCAACCGCTTTCGGGCCCGGATGGGATGCGGACGAATGCGGCTTTTTCGTCGCCTGGAGCGCGGACGGGGCCGAATTCCTCGCCAAGGCGATGCTGGGCCGCATCGGTCTGGAATTTCCCCGCACGCACGATTTGAGCGCTTTGGCGGCGCGGTTCGGGGATGCGCATCCGGAATTGCGCGATGCGGTCAGGGCGCCGAACGGGGCTGCGCGGGAGGACCATACCGCCGGATACGAGGCCCGGCTTGACGCGGAGGCCGCCCGCCGCGCCGCCGCCCGCCTCTCCGGCGCCGTCCGGCTGGTGGCCGATGAGCTTCGCGCAGCCGCTGCCGATAACCGGTTCCGCGATTTCGCCGGCGAGGCGGCCGGGGCGGCCGTTGCCCTGTTCGGGGCGAGGGCGGAGGAATTGCGTGCCGCCGGTGGCGAAGGCGCGTCCGATGACCCCGTCGCGCGGGCCGTTCTGACCTGCCGCCCGGCGCTGGCGGAGGCGCTGGAAACCGCCGTCGGGGACCTGGCGGGCCTCGTCCGGCAGTCCGCCGCCAGGCCCGGCTGAACCCTTGCGCCTCGGCATTCTGGACCAGTCGATCGCCGCCGAAGGCCGTCCCCAGGCCGAGGCGATCCGCAATACGGTGGCGCTGGCCGAGCATTGCGAGCGGCTCGGCTATGACCGCTTCTGGGTCTCGGAGCACCACAACCACCCGACCATCGTCGGCACCGCGCCGGAAATCCTGGTGGCCGGCATGGCGGCCCGGACCTCGCGCATCCGCATCGGCAGCGCGGGCGTCATGCTGCCGCATTATGCGCCCTTCAAGGTCGCCGAGCAGTTCCGGGTGCTGGACGCGTTGGCGCCGGGGCGCATCGATCTCGGGCTTGGCCGCGCGCCGGGCTCGGACGGGCTGACGGCCTTCGCCCTCAACCCGCGCGCCAATGAGCGCCCGGCGGAGTTTCCCGCCGACATTCGCGACCTGCAGGCCTGGCTCAAGGCGGAACCGCTGCCGGAGGGCCACCCCTTCGCAAGGCTCGGCGCCTTTCCGCAAGGCGATACCGCGCCCCAGATCTGGCTCCTGGGTTCGTCCAATTACGGCGCGCAGGTGGCGGCATGGTTCGGCCTGCCCTACGCCTTCGCCTGGTTCTTCACCGACGGGCGGGGCGCGCGGGAAGCGCTCGACCTCTATCGCGAGCATTACCGCCCGAGCGCGGACTGGCCGGCGCCGCATTCGGCGATCTGCGTATGGGCGCTGGCGGCCGACAGCGAGGAGGACGCGCAGTTCCATTTCGGCCCCCGCCTGCGCTGGCGGCTCGGGCGCGACCGGGGCCTGTTCCTGCCGCTGGAATCCGCCGAGAAGGCCGCCGCCTATGACTATAGCGACGGCGAGGCTACCCGGCTCGCGCGCTTCCGGGAGCAGGCCATTGTCGGCCGGCCGGAACCGGTGGCGGCGCGCATCCGCGCGCTCGGCGCGGAGCTCGGCGTGGATGAGATCGCCATCGTCACCTGGACGCATGACGAAACCGTCCGCCGGCGGAGCTATGAGATCATAGCCCGCGCATGGGGCCTCACCCCTCGCCAGTGCCCCGCTCGTTCATAATTATGAAATAATTCTTATAAAACTTGATCTTGCAGCTCTCTGTGGCCATATGAACCCACAGCAGAGACACGGCATCCGCAGGGCCGGCCCGGATGAGGAGCACCTGCCGAAAACGCGAGGTCGAGGAAACCGGATAGAATACCAAGGACCCCGGCCCGAAACCACCGCTCCATGCCGGACGGACCACAGGGTAAGCGCCCAAAGCATGCAGACCATGACACAACATGACACTTCCTGACACTGTCCGGGGCAGCCGGTTTTCGTCCGGCGCGGAAACGCTATAGACTGCCGGGCTTGTTGCGATCCGGCGGTGCGCCGCCGAACCGGGAGAGTCCATGCCATGAAGAAATCCGCGCTTGCGCTGGCGGCCGCGGCTGCACTGCTGGCGTCGCCGTCCATCGGCGCCGACAAGGTCAAGATCGGCTTCGTCACCACGCTCACCACGCCCGCGGGCGTCATCGGGCGCGACATGCAGGACGCCGTCAACCTCGCCATGCAGGATATCGGCGGCAAGATGGGCGGCGTCGAGGTCGAGCTCATCATCGAGGATGACGGCTTCAAGCCGGAGGTCGGCAAGCAGAAGACCGACAAGCTGGTCAAGCAGGACGATGTGCATTTCGTCGCCGGCTTCATCTGGTCGCATGTGCTGCTCGCCTCGCGCAAATCGGCGTTGGACGGCGGGAAATTCCTCATCAGTTCCAATGCCGGCCCCTCGCAGATCGCCGGCAAGCTCTGCCATGAGAATTTCTTCTCCACCTCCTGGCAGAACGACCAGACGCCGATGGCGATGGGCGAGGTGCTGAACCAGCGGGGCGTGAAGTCGCTCTATGTGATGGCGCCCAATTACGCCGCCGGCAAGAACATGGTCGCCGGCGTCGAGCGTACCTTCAAGGGCGAGATCCTCGGCAAGGACATGACCAAATGGGGCAAGGACGCCCAGCTCGATTTCTCCGCCGAGCTGGCCAAGGCCAAAGCCTCCGGCGCGGACGCGATCTTCGTGTTCTATCCCGGCAAGGCCGGCGGCGCCTTCATCAAGCAATACCAGCAGGCCGGCCTGCAGGACGAGATCGCGCTCTATACGGTGTTCACCGTCGATTCGATCGCGCTCCCCAACCTGCAGAAGGCCGGCATGTCAGGCGTGCTCGGCTCGCTGAACACCCAGTTCTGGGGCCCCGATCTCGACACGCCGCAGAACAAGGCGTTCGTTGCCGGCTTCAAGAAGGCCTATGGGCGCTACCCGTCCTTCTACGCCGCGCAGTCCTATGACACGATCTTCCTCATCAAGAGCGCGGTCGAGGCCGTTGGCGGCAATCTGGACGACATGGACGGCATGCGCGCGGCCATGAAGAAGGCCGGCTTCCCCTCCGTGCGCGGGCCGTTCCGCTATGGCAACAACCACTTCCCGATCCAGAACTTCTACCTGCGCAAGGTGGTCGAGGATGCGGACGGCGTGTGGACGACGACAGTGGTCGATACCGTGCTGAAGGATCATCAGGACGTCTACGCCGCCGATTGCAAGATGTAATGAGGGAGGCGGCCCGCCCATGGATGCGGGTCTTGTCGCCGCGCAATTGCTGAACGGGCTTCAGCTCGGAGTGCTGCTGTTCCTGCTGGCCTCCGGGCTGACGCTCATTTTCGGCATTATGGACTTCGTCAATCTGGCGCATGGCTCGCTCTATATGGTGGGCGCCTATTTCTGCGCCACGCTGACAGAGGCGACGGACTCCTTCCTGCTGGCCGTGGCGCTGGCGCTGCCGGCCACGGCACTGGTCGGCGCGGCGGTGGAGTTACTGGTCGTCCGGCGGCTCTATCGCCGCGACCATCTCGACCATGTGCTGGCGACCTTCGGGCTGATTCTCTGCTTCGATGCGCTGGTGCAGATCCTCTGGGGCCCGGAGGGCATGGCGATCCGCCTGCCGGCCTGGGCGGACGGGCAGCAGCATCTGCCGGGCGGGCTGGTGTTCCCGACCTACCGGCTGCTGATCATCGGGGCCGGGCTCGCCGTGGCGGCCGGGCTCTATGTGCTGGTGGTGAAGACGAAGCTCGGCATGCGCATCCGCGCCGGCGCCTCCAACCCGGCCATGGCCGGCGCGCTCGGCATCGACATCGGCCTCCTGTTCACGCTGGTGTTCGCGCTCGGCGCCGTCATGGCGGGGCTCGCCGGCATGATGATCGCGCCCATTACCGAAGCCTCCATCGGGATGGGCAATGAGATCATCATCACCGCCTTCGTCGTCGTTATCGTGGGCGGCATCGGGTCGATCCGGGGCGCCTTCGTCGCGGCGCTGCTGATCGGGCTGATCGACACCATGGGCCGGTCCTTCCTCGACATGGGCCTCAAGCTGGTCATCAGCGTCCAGGCCGCCGAGACCTCCGCGCCGGCGCTCTCCGCCATGCTGATCTACATCCTGATGGCGGCCGTGCTGGCGTTCCGTCCGCAGGGCCTCTTTCCGCCGAAGACGCGATGAGCCGGTGGGCGGGCTGGCTGTTGCTGGCGGCGCTGGCCGTGGGCCCGCCGCTGGCGCTCGCCGCCGGCCAGCCCTTCTATGTCGATATCATGACGCGCCTCGTCTGCCTTGCCGCGGCCGCCACCTCGCTCAACCTCATCCTCGGCCATGGCGGCATGATCAGCTTCGGCCACGCGGCCTATATCGGCATCGGCGCCTATGCGGTCGGCATCCCCGCCTATTACGAAATCCATGACGGCTGGCTGCATATCCTGCTGGCCGTCGCGTGCTCCGCCCTCTTCGCGCTCGCCACGGGCGCAATCGCGCTGCGTACGCGCGGCGTCTATTTCATCATGATCACGATGGCATTCGCGCAGATGATGTTCTTCGCCGTGGTCAGCATCGAGGAATATGGCGGCGATGACGGCCTGGTCATCGACATCCGCTCGGAGTTCCCGCTCCTCGATCTGGAGGACAGCCTTACGCTCTATTATGCCTGCTTCGCGGTCCTGCTCGGCACGCTATATGCGGTGCACCGGCTGGCACGGTCGCGCTTCGGCATGGTGATCGAGGGCGCGAAGGGCAATGAACGCCGGATGGCCGCGCTCGGCTTCGCCTTTTACCGCCACCGCCTGGCCGCCTACACGCTGGCCGGCGCGCTCTGCGGGCTCAGCGGCGCCATGCTCGGCAATTTCACCAATTTCATCAGCCCGGAGATGATGGACTGGACGCGCTCCGGCGAGCTGATCTTCATGGTCGTCCTGGGCGGGACGGGCGCGCTGTTCGGCCCGCTGACGGGCGCCGCCGCCTTCTTGCTGCTGGAGGAGTTGCTGTCCGGCTGGACGATCTACTGGCAGCTTCCCTTCGGGCTGCTGCTGATTCTGGTCGTGCTGTTCGCGCGCGGCGGGCTGGCGGGCCTGCTGGAGGGGCGCCGTGGCTGACCCTGCGCTGCTCCGGGTCGAGGACCTGCACAAGGGCTTCGGCGGGGTCGCCGCCGTCGATGGCGTGTCGATGGAAGTTGCGCATGGCGAGGTCCATGCCGTGATCGGGCCGAACGGGGCCGGCAAGACGACATTGATCTCCCTGCTTGCTGGCGAGCTCCGGCCGGACCGCGGCCGCATCCTGCTCGGCGGTCGGGACATTGCGCGCCGGCCGGCGCATGCGCGGGCGCGGCTCGGCCTTGCGCGCTCCTTCCAGATCACCAGCGTCGTGCCGGAGATGCGGGTGCTCGACAATGTGCTGCTGGCGGTGCTGGCGCGCGACGGGCGGAGTTTCCGCTTCTGGCGCCCGGCCAGGACGGACCCGGACCTCACCGGGCCGGCCGAGGCGGCGCTGGAGCGGGTGGGCCTTGCGCACGCAGCCGGGGAGCGCGCAGGCGCTGTCAGCCACGGCGAGCACCGCCAGCTCGAAATCGCGATGACGCTGGCGGCGGAGCCGGAATTGCTGCTGCTGGACGAGCCGATGGCCGGCATGAGCGCCGAGGAAAGCCGGCGCATGACCGGCATACTGGAAGGCCTGAAAGGCGAGAAGACCATGCTGCTGGTCGAGCACGACATGGAT
>LXNI01002217.1_pt1 | contig 14097 bp, 14 predicted proteins | sample 809091 | NCBI WGS metagenome assembly LXNI01 (sample SAMN04870527, study PRJNA318959) | sponge metagenome | biome: 01000161; feature: marine sponge reef; material: water | host: Sarcotragus foetidus | place: Greece: Milos, Mediterranean Sea | collected 2013-05-29 | depth 5-7 m | reverse complement strand
GCGGCGGTCAGCTTGCCGGTCTGCGAGACGTGGCTGCCGTGACGCGGGCGCCAGACCTCGCCGGTCTCGCCGCGGTACTGCTCGGCCACGGCGTCGCGCATGGTCTCGAAGGCGTCGCGGCGGCCGGTGAGGTTCCGCGCCCGGTCGGTGACCAGTTCCAGCTCGCGGGACTTGATCTCGGTGCCGTCCTGGGCCTTCTGCAGGTCGCGGAGTTCCGGCATCAGCTTGTCGGCGGCGCGGTCGTGGCGCTGGGTCTGGCTGTCCAGCATGTTGACGAAGCCCCACAGCAGGCTCTCGCGCTCGTCCGCCAACTGGAACCCGTCCGGGCAGGCGCCCTCGGCGATGATGCGGAAGGCTTCGATGACGGCGTCGGTGGCGTTGTTCTCGTCCCACACCTCGCGGGTGTCGAACTCGTCCCGCTCGGGGGTTGCGCCGTAGAGGGCGGCGTTCTCGCAGACGGTCGCGGTGACGGACTGTCCGGCGGTCTCGATGGTGTCGATGTTCTCGATGGTGGTCATGACGATCTCCTTGATGATCGGGTTGAAGCGATCGGAGCGGTGCGCCCCGATGTGATGTCCTGTTGGGTCACGCGCGCGGACTATAGCCACGGGGGGTTGGTGGAGCTTGGCGCCGGGGCGGGGCGAGCCTTCGCGATAGCGAAGCTCTGGATGGAAGCGGAGCGCCGTGAAGCGGCAGTGCGACAGCCCCCGGGCGTGCAGATAGCGCTCGGCGGGGCTTCCATCGATGGCGCGGCAGCGCCGCCACAGGCGGCGCGCTGCCTGCCCTCCGTCATAAGGCGCGTCCGAGACCCCCGGAACGGGGTCCGGGGCGGGTGGCAAGGCGAGGAAGGCCCGCGCTTCGGCGAGCGTCGCGCGCAGCGTCGGCGCGCTCGTGCGGTAGCGGATCAGGTCCAGCAGATCACCGTGCTCGCCCGTTGCCGCGTCCGTCCACTTCCCCGGCGTGCCGGGTCCGCGCAGGCGGACGAAGAGCGAGCGCCCGCGGGCGCCGTCGAGGTCGCCGGCGATCCAGTAGCGGCCCTGCCGGCGGCCATATGGAAGATAGTGCCGGCAGACCGCCTCGGCGCGCGCGGCCAACGCGGCGGCGATGACGGCGGCGGGGGACGGGCCGTGGTGCATGAGGGACCTCCTTCAAGCCATGCGGGACGTCCGATTCCGGCCGGCCTCCGCCTCCGGCCGGCGCGGGAAGGCGAGCGGCCCGAGCGAAGCGCGGGCGTGCGGCCCGGATGGTCTGCCTCCGGTTGGGCGGCAAAAAGAATGGGCGACCGCCGAAACGGTCGCCCGAGTTGGAAGGAAGGAACGATGACGGGTCGACTAGAAGGGAATGTCGTCGTCCAGGTCATCGGGCGCCGAGGCTGGAGCGGCGGCGCCGGGTCCCGGGGTTCCGCCTGCGCCGCGTCCCGGAGGGACATGCCCAAGGCCGGTTCCGGGGCGAGGTTCGCGAAGCCGTATACCGGATAGACCGCGCCGCGCTCGGGACAGCGGATGGTGTGCTCGTCCTCGGCGAGTTCGCGGACGGTATGACGGTCGACGCCGATCTCGGCGAGCAAATCACTGCCGGTCGGATGGTCGAGGGATGTATCTGGATGGAACATGACGGAAACTCCTTTGCCGTTGCCTGCCCGGCATCGGCGCGGAAATTACTCTCCCTCCGCCCTGCCGGACACTCGCCCGGCAGGCGCTGGCCTCTTCCTCTACGAAGCGGAGGCCGACCGGCGGATTGCTGCCAGCCGTTCCCAAACCCGCCGCTCGACAGATGCCAGCCGGTCCGCGCCAGCCACCCCGCCATCACCGCCATATTCGGCAGCACTTCAGCTGGTGTCGACCGCGCCCCGATCCCGGCATAGGTTGAGTGTTGTCATGGCCCCGCCTCCCAGGTCGCTGGAGGCCGCCGCTCCGACTCCGTCAGCCACTTCGCTTCCGGCCGGCTCTTTTCCGCCTCCGGGCCTGACGGGTTGAACAGCATGGCGATAACACTCGCGTCACCATCACCGACGACGTCGCGGGGATCGCCGATCCCGCCGTCCTGCTGACCTTCGGCGAGAGCAACTGGAAGGCCGGCATCGCCGAGGCCGAAGATCCCGCCGGGTTCGGGCTTCTCGCCCTCTCCCGCCGAGGCTGCACCTTGCGCTGGCGCCTCCCCGGCGGGGAGCCCGTTCAACCCCAAACCCCGACACTACCAACCTCAAATCCCGGCGCCGCAAGGCGCCGAACGCCAACCCACGCGCGCATAAAATCAACCGATAAACTCCGGCCACCATGAATAGATCGGGCTAGAAGGCGACCATGACAGCACCATGATCCTTTGGCGACGGGAAGGGATGAACCATTGGAAGTTAAAATTATTATATTTGGAGTACGGTTTAAGAAATAACTCCGATATGTGCTACGAAGAAGGATTCTTCTCCTGTCCACGGCCTTGTGCCAGAGCACGATCTTTGCAATTTCTTAAGGCGTGCTCCAAATAAGAATTTCTTTACTACAATGTTATATTTATAAAATCCAACAAGTACTGTATTTTCATTCACCAAATAATCCAAAAAATAAAATAAATCTACGCCACGTATTGTAAAACATTTATATATCCCCATATAATATTTGTGATCGGCAAAATTTAGCCGCTATATTCGATAGGGTGGAACTCTTCTCCCTTGAAATGGGAAAGGAAACCTCATGAAAATTCCTTCATTTTTGTCTCCATACGTTGATGGAGATTCTCCGAAACGCCTAGTGCAAGGCTTGGCGGTGGGTGTGGTTGCGACCTTGGTCATCGGCTTCAATTGGGGCGGATGGCAACTTGGCAGCACAGCCAAGGAAAACGTGGAAACCGCGAGTCAGGCGGCTACCGTCGCGGCCTTGGCGCCTATCTGCGCCGACAAATTCGAGCGGGCTGCAAATGCCGACGGTGGCATGGTCACGGCACTCAGGGCGGTTCGCTCGTGGGAGCGAAACACCCATCTAATCAAAGCCGGCTGGGCAACTTTCCCCGGCGGTGCAGAACCTAACGACAAAGTCGCCGATGCCTGCGCAAAACTGCTCAGCAAGGCCCTCGATCTCAAATAGGCCAACTGCGACCGGTCCAGAACACATCCCGCCCTCTCCAACAAACGGGGGCGGTTTTTCTTTTCCGGCTCATGGATTGCTCAACCGCAAAATACCAACGGCGGGAATTATCGACCTTTATGAGCCCATTCTCTCGATCCGATGGACATGATTGTTTCGGGCTGATCGATGAGCTTGTTCCAGGCTTGGCAACCGGCCTCAATGATGGCGTCGTATTCTTCGAAGACGCGGTTCGAGAGCCAGTTTTGTCGGAGGTATTGTTATTCGGCGCGCGGGTTCGACGCCGATCGCCGCGCTAACACAATGAAATGCATTGATTCTTGGGGGTCAAATTTCCACACCGAACAACAACGACGATTTGATGGCGAAACAGGGCTCCACCCGAGATCGGCCAAACCCGAGGCATTGTCAGAGCTTTGAGCTCGTTAATCTGACTGGGCGTCGATCTTTCGGATTCCATCAGGGCCAGCGGTCAGCGTACCGCAGCGCAAAGGCCGGATACATGACTGCAAGCTCTACCGCCGTTTTAAGTCAGTTTCTCCCTTGCAACACCGGGGGCGTCCATACATGACAATGCCGCCCGGCAACTTCAAGGCAATGGTCACGCCCAATTCTGCGATCATAAAGCTTGAGGCCAGAAATAGCAGATCGGCTTGAGCCAGTACTGTTTCGGATCCTGTTCCGAATCGTAGCGATGAGATGCAAGATCGGTAGTCCAGCGGCCCTCGAAACCCTCCTTAGCGCAGACAGCGGCAATGGCAGCATCCCGCTCATGTTCGTTGCTCCAGGCGGACGGAATACCGAAATTTTTGGCGAAACTCGATCCGTCGAGTGCGAACGCCCGTAGCAGAGCCTTGGGATGCGATTCAGTAATCCGCGTGGAACGGAACTCCCGTCGGACGCGGAACGCCAGCATGGTGCCGCCGACGAGCACCGCGCCCCTGAGCGAATTCACCGATTGCACGGTTCCCGAGGGAATGCCGTATCTTTTGCGGAGCATTTCGTCGGCTCTGCGACCGCCCCCCTTGCCTGAGGACCACCACATCGGTGCGTCGATGCCCAGGGCGAGCGGTTCGCTCTGCTGGATTATTCGGTCGGTGGCTTCGTCCACGGAGGATACCGTAGTGCACTCCAGCCCCCCTGATGCATTGAGGAAAGCCAAGCCGAAGGCGTCCTTCCCGCCGGGATCGGCGCCGACCCAGAATGCGCTGGTCGTCCCGGATTTGCGACTCCAGAGGATAGTGGGCGAATCTGGAACGAGACGGCTGAGAACCCACTCCATGTCGAGATGTTCAGGGCCGTGGCGGTTTACTGTCCAACTGGCCCCGTGAACGTGCCAATCGAATTCTTCGTCGCGCAGGGCCTGGCGGAATCGCTTCGGATCGATGCCAGCGGCCTTCGCCATCTCGACGGCGCTCACTTGTCCCACTATGCCGTCCCCCTCACTGGCGAAATCAATTGCAGCCCGCTGCGTGTCGGCGAAATAATCCCGTCCCGAGGAAGTGCTTGTCAACCAACCTGTGCGCTGACGCTCGCCGGATTGAGCATCTGAAAGCTGGAAGTGCAAAGCAGACTGTGGCTCTCCGTCCTCCGAGGATAACCAATCAGCACCGCGTCTGCTCATGGCGGCCTGCCCGGCGCTGGGACGGCGGCGATCGATTAAACCGTCCATGCACGGCCCATCCGTTCCGGCCCCATCCGGTTCCATTACGCCGCCGAGAGCGAAAGCTTGAGCCAAAGGCGGGCGAGGGCGGATGCCGAAGAGGGTGTCCCCGCCCGGTTCCGCATTCACGCAATCCCGGAGACCGATATGCACGACCCCGAACGCGATATCCGCGATATTCCGCTGTCCCAACTCGAACTCTCGCCCGGCAATGTGCGCAAGACGCCGGCCGACGCATCAGCCTTCACCGAGCTCAAGGCCTCGATCGCCGCCCACGGGCTGCTCGAGAACCTGATTGCCCATTCCATAGGACCTGGCACCGATAGCGTCACGCGCTACGCGGTGATCGCCGGGGGCCGGCGGCTGGCCGCGATGCAGGCGCTGGCCGCCGAAGGCGTGCTGGACGAAGACCACCCCGTACCCTGCAGCATGATCGGAAGCATTGTGGCGGCCGAAGAAGTTTCGCTGGCCGAGAACAGTGTCCGCGCCGCCATGCACCCGGCGCGACTACAGCCTGGGCTGGCGGCTGGTGCGGGACCCGGCGACATCGGCTCGCTGGAGCTTTCCCTCGAGGCGCGGCGGCCGACAGCCAGACCGTGCGCGGCCCGTTCTTGCCGTCGCGAAGGAAGAGCTTGCCTTCCCGGTAATCCCGCCACTTGAGGGTCAGCGGCTCGCCCTTTCGGCACAACACAAGGGGGAGAGCCTCCGGATGCGCGAGGAGCGCGTCGCCCGCCTCCTCGACGATCCGGAGAAGCTCCGGGAGTTGCGCCAACAGCGAGCCGAGCGCAAGGCCGAAAGGCAGCAGAGCAAGGGCCGCCATTGGAGCATGCGAATGTAGTCCGGCCTGGCCGCGCCATCAGCGAACGCGGCGCCATCACCAGCGAATGACGGCCTCGAACCCGGCGGTGTGCTCCGCCGGTGCCGTGTCGCTTTCCCTGCGGGTTGCCTTCAGCCCGAAGGAGATATCGGGCGCGTTGGCTGTCAATCGGCGCAGAAATTTGACCCCCAGAAACAAAAGATCTCAAAAAGTTAGCGCGCCGATCCGGGGTCGTGGATTGCGCCATCAGGAGAACGCTGCACGAGAACAGCGCGCCACCGGCATCATGACCTTGGGCGCTCCTCAGCGGTCGGCGAGCATCCGGCGAATGGGGCGGTAGCTCCGACCAGCAAGGCCTGCGTCGCCAACGCCAGGGATAAGGCTTCGCGGCCCCATCCCATGTCCATGCTGACCGGGCGCATGAAGAGGCCGAAACTGTTGCGGATCCCGAGCGACGTGAAGACGATCGGAACGCCACAGAGGAGCACGAACACAGGACGTTGCCGGATCGCGGGTTTCATTCCGCTCCAGCCTACTCAGAGATTCTCGGCACGGTCCAGCGCCCTGGCGGCCTGCTTGGGCCGGTCCTATAGCCGGTGTTCTGCGGCCCGTGAGCATCGCTGCTCTCGGGCCGGCCGGTAGATCTGGCTTAGGCGGCGTGCGCGCGTGACCGGTGTGCGCCTGAAGCTCCGGCGCCGTTGGCGGCGGACGGGCGGGACCGGCGGCGCTTGCGCCACGGCTGCCCGCGCCCCTTTCCGGGTTTTTTGTTCTTATTCTGGCTACGGGGCGATGTTTCTTCTGCAGGACCTTCGCCGATAACCGTAAGCCGGCGCTGAATTAGGCGCTCGATCCCCCGCAAATGCTCACGCTCCGCTGAATCGCAGAACGACAACGCCACGCCGTCCGCTCCAGCTCGGGCCGTGCGCCCGATGCGGTGCACGTAGCTTTCCGGCTCGTTGGGAAGCTCGAAGTTGATGACGTGGGATATACCGTCCACGTCGATGCCCCGAGCGGCGATGTCCGTGGCGACCAGGACGCGTGCCTTGCCGTCGCGGAATCGCTTGAGAGCCAGCTGCCGGGCGTTCTGCGATTTATTGCCGTGGATCGCGTCGGCCGAGACACCGGACTTGCCCAACTGTATGGCGATCCGGTTGGCGCGGTGTTTGGTGCGCGCGAAAACGATCACCCGCGACAGCGAGCTGTCGTCGAGGACCTTGGTAAGGAGTGCCAGTTTCTGGCCTGCCGGGACGTGATACACGTTCTGTTCGATGGTCTCGACCGGCGTGGCTTGAGGGGTTACCTCGACGCGAACGGGGTCGTTGAGAATTTCGCTCGACAGCCGCGCGATATCCCCCGGCATGGTGGCCGAAAACATCTGCGATTGCCGTACCTTGGGGAGGGCCGAGATGATCTTCCTGACGTCCCGAACGAACCCCATGTCCAGCATGCGGTCGGCTTCGTCGAGGACGAAGTGCACGACCGTGTCGAGCCGGATCTGCCGCTGGTTCATGAGATCGAGCAGGCGGCCCGGCGTTGCCACGACGATGTCCACGCCCCGGCGCAGGGCATTGACTTGCGGCTTCTGGCTGACGCCGCCGAAGATCACGGTGTGGCGGAGCCGCATGTCCTTGCCGTAGGCGCCGAACTCTTCACCGATCTGGATGGCGAGCTCGCGGGTCGGCGCGAGGATCAGGGCACGCGGTCCATGCGGACCCTTGCCTTGCCCCTTGCGATGGTTCCTGCCTTTGGGCCTTCCTTGAGTTTGACCTTGAGTCTGGCCGTGACGCGCTTCGGAGAGCTGGTGGAGGATGGGCAGCGCGAAGGCAGCCGTCTTGCCGGTTCCCGTTTGGGCGATGCCGAGCAAATCCTTACCGATGAGAAGTTGGGGGATGGCCTGCGCCTGGATCGGCGTCGGAATGACGTGTTTTCTGGCGTTCAATGCACGTTGGATCGGCTCGGCGAGGCCGAGGTCCGAAAAATTACGAGAGTTCACTTATGATATCCTTATAAGCCCGGTTGCACGAACGGCGTCCATGACACGATTGGCATGGCGCGATCGGGCCCGGGCATTTTGGCCTACCCCAGGCGCGGCTGGAGTGGCATATTTTTTGAAAATTGTTCCCGGGAAATGGTGCTGCCGTTCGGCTGCACATCGCGCTATCGCGAGACAATGAGTGTTACTTAAATGAGGCTTCGCCCCGATTCTGTCAAGGAAATCAATTTTTTATTCGGATTTGGGATCGCTGGTTGCCCTCATTCTCTGGGCAGGTTCAGGCGCACGGCGATGGCGGCGGAGGCGATCACGGCGACGTCGTTCCGTACCTCGTCCGGCACGTTCAAGCCGCCCTTGACGACATCCACTGTCACGGTGCCGTAGGGCAGCGCCGCCTGCACTGCCGCCCGGTCCACCTTGTCCAGCTGCTGCACCCCGATGGTGACGTCCACAAACATGTCCGAGGCGGGGTCCAGTCCAAGCGTACGGATCATGCTGAGTGTTGATCGGCGTCCAAATTTGACCCCCCCTAGGTCCAATAAAACAACGGGTTAGCGTGCTTATCGGCGTCCAATCGACACGCCGATCAACATCTATTGCACCAAATTTGACCTGCGGGTACGCTTCCAGTCGGGAAAGAGGGACCGATGCCTCTATCGTTGACATCTAGCGAATCCGCGGAAGTCTTCGGAATTATGGAAGACCTAACCCACGGCTACGACAATGCCGAGGTGAGAGAAAGGACGGGTAACCGCCTGCTGCGCTTGCTCAAGGCGGACTATTTCGCCTCATTCGTCTGGAACGAGGGAATTGGCGAATTTCGGGATGGCATCACCATCAACATGACGGACGACAATATTTCCCGATATGAAGAATACTTTCAGTATCGGGACCCAATCACACCCACCCTTCAAAAACGCAAACGCGCGACGCCGGTCAGTGCCGTCATGGCCCATCGGAATCTCGTAAAGACGGAATTCTTTACGGATTTTTTGGCCCGTGACGGCCTGTGCTATGGGATCAACTATTACGCCTACAGCTATGGCCGGAATATCGGGGATGTCCGAATATGGCGTGGCCGTCACGGCAACGAATTCGACCAGCGGGATGCCGATTTGCTGGATGCGATTGGACCGGCATTTACGAATGCCATGCGGCGTTGCTCCCCTCCAACGATTGAGAACGAAGGCACAATGGTCTTCGAATTGGCAAACCGTTTCGGATTGTCAAAGCGAGAAGCCGAGATTGCGCGCGAGTTGCTTCACGGAGCTTCCGATGCCGGAATCGCCGACAGGCTCTGCATTTCAATGCCGACGGTTCGGAGCCATGTACAATCAATTTTTCAAAAATGCGGCATCAATCGTAGAAGTCAACTCTTCGCGAGATGTGTCTCCATAATTCATCAGAAATGATGATGTAAATCACCCCGGCCCAGACCTACTCTACCAACCCTAGACAGGTTGCTTGGGGCCGGTATCGTTCTCGCTCTCAGCGAACAGTCCTGTCAATTTGTGGCGCTCCGCATGTGAGCAATCGAGCAGGCGCACTCATGTGCCGTAACGGCGAGGAGTAGAGATTTGACCGCTCGAGATGATATTCCAGTAAGGTTTTGGGGTGCCAGACAGGCATGTGAAGCAATCTCCACCCGGAAAATTTCCTGTTCCGAGTATGTGAGCGAGTTGCTGACGGCCCATCGGGCAAATAGAAATCTAAACGCGTTTATTTCCCTGAATGAGGAAAGAGCGACCGCGGCGGCCGCGGCACTCGATGAGCAATCGGGTACGGGTATCCTCCATGGCCTTCCGATTGCCGTAAAGGATGCCATTGCGGCAGCCGGTTTACCGGCAACCGCCGGAACCGAAGCACTTAGCGGCTATTTGCCCGAAAAAGATGCGGATGTCGTGAAACCTCTGATCGCGGCCGGCGCCTTCGTCCTGGGCAAACTCAACATGCATGAGCTGTCTTACGGAATTACCTCTAACAACGGCGCTTTTGGACCCGTCCGTAATCCGTACGACCTGAAAAGAATTCCGGGAGGCAGCAGTGGCGGAGCCGGGGCGGCTGTAGCGGCGGGCCTCGTTCCCGCTGCACTCGGTACGGATACTGGCGGCTCAGTGCGCATCCCGGCCGCCCTTTGTGGAGTTGTGGGATTTCGTCCGACCACTGGTCGCTATTCGCAGAAAGGGATCGTGCCGGTTTCGCACACGCGCGACACCGCGGGACCATTGTGTCGATCGGTATCCGATGCGGCGATGATTGATGCCGTAATTACCGGAGAGCCCGATCAGTTGGAATCCGTTTCGCCGGGTGAGATCCGGCTTGGGCTGCCCAATCACCATTTTCTTGACAATCTTGCACCTGAAACGGCGGAGGTATTTGAGGCCAGGATAGACGATCTCCGCACCGCCGGGTGTGAGGTGATCGATGTGGACATTTCGGGCATTGAACCGCCGGCGGAAGCCTGTGGTTTTCCCATCGCGATGTATGAAACCAAGGGCGATCTGGAGTCCTTCCTGGCCGGCATCGGCGACGGAGCGCCGACTCTGGATCAATTGGTCGAGGGAATAAAAAGCCCCGACGTGAAAGGCATTCTGGGCGGAATGCTTGCGCCCGAGTTTGAACACATGGCCGGCGTCTATCAGGACGCCATTGAGAACCGACGCCCCCGGCTTCAAAGGATTTTTGCGTCGTGTTTTGCCGACAATGGTTTGGATGCCCTGATCTTCCCAACCACGCCCCTGCCAGCCTGCAAGATTGGCGAAGATGAGACGACAGTGCTCAACGGCGAGCAAGTGCCTACGTTCCCGGCTTTCATCCACAATACCGATGCAGACAGTACGGCGGGGATACCGGGTATCTCCATACCCGGCGGACCCTCGCGCGGCGGTCTGCCCGTGGGCATAGAGATTGACGGTCCCGAGGACCGTGATCGCAGGCTATTGGCGATTGCCCTGATGATTGAAGACATTTTTCCCCCAATTCCACGCCCATTTAACTTAAACACGACCTAACGGGCACTTGGTTAGACAGATAGTTCAAGGAGGCAACTATGACCGACAAACCGAGACGTATCTCCAGGCGAAGCGCGCTTGCCGGACTGGCCGGCGGGGCTTCCCTCATGGCGCTGCCCGGCGGGATCAGAACCGCCAGCGCAGCCAATCAATTCAAGATGGGGACTTTCTTTTCTCTCTCTGGGCCCGCATCCCTGTTTGGGCCGACCCAGACGGCGTGTAACGCACTCGCTGTGGACGAAATCAACGCCGCAGGCGGTATTCTTGGGCGGCCTGTGCAGATCGTAGCCGGTGATGGCGGTGCGCCGCCCGCCGAGGCGGCAAAAACCGCCGTTCGGATGATGCTGCGTGACAAAGTGGACGTTATCGTAGGCTCCCATGACAGTGCCGTCCGTCAGGCCATCGTCGGCTCCCTGAAGGGCCGGATTCCCTATGTCTATACACCCCTTTACGAGGGTGGAGAGTGTGCGCCGAACACTTATGTTCCTGCGGACACGCCGCAGCAGCAGATCAAGCCCTCGATCAATGCCATGCATGATTTATTCGGCACCAAGAAGATATATTTGATTGGCAACGGGTATGTGTGGCCTCAGCAGAGCAATGCTCGGGCGAAGCAGTTCATCTCCGAGTTTGGAGGCTCAATCGTTGGCGAAGAATACGCGCCTCTCGGCCCCGGCAACAAATTTGACGATGCGGTAACCCGTATCAAGAACGCGAAGCCGGATCTCGTACTGATAACCCTCGTCGGCGGCGACAATATCAACTTCAACCGTACCTTCGCCGGATTCGGATTGGACAAGAATATCAAGCGGCTCTCTCTTTTGCTCGAGGAACTGAGCCTTCAGGGCATTGGTCCGAATAACGGCAACGGGCTGTTTAGTTGCATGTCCTACTTCTCCGCGGTCGATACGCCGGCTAACAACGAATTCAAGGCTCGTTTTGCGAAAAAGTTCGGTGCGAAAGCTCCACCTCTTTCAATGATTGGGGTCGACGCTTATTCCGGTACGAATTGCGCTGCGTCTCTCATCAACAAGGCGGGGTCCACCGATGCCAAGGCGGTGATGGCTGCCTCGGAGGGTCTGCAATACAAGACGGCGACCGGAACCGGAACGATGACGAACCGCCATGTTGCCAAGGACATGTACCTCGCCGAAGCAAAAGGAGTTGAATTCAAGATCATCAAATCCTTCGGCAAGATCGAACATGGAGAGAAGTGCTCTGTGTGATACTACCCCGACCCAGGAGCGGCCACGCGCATGGATTCGGTGTTGATAGCCAATGGGCTGAATATCTCATTTGAAATCGTCACCCTTGCGCTGGTCGCCATGGGCTTGGCTGTTACCCTAGGCCTGCTCGGCGTTCTAAATCTTGCCCACGGTGAGTTCGTCATGATCGGCGCCTACTGTGCATTCTTTGTACAGGAGCAGGGGCTATCCTATTTGTGGGCGTTTCCGCTGGTCGTCATCGTGTGCATCGTCATTGGTTGGCCGGTGGAGCGATCCGTCATCCGCGCACTATATTCACGGCCATTTGACACGATCCTGGCGACCTGGGGCCTCAGCCTGCTGCTGCGGGAAATCGTGGAATTTTTCTTTGGGCCGGGTTTCAACAGCGTCGATCAGCCGGTTTCCGGCACAGTGAACATATTTGGCGCGGACTATCCCTTGTACCAGCTTCTCGTCATGTTGATAGCCGTACTCCTGATCGGTGCACTAGTGGCGTGGTATGTCAAAAGCTCTACCGGGCGCCGTATTCAGGCTCTGGTGGACAATCCCAATCTCGCGAAATCGGTCGGAATACCCACTATCGCCCTTGCCAGAAATACATTCATCTTCGGCCTGTGCCTGGCGGGAATTGCCGGTGTCCTTTTGGCCCCGATTGTCGCCGTATATCCCGGCATGGGGATTGATCACGTCCTAAAATCATTCTTTGTGTTGGTCGTGGGTGGCCTCGGCAATGTCGTGGGGCTTGTTGTTGGTTCCGGCGTGATCGGCGGCGCGGAATCCATCGTTGCCGCGATTCTGGACCGAACCGCCGGATACACATTTGTTTTGATCGTCGCACTGTTATTCCTTTGGAAAAAACCCGGTGGCCTGGTTAGCCGCTAATCTTGCTTTCATCACCGCAATCCTGGTGGTGTTGCCGCAGATTGTCGGTGACTTCTGGGCGTTCACACTGGCCCTTTTCCTGCTTTACGCCATCGCTTGCCTGGGTCTGGGGCTTTCCTGGGGACAAGCGGGCCTGCTCTCTCTGGGTCAAGGGTTCTTTCTTGGATTTAGTGCTTACACATCCGGCCTTATCCTTATCAGCTTTTCAACAAGCGCTTGGCTCTTTCCGCTTCTCGGGCTCAGCGTCATTGCGCCCGGGCTTATCGCCTACTTTTTTGGTTGCATGATCTTTCACGGGCGAACTCGGAACACGGCCTTCTTTGCCATTATTACGTTGGCCTTGATATTGCTGGCCGCTCAAATTGCCACGTCCTGGGAGTCGGTGACCGGCGGATACAACGGCCTCCGGAATATTCCCGGTCTGCCTGGGTTCTCCGAGCTTGAAGATGCGTATACCCTGTCGGCCATCGCTCTCGGGCTCTCCATGATGTTTGTCGCCTGGATCATGCAGACGCCGCTGGGGGTGTTATGGCGGGCCTTGTCTCAAGACGAGCGGCGCGTCGCGTTCCTGGGCTTCAACCACAACCAGCTCAAGTCGGTCGCTTTTGGCCTGAGCGGCCTGTTTGGAGGTATTGCGGGGACCCTGTATGCGCCACAAAACAGTTTGGTGACACCGGATCTATTCGGGTTCCTGCTCTCCACCAGCTTTGTCGTGTGGGTGGCCATCGGTGGACGAAATACACTCTACGGTCCCGTTCTTGGAGCCATCGGTATCGGACTGGCCACCAATACGCTGCGTGAGAGCATCAACTTCTGGGAGGTTGTTCTCGCCGTCATCTTTATTGTTGCGGTTCTATACTTCAGAAATGGAGTAACCGGGACGGTGGAGCCGGCTATCAAGCGCTGGTTTGAGCGTAGCACCCGAGTACGGAAATCCGCCCCCGCACGGCATTCAACCATAACTTTCGATCGGATCAGTATCGAAAACCTGAGCCTGAGCGTCGGGAATGTCGGCATATTGGAAGATCTTAATTTGAGTATTGGTTCTCCGGGCATTTACTGCCTCATTGGTCCGAACGGAGCGGGAAAGACCACCATATTTAATGCCATGACCGGGGAGCTTGAGGCTCAATCCGGGACTGTGTCGATGCTCGGCACCCGAGGGATCAAAATGGATGCCCGGACACAAACAATTGCCGGACTGGGCCGCAAGTTCCAAGTGCCCAGCGTCTTTGACCAGCTTACGGTCGGTGAAAACCTGGCAATCGCCCTATGGTCCGGGCGGCCGTCTCGATGCGATCTCCTAAGAGTTCAACTCGAAACTAGTTGAGTGATTTCAGTCGGTTGTGCCTTACTCGGTTGTGTCAAAGCAAACGAGGAGGCACGACATGTGGACCGAAATCACTCGCCCGAAGTATGAGCGCC
>LXNI01002216.1_pt1 | contig 14101 bp, 13 predicted proteins | sample 809091 | NCBI WGS metagenome assembly LXNI01 (sample SAMN04870527, study PRJNA318959) | sponge metagenome | biome: 01000161; feature: marine sponge reef; material: water | host: Sarcotragus foetidus | place: Greece: Milos, Mediterranean Sea | collected 2013-05-29 | depth 5-7 m | reverse complement strand
GTGCCCGGAGAGGGATTCGAACCCTCACACCCTCGCGGGCGGCGGATTTTGAGTCCGCTGCGTCTGCCAGTTCCGCCATCCGGGCCAGAACGGGCCGCAGCCTACCGGGGGCAGTTCCGCCGGGCCGCGGCCGAGGCCCGGGGTAGCACCCGACGCCGGGCCGTCTAGCCTTTGAGGTCTTGCGCCGGGGCGGCCAGCCAACGAATCGAGCAAACCCTGCCATGAGCAACTCCAGTGAAACGCGAACGGGCCGCGGAGAGTCTGAACATGAACCGGTCCGGAACATCGGCGGGTCCATCGTCGCGGTGAGGGAGATCCACCGATGATCGTCTTCATGTATCCGGGTCAAGGCTCGCAGCAGCCCGGCATGGGCGAGGCCTGGATCGATCACCCCTCCTGGGAGCTGGTGGCGGAGGCGTCCGAGGTCACCGACCGCGACGTGGCCCGCCTGCTGCTGACCGCCGACGCCGCGGAATTGACCGAGACCCGCAACAGCCAGCTCTCGACCTTCGTGATGTCGATGGTGACGCTCGACGCGGTGACCCGGCTCGGCACCGAGGCCGCCGGCCACGCCGGCCACAGCCTGGGCGAGTACTCGGCGCTGACCGCGTCCGGTGTGCTCGACTTCGGCGACGCCGCCGCTCTGGTGGCCGAGCGGGGCAACGCCATGCAGGCCGCCGCCGACGAGCGGGAGGGCACGATGGCGGCCATCCTCGGCCTCGACGACGACGACGTGCAGATCGCCTGCAGCCGGGCCCCCGGCGAGGTGTGGCTGGCCAACCACAACGCCCCCGGCCAAGCCGTGATCGCCGGTACCCATGAGGCCATCGACAAGGCTGCGGCCATAGCCCGCGAGCTCGGCGCCAAACGGGTCATGCCCCTTCAGGTGGGCGGCGCCTTCCACACGCCGTTCATGGCGCCGGCCCGGGACCGGCTGGCCAAGGCCATCGACCGCACCGAGTTCCGCGACCCCGAGGGGACGGTTGTGGCCAACGTCGACGGCGCAGACCACGGCCGTGGCGTCGAATGGCCGGACCTGCTCAAGGCTCAGCTCACCAGCCCCGTGCGATGGCGCCAGACGCTCATGACCCTCAATGACGCTGGGTTCACCACCTTCGTGGAGCTTGGACCCGGGGAGGTCCTGGGACGTCTCGTCAAGCGCACCCTCAAGGGCACCCGGCCTCTGTCGGTGGCCGTTCCCGAGGACCTCGACAGCCTGCTGGAGGCGTTGGCCGCCACACCGGCGAGCGGCTCAGCGGCCCTCGAGGGCGAGTACCTGTTCGCCACCGAGCGACTGGTGGTCAGTCCCGCCAACGGCGTCTTCGAGGCCGGCGAGGGGATCGCCGTGGGAGCGTCGGTCGGTGTCGGCCATCTCATCGGCCGGGTCGGCGACCACGACGTTCGCAGCCCCTTCGCGGGGGAGCTGATGGGGGTCCTGGCTCTGGAGGGCGAACGGGTCACGGCCAGCCAGCCGATCGCATGGCTGCGGACAATCTGACAGGATCCAGCGAACCGATGGGGGAAGTCTGATGGGCGCAAGGGTGATCGGGATCGGCACTTCGCTGCCTGAGAAGGTCCTCACCAACGACGACCTGGCCGCGATGATGGACACCAGCGACGAGTGGATCCGGGAGCGCACCGGCATCCGCGAGCGCCGTATCGGCCTGCCCACCTCCACCATGGCCATCGAGTCCGGCCGGGCCGCCATCGAGATGGCCGGCCTGGGGCCCGACGACATCGACCTGTTCATCCTGGCCACCACCACGCCGGACCAGCGGGTGCCGGGCACCGCGGCGGTCACCCACGCCGAGCTGGGACTCGGCTGCGGGGCCTTCGACCTGAATGCGGCCTGCGCCGGCTTCACCTACGGGTTCGTCACCGCGAACGCCATGATCGACGCGCCCAGCGGCCCGCAGCGGGTGCTGCTCATCGGCGCCGACGCGCTGTCGCCGCTCACCGACTGGTCCGACAGGGGCACCGCCATCCTTTTCGCCGACGGCGGCGGGGCTGTGGTCCTTGAGCGCACCGACCACCCCACGCTGCTGGGATGGGATCTGGGCGCAGACGGCAACCACCGGCGGCTGCTGATGGGCGACCACGACTCCTTCATCACGATGGAGGGCCGCGATGTGTTCAAGGTGGCGGTCCGGGCCGTGTCCGAATCGGTACTCACCGCTCTCGACCGGGCCGGCGTCAGCCCCGAGGAGGTCGACGTCCTGCTCCCCCACCAGGCCAACATCAGGATCATCGAGGCCATCTGCAAGCGCAGCGGCATCGACTTCTCCAAGAGCCACAACGTCATCGACCACACCGGCAACAACTGCGCAGCCACCATCCCGCTGTCGATGGCCAAGGCCCACGCCGACGGGGCGCTCAAGCCCGGAGCGATCGTGGTGATGACCGGTTTCGGGGCGGGCATGACCTGGGCGTCCACGGTGGTCCGGTGGTGAGGCGCGACTCGTGAGCGACGCAGAGGGCGGGGTCGACGGACCCGCCCAGCGGGTGGCTCTGGTCACCGGCGGCAACCGGGGCATCGGACTGGCGACCGCCCGGCGGCTCAGCCGGGCCGGGTACCGGGTGGCTGTGACCTACCGCAGCGAGCCGCCCCCCGACGCCGACGCCCACAACCTGACGTGCGTGCGCTGTGACGTGACCGACGCCGAGTCGGTCGCGGCCGCCCTGGCCGAGACGACCGAGCGGCTCGGGCCTCCCGAGATCGTGGTGTGCAACGCCGGAATCACACGCGACAGGCTGGTGCTGCGCATGTCGGAGGACGACTTCGCCGCGGTGATCGACGCCAACCTCGCGGGCGCCTTCCGGGTGGCCAAGCAGGCGGTCCGGTCGATGGTGCGAGCCCGCTGGGGCCGCATCGTCTTCATCTCGTCGGTGTCGGGCATCGTCGGCCAGGCCGGCCAGGCCAACTACGCGGCCTCCAAGGCCGGGCTGATCGGCCTGGCCCGGTCGCTGGCCAAGGAGTTCGCGTCCCGCAACGTGACCGTGAACGTGATCGCCCCCGGGGCCTTCAGCACCGACATGCTGGCCGCACTCAACGACGACCAGCTCGGCGCGATAGTGGAGCGCGTCCCGCTCGGAAGGGTCGGAGACCCCGACGAGTTGGCAGCGGCCGTCGAGTTCCTGGTCTCTGAGGACGCGAGCTACCTCACCGGTATCGTTCTTGCTGTGGACGGCGGCCTCTCGATGGGCTGAGGCGCCGTCTGCGGCCGCGACACCGGCCCGACCGCAAGCCAGGAAATGGAAGGACAGGACCGTGGATGAGAACTTCGAGCGCTTCAAGAAGTGCACCGTGGAGGTGCTGTCGGTGGACGAGGCCGACGTGGTGCCCGAGGCAGACTTCGCAGACGACCTAGATGCCGACAGCCTCGACATCGTCGAGCTGGTGATGGCCCTCGAGGAAGAGTTCGACGTGAACGTCGACGAGGAGGAACTCGAGGGCGTGGGCACCGTCGCGGAGGCCTTCGAGCTGGTCACATCGAAGCTCTGATGGGGTCGCAGCCCTGATGGGCCGCCCTGATCGCAGGCGAGTAGCGGTAACCGGCCTCGGCGTAGTGTCGGCGGCCGGCATCGGCGCGGAGGCTTACTTCGAGGGCTTGTGCAGCGCCGCGCCCGTGGGCGAGCGGCGGGTCACCGGTTTCGACCCGAACGACCACTTCGAGAGCCCGAAGGAGGCCCGCCGGGCCGACCCCTACACGCAGTTCCTGGTGGCAGCCGCGGACCAGGCCCTCGCCCAGGCCGGCGAGACAGAGGCCGACCCGACCCGCTGCGGCACCATGATCGGCACCGGCGTGGGCGGCATCACCACCCTGGAGCACCAGATCGGGGTGTTCAAGGAGAAGGGCGCCCGCAGGGTGTCACCGTTCCTGGTCCCGATGATGATGGCCAATGCCGGCGGGGCGACCCTCTCGATGCGCTACGGCTGGATGGGTCCCTCCGAGAACGTGGTCACCGCGTGCGCGGCCAGCACCCACGCGGTGGGCAACGCGGCCCGGCTCATCGCTGACGGCCGCTGCGACGTCGTGCTGGCGGGGGGTTCCGAGGCGCCGTTCACGCCCACCGCGGTGGCGGGCTTCACCAACATGACCGCACTGTCCTCCAGCGGCGTCAGCCGTCCCTTCGACGCGGGCCGGGACGGGTTCGTGATGGCCGAGGGCGCGGCCGCGCTGGTCCTGGAGGACTGGGACACGGCCCAGGCTCGGGGCGCGACGATCCTCGCGGAGGTGCTCGGCTCGGCATCGACGGCCGACGCCCACCACATCACCGCACCGTCGCCGGGCGGCAGCGGCGCGGTCCACTGCATGCAGCTCGCGCTCGACGACGCCGGCGTGCGACCTGCCGATGTGGTCCACGTCAACGCCCACGGCACATCAACTGATCTCAACGACGCGGCCGAGGCCGAGGCGCTGTCGAAGGTGTTCGGAACGTCGCCGGGACCGCTGGTCACGTCGACGAAGGGCGTCACCGGCCACAGCTTGGGCGCCGCCGGCGCTCTGGAGGCGCTGGCGGTGGTGCTGGCCATGCAGAAGCGGCTGATACCGCCCACCGCCGGACTCACCTTGCTGGATCCCGAGCTACCGCCGATCAGTGTGGTGATGGGAGAGCCGGCGCCTTGGGAGCCGGGCGTGTCGATCTCCAACTCTTTCGGCTTCGGGGGCCACAACGGCACGCTGGTGATCGCCCCGGCCGGATAGCGGGTCAGCGCCGGTCAGGCGTGGGCGATCACGAACATCAGGTCGCACTCGGCGGCGACCTTCCCGTCGAGCAGCGCCCGCCCCGAGCCCCGGCCCGCCCGGCTCGACAGGCGGGTCATCTTCGCTTCGAGCTCGAGCGTGTCTCCGGGGCCCACCTGGCGCCGGAAGCGGGCCCGATCCATTCCTCCGAACAGCGGCAGCCGCCCGGCATAGCGATCGTCCGAGAGCAGCGCCACCGCGCCGAGCTGCGCGATGGCTTCGCACATGAGCACTCCGGGGACGGTGGGCACCCCCGGGAAGTGGCCCTCGAAGAAGGGCTCGTCGCCGCGCAGATGCCAGCGGCCACGGGCCCGTTCTCCGGGGACCAGTTCGGTTACCTCGTCCACGAACAGGAACGGCTCGCGGTGGGCGATGACCTCCTCGGGACGGGGCAGGCCCATGATCAGGCCGGGCGGAGCGCCGGGTTCAGCCCCTGGCGGCAGACTTGAGCCTGGCGCCGGGCTGGATCTTCACGCCGGTGGACGCGGGAACCGACACCGACTCGCCCGTCTGCGGATTCCGTCCCATCCGGGCGGCGCGCTGCACCGTCGAGATCTTCAGGTATCCGGTCAGGTTGACCTCGCCTCCGGCGGCGACCTGGTCGCAGGCCAGCTCGAGGAGTGCGTCGATGCACTTCGCCGCCTCGGATTGGGACACGCCGGCTCTGAGAGCCACAGCACCAACAACATCACGCTTGTTCATTTCTTCGTTGCTCCTTTGCTCCGACGGCGTCGATCGCCGCCCCGGTAGCGGCCCGTGACTCTAGGGGAGGTCATCGGATTTGTTGCGGATGCTGGCCGCAGACCGGCGTGATGGCCGTGGCCGAACGGTCGGTCAGCGACGGACGATGACCGAGGAGCCGTGGCCGAACAGGCCCTGGTTGACCGTGATGCCGACCCTGGCCCCGTCGACCTGCCGGGCGCCGGCTGTGCCCCGCAGCTGCCAGGCGAGCTCGCACACCTGGGCTATCGCCTGGGCCGGGACGGCCTCGCCGAATGCGCCCAGCCCGCCGCTGGGGTTGACCGGCAGGCGCCCGCCGACGGCGCTGTCGCCGTCGCGCAGCAGCCGTTCAGCCTCACCCGCCTGGCAGAAGCCGAGCTGCTCGTACCAGTCGAGCTCCATGGCCGATGACAGGTCGTACACCTCGGCCACGTCCACATCGTCGGGGCCCAGCCCGGCCTCGGCGTAGGCCCGGGCGCCGATCGACTCCTTGAACCCCACCGGCGCCCCAGGCGAGCCCGCCAGCGAGTCGGCGGCCAGGTACGGAAGGTCGATCACCGGGTCGGGGTAGGTGGGCGACACCGTGGAGATGCCCGCCACTCGCACCGGGTTGCGGTGGCCGTGGTCGCGGGCCCACTCCATCGACGACACCACCATGGATGCTCCCCCGTCGGAGGTGGCGCAGATGTCCAGCAGCCGCAGCGGATCGGACACCACCGGGGAGTTGCGCACGTCGTCGAGGCCGTACTCCTTGGTGAAGCGGGCGTTGGGGTTCTGGGCGCCGTGGCGGGAGTTCTTGACCTTGACCATGGCGAAGTCTTCGGTGGTGGCCCCGTAGAGGTCCATCCGCCGCCGGGCGTGGAGCCCGAAGTAGACGGGGTTGGTGGCCCCCACGAGGTGGAAGCGCAGCCAGTCGATGTCGTCGGGACGATCGCCGGCGTTGGGGGCGAGGAAGCCCTTGGGCGTGGTGTCGGCCCCCACCACCAGGGCCACATCGCAGGCGCCCGACACGATCTGCCCTCGGGCGACTTGCAGCGCGGTGGCGCCCGAGGCGCACGCCGAGTAGCTGCTGGCCAGCTGGGCGCCGGTGAATCCGAGCGAGCGGGCGAAGGTCGATCCGGCCACGTAGCCCGGATAGCCGCAGCGAACCGTCACCGCGCCCGACACGAAGCCGACGTCCGCGTAGTCGACGGCCGCGTCGGCCAGGGCGTCGCGGGCCGCGGCCACCCCGTACTCGGTGAAGTTGCGGCCCCACTTGCCCCACGGGTGCATCCCCACGCCGAGGACGGCGATCTCCTGCATGACTCAGCCCTCCGATGCCGTGGCCGCCACCGGACGCCACTTCCACACCAGGTAGTCGCATTCGTCGTCGCTGTAGAGCGTGTCGACCGTCAGTTCCATCTCCATGCCGACTTCGAGGTCGTCGGGGCCGACGCCGGCCGCGCACTGGCCCAGCACCACCATCTTCTCGTGCTCCAGCTCCACCGCCGCGACGGTGATCGGCTCGTAAGGCTCGGAGGTCACCACGAACGGCGGCGGCGGGTAGTGGCTGGTCGTGTAGGACCATACCCGTCCGCGCCGGCTGAGCAGCACCTCCTCGAGCTCGACCGGACCGACCCGGGGGTCGGCGCCGCCGAGGTGCTTGGGGAAGAAGTACGACTCGGTGCCCGGCACCCGCCCGCCGATCAGCCGCGGCTCGTCGTCGGTGGTGAACAGCCCCTCCACCGCCGGCACCCGGGTCCTGCTCATGGCCGGCGATGGTACCGCGACGACGAGGGCGGGCGGCGGCCGGGGCGCAGCTAGCGTTGCCGGCCATGAGCTCGTATCGATCCATCTCGCCATGGGACGACTTCCCCGTCCACCAGACCTCCGAGTACGTGCGCCACCCGGCCACCTCGGACCGCAACTTCTACGACCGCTACTACTTCAACCTGCACCCCTCCAGCGGCGAGTACTTCGCCATCTTCGGCCTCGGTCAATACCCCAATCTGGGCACCACCGACGCCTACCTGGCGGTCACGATGGGCGACGACCACCACGTGGTGCGGGCCAGCAAGCCGCTGACCGACCGGGCCGACATCTCGGTCGGGCCGGTGCGCATCGAGGTGGTCGAGCCGCTGCGCAAGCTGCGGGTGATCGTGGAGCCCGGGCGGCCGGCCCACTCGCAGCTGGCCATGGACGTCACCTGGACCGCGCCCATCGACCCCTTCGAGGAGCCCCGCCAGTACCTGCGGGCCCGGGGCACACTCGTGTTCAACACCCAGCGGTTCGCGCAGCTCGGCCGCTGGGCGGGCACCCTCAACGTCGCAGGAGCAGACATTGCGGTCACCCCGGACCGCTGCGGCGGGGCCCGGGACCGGTCCTGGGGGGTGCGTCCCGTGGGCGAGAAGCAGCCCGACGGCATCCGCCAGACCATCTCGACGCTGGCCGGAATGTGGAACTACATGCCGGCCGACTTCGGCGACCACTGGGTCATCTACCTGTGCCACGAGGAGCCCGACGGCAACCGGACCATGCAGACCGGGATGCGGGTCTGGACCGATCCCGAGCGGCCCCGCGACTACCTCGGGCGCCCCGAGTGGACCCACGACACCATCAGCGGCAGCCGCCTGCTGTCGGGGTCCCATATCGCGTTCGGTGACGCGCCCGGCGGGCCGATCACCGTTGACGTCGAGCCGCTGGCCACCAACTTCATCTCCATCGGCGCGGGCTACGGCATCGAACCCGACTGGCGCCACGGCATGTGGCAGGGCGAGGAGCTGGTGGAGCAGGCCCTGTCGTACAAGGTGAGCGAGATCCGGGGCTTGGGCCAGTACGGCGTGGTCGACTCGGTGGCCCGCTTCACCTACGAGGACCCGGTCCGCGGCCCGCAGGAGGGCTACGGACTGTACGAGCACGGCTTCTTCGGCCCCTTCCCCAAGCTGGGCCTCGCCGACCGGGGCGATCTCTTCTCGTAGGCCCCGTAGGCGGCTCGCGCCGCCAACTGTTTGCGCTAGTTGGCCGCAGCGGCCGGTTTCCGCACACAGGTCGAGATGGCGGCCGGGATAGGGGCGGCCGAGCGCTTCGGGTAGATTCGCGCAACGATGACAGACACCAGACGGACCAGGCTCAGGTTCGACGATCTCCGCGACCGGCGAGCCTTCCAGAGCCGCCACATCGGCCCGACCCCCGAAGACATGTCCGAGATGCTCGCAGTGGTGGGGGTGGCCGACCTCGACGAGTTGATCGACCGCACCGTCCCCCACGACGTCCGCCAGCGCGAACCCATGGAGCTGCCCACCCTCGGGCCCCGCCTGACCGACTACGACGAACTGCTGGAGATGGCCCGCTCCAACCGCCTGGCCGTGTCGATGATCGGCATGGGCTACCACCACACCATCACCCCGGCCGTGATCCGCCGCAACGTCTTCGAGAATCCGGGCTGGTACACCGCCTACACCCCTTACCAGCCCGAGATCTCGCAGGGTCGCCTGGAAGCGCTTCTCAACTTCCAGACCATGGTCAGCGAGCTGACCGCCATGGACATCGCCAACGCCTCGCTGCTGGACGAGGCCACCGCCGCGGCCGAGGCCATGACCCTGCTGCACCGGGTCGGCCGGGGACGCCAGGGCGACCGCTTCGCCGTGGACGAGGCCTGCCATCCCCAGACCATCGCTGTGGTCGAGGCCCGGGCCGAGCCCATCGGCCTCGAGGTGGTGGTGTGCGACCCGGCCACCGCCGACCTCGACGAAGTGTTCGGCGTGCTGGTGCAGTACCCGGGCACCACCGGAGCCGTCCCCGACCTGCGATCCATCATCGAGCGGGCCCACGGCTCGGACACGCTCGTGGCCGTGGCCGCCGACCCGCTGGCGCTGTGCGTGCTCACCCCGCCGGGCGAGATGGGCGCCGACGTGGTGGTCGGCTCCACCCAGCGCTTCGGTGTGCCGATGAGCTTCGGTGGTCCCCACGCCGCCTACATCGCGGTGCGCGAGGAGTACCAGCGGGCCCTGCCCGGCCGCCTGGTCGGGGTGTCCAAGGACGCCGCGGGCCGCCAGGCGCTGCGGCTGGCCCTGCAGACGCGCGAGCAGCACATCCGCCGGGAGAAGGCCACGTCCAACATCTGCACCTCGCAGGTGCTGCTGGCGGTGATGGCGTCGATGTACGCCATCCATCACGGTCCCGAGGGGCTGTCGCGGATCGCGCTGCGGGTCAACCGGGTGGCCGCCATCCTGGCGCACGGACTCAGCGAGAACGGCGTCGAGATCGTCAACGACCAGTTCTTCGACACGGTGTGCATCCGGATGCCCGGCCGGGCCGACAAGGTGATCGCGATGGCTCTGACCGCCGGCGTGAACCTGCGCCGGGTCGACGCCGACACCGTTGCGGCATCGGTCGACGAGCGCACGACCCCCGCCGACCTGGAGGCGGTGTGGAAGGCGTTCGGCTACCGGGCCGACTTCCGCATCCTGGACCGGATCGTGGACGACCCCCGACCACCGGAGTACCGGCGCACCACTCCGGTGCTGTCGCACCCGATCTTCTCGGCCTTCCGCAGCGAGACGGAGCTGGTGCGCTACATGCGCCGGCTGGTGAACCGCGACATCGCCCTCGACCGGTCGATGATCCCTCTCGGCTCGTGCACGATGAAGCTCAACGCGGCCACCGAGATGGAGCCGGTCAGCTGGCCCGAGCTGGCCAACATCCACCCCTTCGCCCCACTGGACCAGACCGTCGGCTACCAGCGCCTGATCGACCAGCTCGAGCAGTGGCTGGCGGAGATCACCGGCTTCGCGGCGGTGTCGCTGCAGCCCAACAGCGGGGCCCAGGGCGAGCTGGCCGGCCTGCTGGCCATCCGGGCCTACCACCGCAGCCGGGGCGACACCGGCCGCGATGTGTGCCTGATCCCGTCGTCGGCCCACGGCACCAACGCGGCCAGCGCGGTGATGGCCGGGATGCGGGTGGTGGTGGTCGACTGCGACGACATGGGCAACGTCGACGTGGACGACCTCAAGCGCAAGGCCGTCGACCACAGCGACACCCTGGCTGCGCTGATGATCACCTACCCGTCGACCCACGGCGTGTTCGAGACCGCGGTGCGACACATCTGCGATGTCGTCCACGAGCACGGCGGGCAGGTCTACCTCGACGGGGCCAACCTCAACGCCATGGTGGGCCTGGCCCGGCCGGGCCGGTTCGGCGCCGATGTCAGCCACATCAACCTGCACAAGACGTTCTGCATCCCCCACGGCGGGGGCGGCCCGGGCGTCGGCCCCATCGGCGTGGCCGAGCACCTGATCCCGTTCATGCCCAACCATCCGCTCGCCCCGGTGGCCGGGCCCCCGACAGGCCCGGGACCGGTAGCGGCCGCGCCCTGGGGCTCGGCGGGAATCCTGGCCATCCCGTGGATGTACATCCACATGATGGGAGCCGAGGGCCTGCGGCGGGCCACCGAGGTCGCCATCCTCAACGCCAACTACGTGGCCGCCCGGCTCAGCGAGGCCTACCCCATCCTGTACGCCGGGTCGGAGGGGTTCGTGGCCCACGAGTGCATCATCGACACCCGCGTGCTGCGGGACACGTGCGGTATCACCGTCGACGACATCGCCAAGCGCCTGATCGACTACGGCTTCCACGCCCCCACCATGAGCTTCCCGGTGGCGGGCACGCTGATGATCGAGCCCACCGAGTCCGAGGGCAAGGCCGAGCTGGACCGGTTCTGCGACGCCATGCTGGCCATCGCCGAGGAGGCCCGGAAGGTGGGCCGGGGCGAGTGGCCCCCTGACGACAACCCGCTGGTCAACGCCCCCCACACCTGCGAGGACGTGACCGCCGACGAGTGGCCTCATCCGTACAGCCGCAACGAGGCCGCCTACCCGGACGCCTTCGCCCGGGCCAACAAGTACTGGTCCCCGGTTGGCCGCATCGACGGCGCGTACGGCGACCGCAACATCATGTGCTCGTGCCCGCCGCTGGAGGACCTCGCCGAGGTTCTCGACGGCTGACACGGCCCGCACCGCCGGGCCGCCCCGGCTGCTCCACACAGGAGTCTCGGGTTGATTGTGCAGCCTGTATGCACAGAAATCGCACCTAGATTCTGAACAGCCTCCTTGGAGCGCGCCATCTACCCGAGGGAGAACGCCATGCCCGACGCCCTAGTGGAACGCGACGGCCACGTGATGGTCGTCACCATGAACCGGCCCAAGCGCATGAACGCCATCACCGGGCCGATGCTCATCCGCATGTACGACGCCTACGAGGAGGCTTCCGCCGACCCGGAGGTGCGCTGCATTGTGGTGACCGGCGCGGGCGGCAACTTCTGTGCGGGCGCCGACCTTCGGGCCATGGCCGGCGACGCCGAGGACTCCGACCCGCTCGATCATCGGGCCCGGATGGTCGAGGACCCCGACATCGTCTACAAGGCCCTGTTCCGCCACTACCGGCCGACCAAGCCGATCGTGGCCGCGGTCGAGGGAGTCGCCATCGCGGGCGGGACCGAGCTCCTGCAGGCTATGGAGATCAGGGTGGCCGGCGAGTCGGCCCGGTTCGGGGTCGGCGAGGCCCGATGGTCGCTGTATCCGATGGGGGGCTCTGCGGTGCGGCTGCCCCGCCAGATCCCCTACACCCACGCGGCCGAGATCCTGCTCACCGGCAAGCACATCAGCGCAGCTGAGGCTCTCGACATCGGCCTTATCGGCCATGTGGCGCCCGACGGGCAGGCCCTCGACAAGGCCTTGGAGATCGCCGGCGTGGTGGCGGCCAACGGGCCGCTGGCCACCGCGGCCATCACCCGCACGCTGCACGAGTGCGACGGCATGGAGCTCGACGACGCCCTCCGGCACGAGTGGGAGTACGGCCAGGCGGTGTTCCGCTCCGACGACGCCAAGGAGGGCCCGAAGGCCTTCGCCGAGAAGCGAACCCCCAACTTCACCGGCACCTGATCCGCCGAACTGGCAGCACAATGCGCGCTATCCGTGCAGAACGCTGCCAATTCCGGCGGTGGTGGCCGCTCGGCCGCGAACTGGCAGCACAATGCGCGCTATCCGTGCAGAACGCTGCCAATTCCTGGGGGCGGGCCGGGTAGGGTGCCGGGCTCGATGCGGAGCTTCGACCTTCTGATCATCGGCGCGGGCTCGGGCAACTCGGTTGTCGGGCCCGAGCACGACAGCTGGGATGTCGCGATCGCCGAGCACGGCCTCTTCGGGGGCACCTGCCTCAACGTCGGCTGCATCCCGTCCAAGATGTTCGTGTACGCCGCCGAGGTGGCTGCCTTGGCCGCCGACTCGGCGCGCCTGGGCATCCACACCAGCTTCGACGGCGCCGACTGGCCCGCGGTACGCGACCGCGTCTTCGGCCGGATCGACCCGATCGCGGAAGGCGGGCTGACCTACCGGCAGAGTCTGTCCAACGTGACCGTCTACACCGGCACGGCCCGCTTCGTGGGGCCTCGCACGGTGGCGGTCGGGGACCGGACCGTCACCGCGGCGCGGATCGTGGTCGCGGCCGGAGCCCGGCCCGCAATTCCCGACGTGGACGGCCTGGCTGCCTGCGGCTACCACACCTCCGACACGGTCATGCGCCTCGACGACCTTCCCGAGCGCCTGCTGGTCATGGGCGGGGGCTACATCGCGGCCGAGCTCGGCTCGGTAATGGGCGCCTTCGGAACCCAGGTCACGTTCGTGCTGCGGGGCGACACCTTCCTGCGCCGCGAGGACGACGAGATCCGTACCCGGTTCACATCGGAGTACAGCCGCCGTTTCGACGTGCGGTTCGACACCAGGGTGCTCTCGGCCCGCCGGGAGGGCGCCGAGGTCGTGCTCGACGTTCAGGACGGTGCCGGCCGCCGGACCGAGCTTCGAGCCGATGAGCTGCTGGTCGCCACCGGCCGGATACCCAACGGCGACCGCCTGGACGTGACCGCCGCAGGCATCGACACCGACTCAGCCGGCTACGTCGTCACCGACGATCAGCTCCAGACCTCCGCCGAGGGCGTGTGGGCGCTGGGCGACATCACCAATCCGGTGCAGCTCAAGCATGCCGCCAACCACGAGGCCCGGGTGGTGCGCCACAACCTGTCCCACCCCGACGATCCGATCCGGGTCGACCACCGGTTCATCCCCCACGCGGTGTTCGGCCACCCCCAGGTGGCCAGCGTCGGCCTCACCGAGCGCGACTGCCGGCAGCAGCAGATCCCGTACCGCAGCCACGTTCAGCCCTACAGCTCAGCCGCGTACGGCTGGGCCATGGAGGACACCGACAGCGCAGTCAAGGTGATCGCCCATACCGAGACCCGGCGCCTGCTCGGTGCCCACATCATCGGTCCCCAGGCCTCCACCCTCATACAGCAGCTGATCCAGGGGATGCACTTCGACCTGACCGTCGACCAGATGGCCCGTCACCAGTACTACATCCACCCAGCCCTCCCCGAAGTAGTAGAGCAAGCCCTACTAGAGCTCTAGCAGGGTGCTGAAAAATGAGGCGTATCTGACTCTTCGCGACGGATCGGGTTGGGATTCAGGCCGCATCCGGTGGTCGCACGAATGTGACAAACCTCCCTCTCAAGCGGTCAGGGTGTCCTGAGTCACCACGCGGTCTCCCACAGCCTGCGGATCGGGACGGCCCGGAGGCGGTGACCGAAGCCGGCGCTGATCTCGCCGTCG
>LXNI01002215.1_pt1 | contig 14101 bp, 11 predicted proteins | sample 809091 | NCBI WGS metagenome assembly LXNI01 (sample SAMN04870527, study PRJNA318959) | sponge metagenome | biome: 01000161; feature: marine sponge reef; material: water | host: Sarcotragus foetidus | place: Greece: Milos, Mediterranean Sea | collected 2013-05-29 | depth 5-7 m | reverse complement strand
CCTTCCGCCTCGTTGATCTTGGCGTCCCGCTCACCCTCCGAGCTCAGAATCACCGCCCGCTTCTCACGCTCGGCGCGCATCTGCTTCTCCATCGCGTTCAGCACGTCCGTCGGCGGGTTGATGTTGCGAATCTCGTAACGCAGCACCTTCACCCCCCACGGCGCCGAGGCCTGATCCAGCTCATTCACGATCAGCCGGTTGATCGACGACCGCTCCTCAAACGTCCGGTCCAAATCGATCTTCCCCACCTCGCTCCGCAGCGTCGTCTGCGCAAGCTGCGAAATCGCAAAGATGTAGTTCGTAATCCCGTACGACGCCTGCCGCGGCTCCAGCACCTGTAGATACAGCACCCCGTCAACCCCAACCTGCACGTTGTCGCGCGTGATGCAGAGTTGTTCCGAGATGTCAATGGCCTGTTCCTTCAATGTGTGCTTGTAGGCCACGGTGTCCAGGAACGGCAGCAAAATGTGAAACCCGGCCTGCAGCGTGCGGCTGTAGCGGCCCAGCCGCTCAATCACGTACGCCGACTGCTGTGGCACGATCACCGCCGTCTTGAATAGGACTACGACCACCAGCACCACGATCGCGGCCACCACAATCAGGCCGACGATTCCCATTGCTTCCACGGCTACTCCTCCTCGGCCCGCAGGTCCACGACCAGGTTTTCCACCCGTTCAATTCTCGCCCGCTGGCCCTCATTCAGCGTGATGCGGCCTACATTGCGAGCCGTCCAGTCCGTACCCCGCAGTCGCGCGCGGCCCATCGCCCCCGGCTCGATCGACTCCGAAACCGTCGCAACCTCGCCCACCACCACCTCATACATCGGCGGCGGCGACCCAACCAAGCGTCCATACAACTGTCGCCGCACGCCAAACATCAGCACCACGGCCAGCACCACAAACAGCCCCCACTCCGCATAAGGCTGCCCCGGCAGACCGACCGCCACGCCCAGCCCCGTCAGCAGCGCCGCCACCCCCAGCAACACCAGGTAAAACTGAGCCTCAATCGCCAGCAACTCAGCCGCCAGCAACACCACCCCGACAACAATCCAACCCCACCACGGCATTGCCGTTCCCTCGCTGGCCTCGTCTCTTTCAGACTACTCTGCGGCCGGCCTTGCGACGGTGGGCTTGTTTCCAAATGGCCAGGTCATGGCTGAGGCTCGCTCGAGCGCCCGCCGGCTGCTCGACCGTGTCGTACAGCTCGAATCCGGCCTTCTCGAACGCTCGCCGGCTGCCCGGATTGTCGCCGGCCACGTCCATCGCAAACACCGCGTCAGCCCCCTCCGTCTCGAACCCGAACTCGACCAGCAACCCAATCGCCGTCGACCCGATCCCCCGACCCCAATAATCCTTCTCAATCTCGATATCGATCCGCCGGCAGTCCACCCCCGGATACCGCCGCAGAATCCGTTCCACATTCATCTCCTGCAACCAGCACTCCCCCACCGGCCGCCCCTCGAATTCGATTACAAAGCAGAACGCCTTGCGAGAGATGCCGCGAACGATCTCCTGGACCTGCGCACGGCTGTATTGGGCCTCGTTCGAATCGTCGTAGTAGGCAATATCCGGATCGTTCCACCAACCGACCACCAGATCCCAGTCAGCCTCGGTCAGCGGCCGCAGCGTCACTGCACCCGACCGCAGGGTCACGTCGTGCGTTCGCAGCCTGTCGCTCGGCATCGCTTTCACCAATTAAACGAGAGAATCCCGGTCTTCTGGACGTCTAGGCCAGCGCCAGCGCCTCGATCTCCGTTCGAGAAACCTCCACCCGCTCCGCTGCTTGCAGAAACCCTTCCCAGGTCGGTTCCGGCAGTTGCAGCGGGCCGCCGCCCAGGGCGGCGCGGGAGCGGCGTTCGAAGTCGCCGGGCACCTGCACGTCGCTGAAGCCCTCGGCTGGCGTCGCCGACCGCACACGGTTGAGCTGATGCTGGATAAGCGCCCGCGTCGCGTCTCCGCGGCCAAAGGCATTGGGGTCGATGGCGAAGGCGAATACGGATGCGCCTTCGCCCAAGTCCTCCGCGGCGCTGGCGGTCACCACCGAGAACAGCGTCGTCATGATCGCGATGGCCGAGCCCTTGTGCTCGCCAAACGTCAGCATCGTGCCGCCGTCGTAGAAGTCGTTGGGGTTAGTGGTGGGGCGGCCGTCGGCGTCGCGGACCCAGCCTTCGGGAACCGACTTACCGCTGTCGCGAGCCACCCGGATCTTGCCCTCGGCCGCCGCGCTGGTGGCGAAGTCCATGACAAAGGAGTCGCCCTCCAGTCCCGGTGCGCCGAACGCAATCGGGTTGGTACCCAGCCGCCCCTCAGCCGCCCCGAACGTGGCCGCCATCGAGCCGCTGGCGGACCCAAGCGACATGTACAGCAGCACGCCCAGATCGGCGGCCAGTTCGCCCCATTCGCCCAGGCGCCCGATGTGGCGGCCGTTGACGATTCCGCCCATCGCGATCTGCGACTTGAGGCACTTACCGGCCAGTTCACGCGTCAGCCGGTCGGCGGCAAAGTGCCCCAGCCCCGCCTGGCCATCCAGTACCACCGTGGTGTCGGTCTCCACATGAACCCGCGGCCGCGCCGCCGGATCCATGTGCCCTTCCTTGATCTGCCGCAGGTACTCGGTGACGCGCTGCAGCCCGTGCGAGGGATGCCCCGAAAGGTTGGAGTTCACCAGCCAGACAGTCAGTTGCTCGGCCATGTCGCCGGGCACGCCGGCGGCCGTGAAGATGCGAGCGCTGGCGGCGCTGACGCCGTCGATGGAGAGGTTGATCATTGGCGGATCCGCCGAGGAGGAGTCCTGCGCATGGTAGGGACTTTGCCGACATAATGACCGGCCGACCGCCCGAGAATCGCCCCATGGCCGACCTGCTGGACCGCTGGACCTATCGCACCACGCCCACCGTCGTCTTCGGACGCGGCTGCCTGGACGAGCTGCCGGACCACGTGCGACGGATCGGCGACGGCCCGGTGTTGATCGTGACTGACAAGGGCCTGACGGAGGCCGGCGTGGTCATGCGCGTAACGGACGAGCTGGCTCGTACGGGAATCGACGCCGAAGTGTGGGATGAGGCGGAGCCCGAACCGCCCACCGACAGCGTGGACGCCTGCGCCGAAGCCATTCGTCACACCGAACCCGCCGTGGTGCTGGGCCTCGGCGGCGGAAGCTCCATGGACACCTCCCAGATCGCCGCTTGCGTGGCCACCAACGGCGGCAGCGCCGAGGACTGGATCGGCGTGGAGGTGCTGCGCGAACCCGGCATCCCCACCATAAGCATTCCCACCACCGCCGGCACGGCCTCCGAAGTAACCGGCAACGCGGTAATGGTGCTGCCCGACCGTTCCAACAAGATGACCGTCGTCAGCCCCTACATCTATCCGCGCACCGCACTGATCGATCCGGCTCTCACCGACTCGGTCCCGCCGCACATCACGGCGGCCACCGGCATGGACACCTTCTGCCACGCGGCCGAGTCATTCATCACCAGGCGTGCCACCCAGCACACCCGCCAGCCGGCCGCCGACGCCCTGCGCCGCACGCTCGAGTACCTGCCCCGCGCCGTGGCCGATGGGACCGACAGGGAAGCCCGCGACCAGATGTCCTACGCCTGCCTGCAGGCCGGCTACAGCCTCGCCAACGCCGGCGTCATCCTGGTCCACGGCTTGGCCCACGCCATCGGTGCCCGCGCCCGCATCCCCCACGGCGTGGCCAACACCCTCTGCCTGCTGCCCGTCATGCGCCTCGCCGCCGAGCAGAATCCATCGCTCATGGCCGAACTGGCCGACCCGCTGGGCGTGTCATCCGACGTGTCGGGCGCAGCGGAGCGGGCACAAGCAGCCGTAGCCGTGATGGAGCGCCTGGTCGCCCAGGTCGGCCTGCCCACCAAGCTCCGCGACGTCGGCGTCCAACGCGCCTGGCTCCCTGACGTAGCCGCCGCCACCCTTACCAACACCCGCGTGGTCGCCAACAGCCCGGTCCAACCGAACGCGGGCGAACTCACGCGTCTGCTCGAAGGAATCTTCGCGGACTGAATCTCAGCGCCCGGGCGGCAGCCGGGTCTGTGACCGCAGTCGAGGCACGCGGAGCAAGGAATGCGAGGGGTGGAAGGCAGGGCAGGCGCTGATGGTCAGACCCGCAGGGTTGGGGCTCAGACTCCGGAGCAGACGGTGGTTCGGGTGCTCCGGCGGCGTCCCAGGCTCGGTGTCATCGAGCAGGCTTGGGCTATCTGTGCCCAACTCGCAACATTGCGGTGCCTTCGTCGGGGAAGAACCCTGGGCTATCGCTTCCGAAGGCGGGCCGGAATAACGGCCCACATCATGAAGAGACCAGCAAAAGCTACGATTCCCAGCAGCGCTTCAAGCGGCAACGGCAAACCTCCAAGCCCCGCCGGCAAACCCGGCAGAGCGGCTATTGCCGCCGATTCACCTCCGAACCACCGCCTGTATCCAATCCCATGTTAGCCGGTCGCTGCCGCTCGCGTTACAGGTGGATGATCTCGATCGAGTCGTCCGTGACTTCCAGATCCAGGTGCACGCGCTCGATGAATTCCAGGATGGCTCGCATCTGCGCATCCAGCCGTCGCGGATCGTTCGAGACGCACGAAACCCCAATCCGCGCTCGTCCGGGTACCGGATCCGCTTCCAGATCGGCCACCGCGGCGTTGAACGTGTTGCGAATCCGCCGCTTCAGCGACTCCACCGACCGTCGCCGGTCCTTGAGCGATTGGGCGGCGTGGACCGCCAGCCCCACCTCCAGCGTCCCTACGTGCACGGCTTCGAGTCCCGGAAGAGTTGCCGCCCGGCGGCGGCTGGTCCAGTCTGACAGGCGAGCGCCGACAGCTTGGAACACTGAGGAGCCGATCCATGTCCGCCACCCCCCGCACGCTTGACGACATCGACACGCCGGCGGCCGTGATCGACCTTGACCTGGTGCGGCGAAACATCCAGGTCATGGAACGCCACCTGGAGGGCACGGGCGTCCACGTGCGGCCCCACGTCAAGCACCACAAGACGCCGGGCATTGCCCTGCTGCAGATCGAGGCCGGCGCGCCTGGCGTCACCTGCGCCAAGGTCGGCGAAGCCGAGGCCATGGTCGAGGGCGGCGTCGGCGATGTGCTGATCGCCAACCAGGTCGTCGGTCCCATCAAGATTGCGCGGCTCTGTGACCTTGCCCGCAAGGCTCGCGTCACCGTCGCCGTGGACGACGCGCGCAATGTGCGTGAACTCTCGCAGGCCGCTGTCGCCACCGGCGTCACCATCGGCATCGTCATCGAGATTGAAGTCGGCATGAACCGCTGCGGCGTGCTGCCCGGCGATCCGGCCCTGTCCCTGGCGAAGCAAATTGACGCTTCACCCGGTCTGGATCTCGTGGGCCTGATGGGCTACGAGGGCCACGCCGTCGGCATCCTGGACCGCGCCGAACGCGAGGCCGCCGCCCGCAGTTCCCTGGCGGCCGTCATCGAAACCAAGGCCGCCTGCGAGGCCGCCGGCCTGGCAATCCGCGAGGTCACCGGCGGTGGCACCAACACCTTCGATATCACCAGCGCCATCGACGGCTGGACCGAACTCCAGTGCGGCACCTACGTCACCATGGACGTGGGCTTCCGCCAACACGCCGGCCACGCGTTTGAGCAGGCCATGTGGATTCTGTCCAGCGTCGTGAGCACACCCGCACCCGGCCGCGCCGTGCTGGATTGCGGCCGCAAGTCCATGGCCTTCGAGCCCGGCGGCCTGCCGCTGGTGGAAGACCCGCCGGGCATCGAACTCCTCAGCCTCTCCGAGGAACACGGCAGCCTGGCTCTCCACGACGGCGCCCCCGACCTGCAGCCCGGCGATCGCCTCAAGGTCGCCCCCTGGCACGGCTGCACCACCTTCAACCTGCACGACACCCTCTACGTCATCCAGGACGACGAAGTCGTCGACATCTGGCCCATCTCCGCTCGGGGCAGATTTACCTAGATCAGGCTGGCAGTTATCGAGTCTGGCGGTACTGGATGACGACGCCATTTCCCCGGAACGCGCTGGGAAGCTGTACGGCCGACGGTGGAACCGGATTATTGTGTTCCGGGTTAGGCAGTTGGCACTGGAAAGGGTGGCTGCAATTCGGCAGTTGTCGGATCCACTGCCAGATCGGAACCCCGCTTGACACTCAAAACCCCCCGGTGCTAGCGTGACCGGTGTAGGCATATTGGCTGCTCGGCCATGAGTTGAGCGGCCGGTCCACCAGCCCTGCCCACCAGATTTGTTGCCTTCCAGTGTGGGTTCCGTATGCCGCTTGGCAGGGCCTTGAAACCAGAAACAGCCCGTGTTTTTGCACATCCTGCGGTCCCGGCCGCGACCTCCAGCCGAGCTTGAACGCCCGGCGCGACGCGTAGGAGGCTCGAATGTCTAACTCCAGCGGACGCTCCGGCGGCTATCGCCGTCCGCGTCGCTCCGGCCGTGGCCGCCGCCCTCACCGTCGTCAGCGCCAGTTGCAGCCGGATCCGGATCGCGAACTGGCCGAACTCGAAGCCAAGCCCATGGAAGAGCTTCGGGTGCTGGCGACTGAGCTCGAAATCGACGTCAACGGCTCCGCCGACCTGACCAAGGACGCCCTGGTCAACATGGTCCTGCAGGCCCGCTCTGAGAAGGACGGGTCCATGTTCCTTGAGGGGAACCTGGAGGTCATGGACGAGGGCTACGGCTTCCTGCGCCGCGACTCCAGCTGGGAGGGCGGCCCGGACGACGTGTACGTTTCCCAGGCGCAGGTCCGTCGCTTTGCGTTGCGGAACGGCGACTTGGTGAGCGGCCACGTGCGCCCGGCGCGCGATGGCGACCGCTACCACGGGCTGGTCCGCGTCATGGCGGTCAATGGTCTGTCCCCGGACAAGGCGCAAGCCCGACCGCAGTTCGAGCGCATGGTTCCGATCTTCCCCAACGAGCAGCTCGTGCTCGAATACTCGGCCAAGGAACTCACCTCCCGCATCGTGGACATCATTGCGCCCATCGGGCGCGGGCAGCGCGGCCTGGTGTTGTCGCCGCCCAAGGCCGGCAAGACCGAACTCATGAAGCGCCTGGCGCGGTCGGTCCTGAACAACTACAGCGACGTGCGCGTCATCGTGGCCCTGATCGGCGAGCGGCCGGAAGAGGTCACCGACTGGCAGCGCGGCGTCGAAGGCGCTGAGGTCATCAGCTCCACCTTCGATGAGCAGCCCCGCAGCCACACGCGCGTCGCCGAGCTCACCTCCGCCCGCGCCAAGCGCATGGTGGAAAGCGGCGAGGACGTGATGATCCTGCTGGATAGCGTGACCCGCCTGGTCCGCGCCTACAACCTCGTGCAGCCGTCCAGCGGCCGCACCCTTTCCGGCGGCATCGAGCCGCAGGCCCTGTACCCGCCCAAGAGCTTCTTCGGGGCCGCCCGCAATATCGACGGCGGCGGCAGCCTCACCATCATCGCCTCCTGCCTCATCGAGACCGGCAGCCGCATGGACGAGGTGATCTACGAAGAATTCAAGGGTACCGGCAACTGGGAACTGATGCTGGACCGGCGCCTGGCCGAACGCGGCACCTTCCCCGCCGTCAACGTGCTCAGTTCCGGCACCCGGCGCGTCGAGTTGATGCTGGACGCCGAGGGCCTGAAGTACTTCTGGACCTTGCGCCGTATGCTCAACGCCCTGGACCCTCACGACGCCTACGACTCGACGGAGCTCATGTTCGATCGCATGAAGCGCACCGAGACCAACAAGGAATTCTTCGCATCGCTGAGTGATTCGTCACGGTGACGTCGCTTGGCGACCGTGCGGATGGGGAGCGCATGACCGATGGCTGACGTGCAGGTGGTATTGCTCGACACCGTGCCCAACTTGGGAGACATCGGCGACGTGCGTTCCGTCGCCGCCGGCTACGCGCGCAATTTTCTGCTGCCGCGCCGCCTGGCCGTGCCGGCTTCACCGCAGCGCTTGGACGACGCGCAGTTCCAGACTGAGCTGCAAGACCGTCGCGAAGAGAATGCGCGTCGCGAGGCCCAGCATCTGGCCGACATGATCCAGGGAGTCACGCTCACAATCCACGTGCAGGTTGGCGGCCAGGGACGCATGCATGGCCAGATCACCAACCGTGATGTCGCGGACGCGCTGCTTGAGCAGCACGGGGCCGAAATCGACCGTCACCTCATCCAGATCGATAGCCCAATACGATCGCTCGGCCGTTACCTGGTCCCTGTCCGCCTCGCCGCCGGCCTGGAGGCTTCGGTGATGCTGGACGTGGTAGAGCAGGAAGACGAACCTGAGCCGGTCGCCGACGACGAGCCCGACGAAGCCGACGTGGCTGACGACGACTTCGAAGTCTCTCGGCTCGGACGGTAGGGACAGCGCCGGCCGTCACGCACCTACATCTCGAAGAATCTCTGATTCGCCAGCGGACACGGCGGATTCTTGACGGTAACTGTGGATAATTGGCCATGGCACTGGGCTGCGCGCTGTGGGCAAGTGGGACTGCCAAACCGGTTCGGATCGCCGGTTCCCCCGGACGCCGCCTGAATCTGTCCACAATCAGCGTGGATGTTCGTCGCTGTGGAACGTGTGGAAGGTCTTTGAGGCGTACTCAGATTCTGAAGGCGGATTGACATAGGGGCTCGGTGGCTTGACTGTCGTCCGTGGCCTGCACCCGCGTGGCTGCGCGACCATTCCGTCCGGCCCGAAAATAGTCCCCGAGTAGCAGTCCTGAATTCCTCGACAGGCGGCCAGCGTTGACCCTGGCCCCCATGGCGTCGGCCACCGACCGCCTGCCGCCCCAGAACATTGACGCCGAGCGCTCCCTGCTCGGCAGCCTGCTCATCGACCCCGAGGCCATCACCCGCATCGCCGGTCAGATCGGGCCGAACGACTTTTATCGCGAGGCTCACCGGGCGATTTTCGACGCCGTGACCACCCTTGCCTCGCGCAACGAGAAGACCGACTACGTCACCCTCTGCGACCAGTTGACGCGCAACGGCACGCTGGCCGACGTGGGAGGTGAAGACCGGGTGGTGGAACTGGCCTCCGCCGTCCCAACCCCGTTCCATGTGGAGCACTACGCGACCATCGTCCGCCGCACCTCGGTCCTGCGGCAGATCATCCAGAGCGCCACCCGCATGGTGGCCTCGGCCTACGCCCCTGAGGCCGCGCCCGAAGAAGTGCTGGACGAGGCCGAAAGCCTCATCTTCAGCATTGCCAACGAGGTGCACACCCGCGACATCCTCCCAATCCGCGACATCCTCCACGAGGTCAGCGACCAGTTGATGTTCCGGGTCGAACACCGCGGCATGCCCACCGGCGTGTCTACCGGATTCCGCAGCCTCGACGCCCTTACCGGCGGCTTGCAGAGATCCGACCTCATCATCCTGGCGGCCCGGCCCGGCATCGGAAAAACGGCCTTCTCCCTCAACATCGGCTTGCACGCCGCCAAGCAGAACGACGTGCCGGTGGCCTTCTTTGCCCTGGAAATGCCCGCCGAGCAGATCGTGCAGCGCCTGATTGGCACCGAGGCCCGCATGGACGCCATGCGCATTCGCGACGGCGATCTGGACGACGACCAGCTCCAACGCGTGGTTCGCACCATGGGTCACGTGGCCGAATTCCCCATCTACATCGACGACTCGCCCTCGCTCAGCGTGCTGGAGCTACGCGGCAAGGCCCGCCGCATGCACCTGGAGCACAACATTGGCCTGCTGGTGGTGGACTACCTGCAATTGATGACGGCTTCCGGCCACCGCGAGAACCGCGTGCAGGAAATCACCGAGATCACGCGCTCGCTCAAGGCCCTCGCCCGCGAACTCAACATCCCCATCATTGCCTGCGCCCAGCTCTCCCGCGCCGTGGAGCAGCGCCCGAACTCCCGGCCGCGCCTGTCCGACCTGCGCGAGAGCGGGTCGATCGAGCAGGACGCCGATCTCGTCGCGTTCCTGCACGAACCCGAGGCGGGCGACGACGAGGCGATCGGTCGACCGGTGGACCTGAAGCTCGACATCGCCAAGCACCGCAACGGCCCGGTGGGTAACGTGGACCTGCGATTCATCCGCCCGCAGGGACGATTCGAGGAAACCGCGCGGCGTGACTACGTCTAGCTCTCCGGGAGTCGCTTTCCATGAGTGAACTGCAAGGCCGGGACTTCCGTGCGCCCCCGGCGATCCACGTCGGACGCGGCGCCCTCAACCAGTTGCCCGCCGCTTTGCGCGAGCTGGGCGCGGAACGCGCCGTCATCGTCACCGACCGTGTGATGGGCAGTTCCGAGTGGACGCCGCGGCTGGAAGCGCTGGCCGCCGACGCCGACGTCACCACCACCATCCTGGCCGAACTCACCGGCGAACCCACTACCCGCGACGTTGACACCGCGCTCGCCACGATTCGCGCTGTAGACGCTGATGTCGTCATCGGCTTCGGCGGCGGCAGCGCCCTCGATACCGCCAAGCTGGCCGCCGTGCTGCACACCAACCCCGGCAGCGGCCCCGACTACGAGGGCTACGAACGAATCCCTGACCCCGGCCTCCCCGTCATCGCCATTCCCACCACCGCCGGCACCGGCAGCGAGGTCACCCGCGGCGTCGCCATCACCGACCCCGACCGCGACGTCAAGATGCTGATGATGAGCTCCCACCTGGTGCCCGCCGCCGCCATCGTCGACCCTGAGCCGACCTACACCATGCCGCCGGGCGTCACCGCATCAACCGGGCTGGATGCCCTCACCCATGGCATCGAGGCCTACATCTCGCGCCGTCGCTTCCCGATCACCGACGCGCTCGCCATCGACGCCATTGACCGCATCGGCCGCTTCATGGCCCGCGCCTACCACCACCCCGACGACGCCGAAGCGCGCGAGCAAATGCTGGTGGGCTCGCTGCACGCCGGCCTGGCCTTCAACAACGCCTCCGTCGCCTTAGTGCATGGCATGTCGCGACCCATCGGCGCCTACTTCCACGTGCCCCACGGCCTCTCCAACGCCATGCTGCTGCCCACCGTCATGGAGTTCAGCCTCGGCGGCGACATCCCCCGCTTCGCCCATATCGCCCGCGTCCTCGGCGCAACCGAGACCGACGACCAGGCAGCCGCCGAAGCCGGCGTCACCATCGTCCGCGACTTGGCGGCCGACTTGGACGTCCCGACCCTCCGCGCCTGGGGCGTCGACGAAGCCCGCTTCCGCGAAGTCACCCCCGCCATGGCCCGCGACGCCCTCGCCAGCGGCAGCCCCGCCAACAACCCCCGCCCCGTCACCCAGGACCAGGTCGAAGCCCTCTACGAGACCGTTATCGGCCTCTGACCTCGCTTCTCAGGCTCAACTGCGGTCGGCGGTGATGGTCCCGATAGGTCGAAACCCTCTCGATATACTCAAATAACGCCCCGCGCCTGCCGCGGGCGCTACGGCACTTAATCGATAGACATGCCGCTGGGACTCCTAAAGAAGCTCGTTGGCGACGATGCCGGGCGGACGGCGCGCCGCTATGCGTCGCTGGTCAAGCGCGTCAACGCGCTGGAGCCCGAGTTGCGCGCCTGCTCGGACCGGGAGCTGCTGGGCAAGACGCCCGAGTATCGGCAGCGGCTGGACGCCGGAGAAAGGCTGGACGGCCTTCTGCCGGAGGCCTTCGCCACGGTTCGCGAGGCCGTGCGCCGGCACACCGGCGAGCGACAGTTCGACGTGCAACTCATCGGCGGCGCGGTGCTGCATGGCGGCGACATTGCCGAGATGCGCACCGGCGAGGGCAAGACCTCGGTCGCCACCCTGGCCGCCTATCTCAACGCCTTGCCCGGCCGGGGCGTGCACCTCGTCACCGTCAACGACTACCTGGCCGACCGTGACGCCAACTGGTACGGCCGCGCCCTCGTGGAGCGGCTGGGGCTAACGGTAGGCGTCATTCAGCACGGCCTGGCGCCCGATGAGCGACGCGCCGCCTATGCCGCCGACCTTACTTACGGCACCAACAACGAGTTCGGATTCGACTACCTGCGCGACAACATGGTTCAGTCGCTGGACGAGCGCGTGCAGCGCGGTATGCACTACGCCATCGTCGACGAGGTGGACAACATCCTCATCGATGAAGCGCGTACGCCGCTCATCATTTCCGGCGCGGCCGAACAATCGACGCAGCACTACTACCAGATGGCCCAGGTGGTACAGCGGCTCCAGGATGAAACCCACTACACCCTGGACCTCAAGCTGCGCACGGCCAGCCTGACCGAGGCCGGCATCGCCACGCTGGAGAAGATGCTCAACGTCGACAACCTCTACGACGAATCGTCGTTCCAACTCGTCCACTACGTCGAGCAGGCCTTGCGCGCCCACGCCATCTATGCACGCGGCCGCGACTACGTGCTGTTCCGTGACAGCCAGGTCGTCGAGGGGCGCGACCGCCGCGCCGAGGTCGTGATCGTTGACGAGTTCACCGGCCGCCTCATGCACGGTCGCCGTTACAGCGAAGGCCTGCACCAGGCCATCGAGGCCAAGGAAGGCGTGGAGGTCCAGCGCGAAAGCCAGACCCTCGCCACCGTCACCTTCCAAAACTACTTCCGCATGTACGACAAGCTGGCCGGCATGACGGGCACGGCCAAGACCGAGGAGCAGGAGTTCCAGTCGATCTACGACCTCAACGTCACTGTCGTCCCCACCCACCTGGACATGGTGCGCGACGACCGTCCCGACCTCGTCTACCGCACGGGCAAGGCGCGAGACCAAGCCCTGATCGACGACTTGGCGGAGATTCACGCCACCGGCCAGCCGATTCTTGTCGGTACGACCTCAATCGAGAAGTCCGAGGCCCTCAGCCAGCGCATCCAGCGCCGCGGCATTCCCCACAACGTGCTCAACGCCAAGTACCACGCCCAGGAAGCCGTCATCGTGGCTGACGCCGGCCGCGAAGGCGCCGTGACCATCGCCACCAACATGGCCGGTCGCGGCACCGACATCATCCTCGGCGGCAAGCCCGAGGGCCTCTCCGCCGCCGACTGGCAGTCCGCGCACGACCGGGTGGTGGAGCTCGGCGGGCTCTACGTCCTGGGCACTGAACGCCACGAGGCCCGCCGCATCGACAACCAGCTCCGCGGCCGTTCCGGCCGTCAGGGCGACCCGGGCTTTTCCCAGTTCTACCTGTCGCTGGAAGACGACCTGATGCGTCGGTTCAGTTCCGACAAGATCAAAGGCGTCATGCAGCACCTTGGTGTTGAGGAGCACGTGCCCATCGAAAGCGGCATGGTCTCCCGCGCCCTCGAGTCCGCCCAGACCAAGGTCGAGGCCCACAACTACGAAACCCGCAAATACGTGCTCGAGTTCGACAACGTCATCAACCAGCAGCGCGGCGTGATCTACGACCAGCGCGAGCGCGTGCTCAACGCCGAGGACCTCGACACGCTCTTCCTGGAGATGTTGGGCGAGGAAGTCGAGCGGCTCGTCGAGGCCCACGGCATCGAGCCGCACAGCGACGTGACGGACCTCGAGAATCTCCTTCAGGCCTACGCCTCCGATATCGCCGTTGACGGGCAATTGCCCGTTTCCACCGACGAACTTGAAGGCCTGAAGGGCGAAGACGTGACCGAGCTACTGTCGACCGACGCCGAGTCGCGTTACCGCCAGCGCCTGGCCGACTTCCCTCCCGATCTGGCGACGCGGCTGATGCGCTGGATGATGCTGCAGACCATCGACTACCTGTGGGTCGGTCACCTGACGGCCATCGAGGACGTTCGCCAGGGTATTGGTTTGCGCGCCTACGGGCAGCAGGACCCGCTGGTGGCATTCAAGCGCGAAGCCTTCCACATGTTCGGCGAACTCATCGCGTCGATTCGCGGCGACATCGTTCGGCGCTTCTTCCGCGTACAGATTCAGGATCCGGTGCAAGAAGAGACCGTGCTGACCCGGCACCGCGACAGCGAGGCCGCCCTGCCGGCGAGCAACGCCGACCGTCCAACGGCCGTCGCCCAACCCCGGAGCGCCAGCAACGGCGCCGGACAGGCGCCGCGCCTCTCCCGCCGCGAACGACGTGCCCGCGAACGCGCCCGCAAGAAACGCGCCCGCCGCCGCGGTCGCCAACGCGTCCACTAACGGGGAGCCGCCCTGCCATGACCGAAGCCGTCGACACCGCCGATCTTGAGGGGCGCGCCCGCCGCGCCCGG
>LXNI01002213.1_pt1 | contig 14108 bp, 10 predicted proteins | sample 809091 | NCBI WGS metagenome assembly LXNI01 (sample SAMN04870527, study PRJNA318959) | sponge metagenome | biome: 01000161; feature: marine sponge reef; material: water | host: Sarcotragus foetidus | place: Greece: Milos, Mediterranean Sea | collected 2013-05-29 | depth 5-7 m | reverse complement strand
CGCTGATGCTGGCGCTGCTGACCATGATTCACGAAGATTACAAGCAGCTGCCCGATAAACGCGCCGAGCTTTATGAGCACACAGTCGAGCTGCTCGACCGCTGGAATATCCCCTCGCCCGCCGACAAGCTGCACGAGAAGCTGGCCAACATCAACCTGGACAGAATGCGCGCCGCGCTCAAGCTGATCGCCTTCGAATTGCACTCCGAGCAGCGCAGCTATCAGCGCTATCCGACTATCATCCAGCGCGCGCGTCTGCTGGACAAACTGATCGAGCAACAGTCCATGGGCGGCGGCTTGGGCGCGGGCATCGAAGATGTGCTGGAGTACCTGGCCACGCGCAATGGCATCCTGGTGTCGGACGCGCCTAATCTATACCGCTTTCCTCACTTGACCATCCAGGAGTACCTGGCCGCCTGCGCCCTGCTGGAATTCTACGATGAATGCCGCATGCCGGCCGAATTGCGACCGCAGAGCGCCGAGGGCTGGGTGTTCCCGCAGAATATCGTCGCGCTGCTCTGCCATGACTATGCGCGCTGGCGCAACGTCGTGCTTTTCGCCGGCGCCATCATCGCGGCGGGCAAGTGGCAGGATATGCGCTGGCAGCTGATTGACGAACTGCTGCCGACTCAGCTGAACCGAGACTTGCCGGAGCAGGAGTTGCATTGCATCAGCGTCGCCGCCGAGATCTGGGGCGAAAGCTGGCTCAAGTCGCGCACGCGCAGTCAATTCGTCATCGAATCGCACCTGGTACAATGTCTGCGGCATATCCACGGCGACGAACGGATTGACGCGCCGGAACGCGCCAACAATTACACCATGCTCTCGCGACTAGCGAAATCACAGCCGGCGCGCGCCTAGTCGCCTCAGCCGGAGCACTGGTACGCGGCTATTCCAAAGCGATTGCCGCTGACCGAGGGACCGCAACCAAGCACGGAGGAAGCATTCTGTGACCGCGATACGACTTATAATATTCGTCCTACTCCTACTCTTTATCGGCCTCGCCTCGGCGCAAGACGCGGAGATTGTAATTTCGCGCGACGCCGCGCCTTCGTCAGCCAATGTCAAGCTGACGCTCATCGCCAGCGGATTCAATCGCCCGCTTTACCTGACCCACGCGGGCGATGGCTCGAATAGACTCTTTCTGGTGGAACAGAGCGGCAAAGTCTGGATATTCAAAGACGGCGAAATGCTGTCGCAGCCCTTCCTTGACCTGTCGGCGATCATTTCCCGCTCAGCGCTCGGCAGCGGCTTTACCGAGCAGGGACTGCTGGGCTTGGCATTTCATCCGCAATACGCAATAAACGGCATATTCTACGTCAACTACACGGACAGAAACGGCAGCACGGTCGTAGCGCGCTATCAAGTCTCGCCCAGCAACCCGGACCTGGCGGCCGGCGGCAGCGGCGAGATCATTTTCCACCTGGCGCAGCCCTACGCCAACCACAACGGCGGGCATATCGAATTTGGGCCGGATGGCTATCTTTATATCGCCTTGGGCGACGGGGGTTCAGCCAATGATCCCCTCGGCGCGGGGCAGAATCGCGCGCTGCTCCTTGGGTCGATCGTGCGCATTGACGTCGACAGTGATCCGCGTTACGCCATCCCCGAAGACAATCCCTTCGTCGGCGTCGCCAACGCGCATGACGCCATTTGGGCTTATGGCTTGCGCAACGTCTGGCGCTTCAGCTTCGACCGCGCGACCGGCGATATGTACATGGCCGATGTCGGGCAGAATCGCTGGGAAGAGATCAATTTCCAGCCAGCGGACAGCGCTGGCGGAGAGAATTACGGCTGGAACGTCTGGGAGGGCAATCACATTTTCGCCGGCGGCAGCGCGCCCAATCATGTGCCCCCGATCTTCGAATACGGTCGCGATATGGGCTGCTCAGTGACCGGCGGCAATGTCTACCGCGGCCAAGCCGTTCCCGATCTGCAGGCGGTCTACCTCTTCGGTGACTTCTGCACTGGCTGGATCTGGACGACCTGGCGCGATCACGATCTGCAGTGGCGCGCCAGCACATTTATGAATACGACTTTTGAAATCAGCAGCTTCGGCGAGGACGAGGCGGGCGAACTGTATCTGATCGACTATGCCGGCGCGCTATACCGCTTCGACGTCGCCGAGGCTTAAGCCCCTGCCTGCGCAGCGTCGGTATTGGTGATGCCGGCGCGCGTTCGTTTGTATTGGGCGATCAAGGTCTTGATCTGCAATTCGATCGGGTGGTAGCGCTTCATCACCTGCTTGCCTTCGGTCTGCAGTTGGCGCATGCGCGTTTCCACCTGCCGCAATTTCGATTCCAACTTGCCATCGTAATTCTTCCAGTCGATATACGCCAGCGGCGCCAACAAGATGAAGAAGGCTCCGAGTCCATATAGCACTGAGCCGTAGTCGGTTTCGCCCGTGTACTGAAAGTAGAAGCCCAAAGCGCCGCTTGCCAAGACCAGCATCACATGCACAATCATACGCCGGGTGAAGGCGCCGCGCTTTTGGCGCCGGTCCAGCTTGGCTTGCAGCTTCTCGCGCTGCTGCCGCAAATCGTCCAGCTCAGCGCGTATGGCGTCGACGCGTTCGCGCAGCGGCTGCCCTTCTTCAATGAAGGTATCCAGCCGGTTCTTCACCAAGCGCGCCGATTCCCATGTGTCCATCATGCGGCTGTAATGGACTTCCAGCGCCTTGATCTGCAGCTCCGTCGGCTGATAGCTTTGCCGATAGACCGCGCCTTGCTGCTTCAACTCACGGATTTGCTGCTCCAGCTTGCGCTGCTTGCGCGCTGTACGCGTGCGGGGATCTTTCCAGTTTGCGATCACGATAGGTATCAACACGGCGCAGGCCACAGCCAGACCAAAGGCTACCAGGCTCAGATTGCGGAATGAATTGAAATAGTGCAGGCCCACTGTGCCGCTCGCGGCGATCAGCACAACCAGCATGCCGATGCGGCGCAGCACAAAGCTGCGTTTCATACGATTGTCGATCTTCTCCTGGCGCTTCTCATAGGTCAGGTTCAGCGCCTCGAGCTCGCCGACGAAATCCGTCAGTTGTTCGCGCGCCGGCTGGCTTTGTTCGCGCAGGGCGTCCAGCCGGCGTTTGAATTGCTGGATGTTCTGCCATTCGTCGTACTGCGCCTGCCCCCCGATGAACCACTCGCCGGTCCTGGCATCGCCAAAAATAAAACGCCCAAAGTCAAAGCTGTAGGGCAAGGGTTTGCCGTTGCTGAGGCTGCGCTCCAGGTCGTTGACTTCATCAACCAATTGCTCATGCAGCAGCAGCAGGAGGTTAAGGGGCGCGGCGCCGCGTTTCTGGGCAGCGGCGGAATCCGCATCTTGCTCGTCAGCCGGATTGTCGCGCTGTAAGGTCAACTCGGTACGCAGGCGGCCCAACTCCTGACGCACTCGGCGAATGCCCGCAGCGCGATCGCGCGTGGTGAGCTGCGGCTGGAACAAGCGCGGTATCCCAATCGCATGCATATCATCCAGATATTCCTGTGGACTTGGCTGTTCGATCATTGGGCGGGCTTTGCGTCGTTCACCGAATTCCAATACAAAACAACCGACAATCAACTTGCGCTGAGTCAAGCTCATTATAGCATAATCGTGTATGACCATAAGATAATCATGGCACGATACGATGTTGCGTGGGCAAGCCCAAAAGGAAATCAAGCATGACGGCTAGAACGCTGTATCCGCTGAAGCTGCAATCCGCGTTGCACGTAAAAGTATGGGGCGGGCGCAAACTTGCCACAGAGCTGGGCAAGCCATTGCCAACTGAGCAGCCATACGGCGAGTCTTGGGAGCTGCACGACACGTCCCTGGTCACGAATGGCGCGCTGCGCGGCGCGAACCTGGGAGAATTGACGCAGCAATTCGGCGCGGACTTAGTCGGCGTGGGCAACGATCCCGCCGATGGCATGCCGCTTTTGGCGAAATTCATCGACGCCGGCGAGTGGCTGTCCATTCAGGTGCATCCGGACGATGCGCAAGCCATGGCGCTGGAAAGCGAACCTCGCGGCAAGACTGAAGCCTGGGTCGTGCTGGACGCTGACCCGGGCGCGCGGCTGGTCATCGGCCTGCAAAAGGGTGTTACCACCCAACAGCTCGCGAATTCGATAAAGAGCAATCGGCTGGAGGAGCTGCTGGTCTACGCCGACGCGACGCCGGGAGACCTGCTTTATATCCCAGCCAATACGGTACATGCGCTGGGGCCCGGCATCCTGGTTTACGAGATTCAGCAGTCGAGCGACACCACCTATCGTCTTTATGATTGGGGGCGCCTGGGCTTGGACGGGCAACCGCGCGAATTGCATATCGACAAAGGCATCCAGGTCGCCAATCTTGAGTCGCTGCCGCAGGTCAGGAGGCCTGGCGCAGATCTGCTGGTTGAGGGCGAGTATTTCCGCGCCTGGCGTCATACACTGGACGAGGGCGCGCTGGAATTGTCATCGCCGGGCCGTTTCCAGGCCCTGAGCTGCATTGAGGGCGAGCTGCGCATTGAAGCGCCCGGCGCCGCTGGGACCGATGCGATTGTGCTAGGCAAAGGCCAAACCGGGCTTATTCCAGCTTGTATCGCCAGTTTCAGCATCAGCGGAAGCGGCACGCTTCTTCGATCCGCTCAGCGCTAAGCAGACCGACGCCGCCGACTACACGTTTTTTACACAGCGCTTACACCCTTCCTACACGATTCAAGGATAATTGAGTCATACCACAGGGGAGGGAATATGGACTTTGCACGATACACCAATAAAGCGCAGCAGGCCGTACTCAAGGCGCAGGCGATCGCCGCGCAACGCCATCACACCGCCATCGAACCAGTGCATGTATTTCTCGGCCTGATGCAGCAAGACGAGGGCCTGGCGCCGCGGATCATTCAGAAGATCGGCGCTCATCCTTCAGCGCTGCGCATTGAGCTTGAAGCCGATCTGGGCAAGCTGCCCCGCGCCGCGCAGCCAGCAGCCGGCATTCCAATTGGCCGCGCCAGCCTGGACATCTTCACTCAGGCCGAAGCGGAAGCCAAAAAGATGCGCGACGACTATACCAGCACGGAGCATCTGCTTCTGGCGCTATCGCAAGACAAGATCACCGGCGCCATCCTGGGCCGCAACGGCATCGCCTATGACGACATCCTGGAAGCGCTGCAAGCCATCCGCGGCAGCCAGCGCGTGACCGGACAAGACCCGGAATCGACCTACGAGAGCTTGAATAAATTCGGGCGAGACCTGACGGCCGACGCGCGGCAGGGCCGGCTTGACCCGGTCATCGGGCGCGACGAAGAAATCCGGCGCCTGATTCACGTCATCAGCCGGCGCACCAAGAACAATCCGGTGCTGATCGGCGAGGCCGGCGTCGGCAAGACCGCCATCGCCGAAGGGCTGGCGCAGAGGCTGGTCAACGGCGACGTGCCGGAAGGGCTAAAGGACAAGACGATAATCGCACTGGATCTGGCTGCGCTGGTCGCCGGCAGCAAATTCCGCGGCGAATTCGAGGAGCGCCTGCAAGCGGTGCTCAAGGAAATCGCCGACAGCCAGGGCGAGATAATCCTCTTTATCGACGAGCTGCACAATATCGTCGGCGCCGGCAAAGCCGAGGGCTCGATGGACGCCGGCAACATGCTCAAACCGATGTTGGCGCGCGGCGAATTGCGCATGATCGGCGCGACTACGCTGGACGAATACCGCCAGAACATCGAGAAAGACGCGGCCCTGGAACGCCGCTTTCAGCCCATATTCGTCGACGAGCCCAGCGTCGAAGACACCATCAGCATTCTGCGCGGTTTGAAGGAGCGCTACGAAGTGCATCATGGCGTTCGCATTCAGGACAGCGCCGTGATCGCCGCGGCTACGCTCAGCAACCGATACCTGCCCGATCGTCAGCTGCCCGACAAAGCGATTGACCTCATTGACGAGGCGGCAGCGCACCTGAAAATGGAGATCGACAGCAAGCCGGAATCGCTGGACAAGATCGAGCGGCAGCTAATGCAACTGGAAATTGAGCGCGAGGCGCTGCGCCAAGAAAAGGACGAGGCGTCCAAGCGGCGGCTGGAAGATCTGGAGCGGGAATTGGCTGACGCCCAGGAAGCGCTCGACAGCCTGCTGGCTGCCTGGCAGGTCGAGAAAGACGCCATCCAGCGCATGTCCGATATCAAGACGCAAATTGACGAAGCGCGCATACAACTCGAGCAAGCCGAGCGACAAAGCGACCTGGAAACGGCTGCGCGGCTGAGTTACGGCGTGCTGCCGGAGCTTCAGGGCGCGTTGAATGAGAGCGAAGCCAAACTCACAGCGATACGCCAGAACAGCGCGCTGATGCTGAAGGAAGAAGTAGACGCGGACGAAATCGCCGCCATCGTCAGCCGCTGGACTGGCATCCCCGTGGCGCGCATGTTGGAAGGCGAAATCGAGAAGCTGCTGCACATGGAGCAGCGCCTTCACGAGCGCGTGGTCGGGCAAGACGAAGCAATCGCCGCTATCTCAGCCGCCGTGCGCCGCAGCCGCGCCGGCTTGCAAGACCCCAGTCGTCCAGTCGGGACTTTCCTGTTCCTGGGCCCGACTGGCGTCGGCAAGACCGAGACGGCGCGTTCGCTGGCGCAATTCCTCTTTGACGACGACAATGCCATGGTGCGCATCGATATGAGCGAATACGGCGAAAAACACAGCATCGCCCGCTTGATCGGCGCGCCCCCGGGTTACATCGGCTTTGAAGAAGGCGGCCAACTGACCGAAGCCCTGCGCCGTCGTCCTTACAGCGTCCTGCTCTTTGACGAGATCGAAAAGGCGCACCCCGATGTTTTCAACGTCTTCCTGCAAGTCTTTGACGACGGCAGGCTGACCGACGGCCAGGGACGCACGGTCAACTTCAGCAACTGTGTCATCATCATGACGAGCAATGTCGGCAGCGATCTAATCAAACGGGGTGGCCCCAATGCCGATGTCGACGCGCAACACGGCGCAATCATGAATGAACTCGACCGGCATTTTCGCCCTGAGTTTCTCAACCGGCTGGACGAAGTCATCCTCTTCCACAGTCTGACACGCGAACACATCATCCGCATCGTCGATCTTCAGCTGGAAAATCTGGAGCTACTGCTGAGCGAGCGGCAAATCACGCTAGAACTGAGCGCCGCCGCCAAGATGCTGCTGGCAGAATCGGGATGGGATCCGGTGTATGGAGCGCGTCCGCTCAAGCGCGCCATCCAACGCCAACTGCAAGACCCGCTGGCGCTGGCGCTGATCGACGGCAGCATCGCCGATGGGGATCATGTGCGCGTAGACGTCAGTGGAGACGGCGAGGAACTAGTAATACAGTCGCAGCAGCTTGAGCCGGTAGCTGTCTAGAACCGGCGCGTTATGGGCAATCGGGGGTGGCGACCTGCTGCCCCGGCTCTAGTCTTCCGGCGGCGGGACCGGCAGGTCGTCTTCGGCGGTGTCTTTCCACTTCTCGCCTACATCCACCAGCATGACCGGGATGCCATCGCGGATGGGGTACTTGTAGCCGCTATCGTCACAGACCAGCCAACTGTCTTTCACAATGCGCAACTGCCCGGGATCGTCGCCCTTGTCCGTAAAATGAACCGCTACGGGACAGCGAAGGATCTCCATCAATTCGTCAGAAACTACTGCCATTTGACATCCTCAAGGGCAACCGACCATTGCTTCAAAGTATAGCTATGGGTCACTAGAGCGTCAATTCTCAGCCCATCGCCGCTGTTGATTTCGCCGCCTGCCATTATAATCAGAGCGCGGAGCAGGCCATTAATCAGCTATTGAGACTGCCGACAATGCATCCAATTGCACGCATACACTTGCCGCGCACGCTTGCCGCGTCGAGCGGAACTGCGTTAAAACTTCCTGTCGCAGTCCTGCTCCTGGTCGCATTGCTCGCCGGTAGCGCGGCGCAAGCGCAAGTGCCCCGAGTGCCGACATCGGTACCCGGCACGCTCATTGAAGCCGGCGACTATATTCGCGCGGACCGGCTGGGCATCACCTTCATCAGCTACGTGGACGACACTATGGCGGCAGAGCGTTACCGCAACGCTTTGCTTCTGGGCGCCGGCTGGAACCGCTGGCCGCTGTATTGGGATCGCGTGGAGCAGCAACCCGGCCAATACGACTGGTCGGCCTACGACCGATTAGTCGCGGCGGACATTCGCAACGGCTTAAATATAAACGCCATTCTGCTCGGCCGGCCGGGCTTTTGGCAAGACGGCGGCAGCGTCACTAACCTGCATGCGCCCGTCTTCGCAAATGGCACTGACAGCGGAACCGCCGAGACGCTGATCAATCCGGACAACGCCTGGGCGCAGTTCGTCCACTACGCGGTCACACGCTACAAGCCGGGCGGCGTCCTGGCCCAGCACAACGGATTCGGCGCCGGCCAAGGCATCAGCGCCTGGGAGATTTGGAACGAGCCCGATATCCCGCAATTCTGGACCGGCGGCAGCGAAGCTTATGCGCGGCTGCTCAAGACCGCGGCCATCGTGATCAAGACGGTTGATCCTCAAGCGCAAGTCATCTTTGGCGGCCTGCTCTACGCCAGCGATCAAGGCTTCCTGACCCAGGTGCTGCGCCAGTTTCGCGCTGACCCGCTGCGCGATCAGTACAACTGGTTCTTCGACATCGTGGCGGTGCATAGCTATGAGGATCCCTGGCGCAGCGGATGGCTGACCAAGGTGGTTCAAGACACGCTGAGCCAATATGAAATCGCGCGTCCGGTATGGGTGAACGAGACTGGCGTGTCCGTCTGGAATGATTACCCCGGCCCGGTATGGGCATTTGGCGCTGACCAGCGGCAACGTCTGGCAACAGCCGAGCAGCAGGCGCACTTTCTGATTATGAGCGCAGCCTTCGCCTGGTCCAAGGGAGTCGAAGTCGTTTTCTATCATCAGCTCTATGATGACTGCGGCAACTATCCCGCCGGCACCGACTTTCCCTTTCATAACGGCGAATACTGCGCAAATGGCGCCTGCTATGGCGATGCCTTCGGCTTGTATCGCAACTCGACAGATTCTCCTTGCTTCAGCCACCACCCTTTCGCCAATACGCCGCGGCCCGCCGCCACGGCATTTCGGCTTTTGGCTGACATATTCGGCGACCAACCCTTCGTCCCGCTCAGCCTGACCGGCCTGACGGAAGCCATCACCACCATCGTTTTTCAGCGCGCAAATCACGAGAGAATAATCGTCGTCTGGAATAATACCGGCCAGCCGCTGCAGCATTCCATCCGGGCCAGCGGCGCGGGAGCGCAGATCTACCGCCTTTCCGGCGACGTTTCGCCCCTGCCGGCCGTCGGCGGCGTGTATACGCTCCAGCTCAAGCCCGCCGGCGACTTCAGCTTCCCCGATCTCGAGAGCAATCGCAGCAGCGCAATCGGCGGCGAGCCCCTGATTCTGGTGGAATCGCCCAGCCAATAACGAATAAGGGTTCGCTGCCAATGCAAGTTGTGTCTCCGACCGGTACTGCTAGATTGTCACCTACGCCAAGCACATGAATAGCCGGCGAATCTTGTTGCTCCTCGCCAGCTTCGCGGTCAGCGCCGCGCTGCTGCTGCTGATCTTGCGCGACGTGCCCGTAGATGAAGTCCTGAGCAGTATCGGCGCAGCCGACCCTGGATGGCTGCTGCTGTCTTTCGGCCTGGTGGCGGCCTCCCTGCTGCTGCGTGGCATCCGCTGGTCGGTTTTGCTGGATCGGCGCATTCCAGTTGTGCCGGCGACGCACATGGTGAATGTCATGTTCTTGGGCAATCAGCTGCCGCTGCGGCTGGGCGAAGTCGCGCGAAGTGTGCTGGCCACGCGCAACCGAGTGCCCTTGGGCACTGCGGCCAGCAGCATCGTGGTCGAGCGACTGCTCGATACTTTGATCGTTGTGCTGATGATTGCCGCGTCCGTCGGCGCGTCCCCGGGGGTAAGCGAACGCGCCGCGCTATTCGGTTTCTTCGCGCTATTTGGCTTTCTGGTCTTGCTCTTTTTCGCGCGCTATCCGCAGCTTGCGCATCGAATCCTGGACGGGCTGCTCGGCTTGATTCCGTTCTTGGGTCGCTTGCCGCTGAAGGCTCTGCTCGTAGACTTGCTCGCCGGCTTGCAGCCGCTGACGGACCTGCGCGCTCTGCTGAGTACTGTATTTTGGACGATGATCGCCTGGGGCGTTTCGCTTGGGGGTTACTACTGCTGCCTGCTTGCGCTGGGAATAGAGACCGATTACCTGCGCAGTGTCCTGCTCGGGGTTTCGCTGGCCGCGCTGTCGCTGGCATTGCCCGTCAGCATCGCCGGCTTGGGCCCCTTTGAAGGCGCCATCGTCCTCAGCGGAAATATCGTTGGTATGGATCCGCTGGCCTCAGTTTCGCTCGGCTTCCTCTTTCACGGCGTATCGGTCTTGAGCTACGCCATTTGGGGCACGATTGGACTGCTGGCTTTGGGCGTATCGCCCGCAGCCGCCTTCCGCGCCGATGCGAGCGATAATGAGGGAGAACAAGTCAATCCTGCGTGAGAAACTCGTGCGCCAGCGACTGAAAATGATGCACGCCATTTTCGCGCAAGACTGAGAAGCGCCCGGTCTCATAAGCTTTGGAGCTTAAGCCGCGCTGGACCCACTCGCAGAGCTCAATATCTTCCTGCTGGATCTCGTCGCTGAAGGCGATGATCTGCTGCATGCTCTCCCAGCCTTCACCCGTGCCCGGCGCTTCAAAATACCACTCGAAGACGGTTAAGGTCTTGTCGTGGCCAAGCGGAATAATGATATTGATCGAGGTATTGTCCAGATACACGTTCAGCATGACGTTGGGGAAGATCCAGTAATACAGCGCGTCTTCTTCGGCGTCGCCACTGCGGACGTAGCGCCGGTCGCGCGCTTCGCCGGGATCTACATCGCGGATCGGCGCATGCTGTTTGGAATAATAGCGATAGGTATCCACGCGATACTGGTCGTAGTCGACTTCCCTGAACAAGCCGGGATGCGCGATCGGCAGATGATAGCCTTCCAGGTAGTTGTCGACGTACACTTTCCAATTGCAGTCGATTAAGTAGTCGCGCCGCTCGACCAGGCGCATCTCGCTCAAATTGAATCCCGCGGCCGCAATTTCGCCGGCAATGTCGCCGTAAATGCTCGCCATCGGCGCCGCGGACGGATCGAGGTTGACAAATACCCAAGGTCCCCAGGCTTCGACCTGCACCGACTGCAGGCAGACCGTTTGCGCCTCCCAATCGTTGACGCCTTCAAACTCGGGCGCGCGCAGCAGCCGGCCATCCAGGTCATAGGTCCAGCCATGATATTTGCATTGCAGGCTCTTGCGATTGCCGCGCCCGTGGGCGACAACGGCAGCTCGGTGCGGGCATACATTGTAAAAGGCGCGCAGCTCACCCGCCTTGTTGCGCACGACGACGAGCGGCTGATCCAAGACTTCGCAACTGAAGAAATCGCCGGCGCGCAAGACGTCCTCCACGCGACCTACCGGCTGCCAGGTTTTGTAGAAGATCTTTTCGGCTTCCAGGGCAAGGAATTCCGGCTCGGTATACCAGCGCGCCGGCAAGGTCTGGGCGCGTGACAAATCGCCCGAAGGCTTGTAGTCGCTTAGGTCTATAGGGGGCATATCATGGTATCCTCATGGTAAATCCGGCGTCTGGAGGATGCGCTGGCTGACCGGAGGCGCATGGCTAAATGCCCCCTATTTTTGCGGCCGGCGCCCGGCGATATTACATAAATTTTACGATTGTTAGAACGGTGGAAGGCGGAATTCCGTATAATGATTAGTGAAGCTTGAATTGCCAATCTTGGGCGAAATGCGCCATAATTCGTAGAGGATGCGGGAGAACGGTTGAGTTGCAGAAGAAGCGTAGATTCCTTTGGGTCCTGATACTGCTGATCGCTATCGCCTGGATGGCAGCCGGATCTCTACTCACATCTGACGCCATCGACAGCGGCAGCGTCGGCGCCGATGTTTCCAACGAAATCAAAGCGCTGGCGTCCGAGTTGGATCTTGAATTAGCGCCGGATTTTCCCCTTTCGCTGGTATTCGTCTTTAGCGGGCTGCCGATAGCCCTCATTGCGCTCTTCTTTGTCTGGCGCAACCAGCGAGCGATAGGCGGCAAAACGTCGATCAGCTACGAGAAAGCGCTTCGGCGGCAGAGCATTCTCATCACCATCCTCGCCCTGGTCTTTGCGCTGTTCCTCTGGAATATGCCCGATGTGGAGCAGCTTGTCAGGCAAGAGGACGGAACCATTGTCTCGCAAGGCAGTGCGGTCAATGCATCAATTATCACCTACCCTGTTCGTCTCTTCGTCACCTTCGTGCATGAAGCCAGCCACGCGCTAGCGGCTCTGCTCTCTGGCGGGAGGGTGGAAGGATTCACCGTTTCGCCAAACGGGTCGGGCCTGGCCCGCGTCGCAGGCGGCAACATTGCGTTGATCGCCCCGGCCGGTTACTTGGGCGCAGCTCTCTTTGGCGCCATGCTATTCTTTGTCACCAGCCGCAAACCCCAATGGACGCGCAGCCTATCAGTTGCCATTGGCGTCGCTATCGTCGCGCTTACGCTCAGCTTCGCCACGCCAGACGCGCAGCAAAACCTTACTGCTCTCGCTGTCGGTATAGGTTTCGGCGTCGGCCTGATTGCGCTTGGCGCTTTCGCTCCAAGGGCAGTTACGGTGTTCTTGTTAAATACCCTGGCGATATTGACCGGTCTCAACGCCGTGTTTGACCTCTGGCACGTCGTGCGCAATGCCAATCCCGCTCCTGGCGGCCCCGTCAATGACGCCGCAAACTTTTCCGCGCAGGTGACCCCGCTATTGCCCCCTGCAGTCGTCGCCTTTATGTGGGCCGCCATTGCAGTCGGCATGATGTCAGCCGCGATCTATTATGGACTGATCAGACAAGTGAGAGGAGAAATAGATCAAGCGGTACAAGGCTAAGTTTGGACAATCTCGTTAGGAGTATGTTAAGATTTCCATACACGGTATGGAGCCCAACAGTAAGTTAAGTTGAGGATTCGAGGAGAGTCATCATGCTTAGGAAGTTTGTGGAGCGCAAAGTACGGCGGCAGATCGTGCACAGAAGTCTAGCGATCTCGGTTGCGGCCTTCGTCGCCATATTGTTTCTTTGGTATAGCGAAAGCTTCAGCAACATCGTCCATCCGCTGCGCATGTTCATCAACAATATTCATGGCGGCCTGAGCGCATTCGCCATCCAAATCACCGGCGGCGCGGCGCATAGTTTTACTTTGTCGCCTTCCGGCGCATACGTCATCGAATTTAGCGGCGGCGCCGATGCCGTTACGATGCCGGCCGGCTATCTCGGTTCGGCATTACTCGGCGCGGTCATGTTTTTCCTGGTCAATCGCGCGCCCCACCTGGTACGCGGCATGGCGATGATTACCGGCGCATTCACCGTCGGCTTCCTGGCGCTATTCATCCGGCCCGATGCAACCGGCGACTGGATCTCGATGTTCATTTGCATCGGCTTCGGCCTGGTGTTGATCGTCCTGGGCTGGACGGGGCGCGGCGATGTCAACCAGTTGCTGTCCCGCCGTTCGCTTACGCAAATCGTCATGACCATCGCGTCGCTCATGACAGCTTGCCACATCCTGCTCGATTTGCCGGTCATTCTCAATTCCCCGGCTATGATTGATGGCGCCATCACCAACCCGATAGCCTACTTCTCCGAGAATGTCATGCCGGCGCTCTCGGTCCAGGTAGTCGCAATCTCGTGGTCAGCCATCGCCATCGCATTGCTCGCCGCAGCCTTCTATTTCAGCATTTCGCGGCAGTTGAGGCAGATTCCCAAGAACGACGACATCGTCTAGGCGAAAGCCGCACATTCTCCACAGCTAAATCACAACTACAGGACGCGTCAAATGGCGCGTCCTCTTTGTTTTCGACCCCCGCGCCAAACTTGCCTCTGCGCTCTCAGCTGCCAAATTTGCCATTGAAGACAGCCTGACTGTTTTCAGCATGGGTTGCAAAAATGATTAACCACTGTTAAAATAAGTCCGTAGAAATAGTTTTGGATAATTAACGGTGATATTTCATTGAGCGCGCAGACGGCCGCTTCACAGACTCAGCTTCCTGGATTTGATTCTCCGCCTACCTGGCGATGTCAAGCTTGGCTGGCGCCGCGGCTGGTTGTCGTGAC